>MDTA01033474.1_pt1 | contig 16500 bp, 17 predicted proteins | sample 811151 | NCBI WGS metagenome assembly MDTA01 (sample SAMN05326648, study PRJNA326480) | marine metagenome | isolation source: seawater | place: Indian Ocean: South | collected 2010 | reverse complement strand
ACAATTATATAATGTGGTTTGAATTTTTTAATCCTTGTTAAGAGTTTTTTGTCAATTAAATGATTTGGATCGTATAATGGTGCAACATAATTTTGTATTTTTTTTACACCTAAACTTTTAAAATATTGTTTATTTGATTTGGAATAATCTAAATTTGGATCAACACAAAAAATTTTTTTTTTTTTATTTTTTTTTATATAATTAAAAAATAATCTTAAAAACTTATAACCAGAAAATTTTTGAACATCTATATTTTTTAAAACTTTTAACAATAATACAAAAAATCCACTATCAAAAAAAACCAAATCTGCTTTTCGAATTGATAAATAATAATTTGATGATTTATTAATTAATGCCAAAGCAGGGCCAGCAGGAAAAACGAATAAACCGTTTTTTGTTATATATTTATCAAATCTTTTAAAATCTATATTGAAAAATTTAATTTTTTTGAAAATAATTTTGCTTACCATATTAGAGATAATTAAATATTATAATTAAATTACAAAAAAACTATATATTTTTCTTTAAAAATTTTATGATTTTGTAAATCTACTTAAATTTGAACCTTGATTGTTGATCTCCGAATATATCCAATCATATGTTTGTTTTAAACCCTCTTTTAATTTAATTTTAAAGCTCCAATTTAAAACTTTTTTTACTAAATCATTATTACTAGATCTGCCTCTTACTCCTTTTGGTTTATCTAGTTCATATATTCTTTCTAAATTTTTAGTTCCTGAAATATTTTCAATTAATTCAATCATTTGATTAATGGAGACTTGTTCATCACTGCCAATATTTACTGGTTCAGAATAATCAGACTCAAATAACCGAAGTGTCCCTTCAATGCAATCATCAATATACAAAAAAGTCCTTGTTTGCATTCCATCACCCCAGACCTCTATTTGATTTAGATTATTTTTTTTAGCTTTAATTATTTTTCTACAAAGGGCTGCTGGTGCTTTTTCTCTGCCTCCATCATAAGTTCCGTAAGGGCCATATATATTATGATATCTAGCAACCCTCACTTGTAAACCATAATCCTCTAAAAAATGTCTACACATTCGTTCACTAAATAATTTTTCCCAACCATAACCGTCTTCAGGGTCAGCTGGATACACATCTGTCTCTTTTAGTCCTTCTATGAAAACCTCCTGTTGTTTAGTTTGATTATAAGCACAAGCGCTAGACGAAAAAAAATATCTTTTTACACCACTTTCCTTACATGAAATTAAAAGATTTGTATTAATCAAAACTGATTGCATGCACTCCGCTTTATTATTTTCAATAAAACCCATACCACCCATGTTACAAGCCATATTAAATACATAATCAATATTTTTTGTAACCTTATTGCAATTATTTATATCCTTCATATCCATAGAATAATGATTCTCAGCATTTTCGAACTCCTGAAACCAATATTCTCTTGGCTTAATATCAGTGGCCACAATAGAGTTTCCATCATTTATTAATCTTTTTGCTAGATGACCACCTATAAAACCTCCTGCACCAACTATTAAAATTTTTTTATTTTTAATCATCCAATTATTTTTTCTTATAATTATATTTCTTATTATTCAAAGATAAAAACGATATTGAGAAAATATACAAAATTAAAAAAGTTATAAAAGTAATAAAAAAATTTAGCCTAAATATATTTAATAAGATAATTGGTAACATGGATAATATCAAAAGAGTTATATTCGAGAATGATAATGAAAATTTATTTGTTAGTAAATGGTGGATATGATTTCTATCGCCATAAAAAGCATTTTTACCATTTATTACTCTCATAATTGTCAATCTTAACAGATCTAATCCAGGTAAAATCAATAATAAAAAAATTTCATCAGCAAATTGAATGGTTTTAAAAACATTATATTCATATATCAATAGAATAGTAAGAATTGATCCCAAAAGATAAACACCTCCGTCTCCAAGAAAAACTTTGTTTTTTAGGTTTAAAAATAAAACAAAAATACAAGTAAATATCAAAATTAAATAAAATAATTGTAAAGGAGATTGTAATGAAAGGTAGCCAAAGACAAAAATGAAAAATATTAAAGATTGACCATTTATACCATCGTAAAAATTTAAAGCATTAATTAAAATTATTATGCAAAATAATGTAAAAAAAAATGAGAAATCATTCAAAATTATTGTTGTATCATAAAAGGAAAGATTAAAATTTTTTATAAGAAGGTTTTTATTTAACGTTAATGCTAAAATAGAAAAAAAAATACTTATAATAAATTTTTTGTCAGGGTTTAAATTAAATTTATCATCGTAAATACCTAGAAAAAAAAAGCAGAAAATTAAAAAAATTATAGAAATATACTCTTTTTTTGAAATTATCAAATTTTCAAATGGATTTTCAAAAATTGCCAGTAAGACAGAAAAGATTAAAAGATTTATAATTACAATTACACCTCCTAAGAGTGGAACATTAGATTTATGTTTCTTAAGATATTTATCTGGTCTATCAAAAATATTTATTAATTTCGAAAATTTTTTTAAATTAATAAATATAATTAGGTTGTTTAAAAATAATATTGAAAAAATCTTGATCATTTTGAAAATACTTTTTTATGCGAATATAACAATAAACCTATCTTAAAATAAATAAATGATGAAATCCAATTATTAAAAAAATTTCCACTTGGCAGAATAGGAATTAAATGAACTATAATTCCAATTGATATAATTAAAAAACTATTCAAATCCAAAGTATTAATTTCTTTACCTCTTTTGATAAAAAAATTTTTTATTAAAAATATTAAAAAGGTGAGATAAAAAAATAGACCAATTAAACCAAGTTCAGAGAGAATTTGGGCTAAAATATTATGAGGATGAGTAGAGCAAATACCTTCTTTTGGATCGTAATCAACTACTCGACAAAAATGCCTAAACCCTTTTGGGCCTACTCCAAAAATTGGATTTTCTAAAAATAAATTTTTAGCAACAATAAAGTGTCCCTGATGATGTTTTGAAAAAACTTTTAAAGATTTAACGAATGTAATAAAATTATCATTCCTTAAATTATCTTTTTCTTTTTGATTATTGCTTGGTTTAGTAATTTGTTTAATAGTTTTATTGAACATTCTGTCAGCCACATCGGGCTTTCCGTGTTCGTAAATAAATGATTTAGGTATTAAGATAGTAACTAGTATAAAAATGGAAAGGATAAGTGTAGATCTAATTAAGATAACTCTTAATTCGAAAATAAAAAATAATGATAGAAATATGAAAGTTATGAGTAGAGCAAACGATGCTCTCTCACCAGATAAATATATAACAATAAAATAAATTGAAAAAAATAATGTAAAGTATAACTTATTTGAATTTACATCGACACTTAAATAAAATAGATACCATATAATTATAGGCAAAAGTCTGATTAAATAACTACCGAGAATAAGATCATCACCAAAAAAACTTGAAACTCTATATTGCAATAATTTTTGACCAAAAATATTTTCCCCTACAAAAAATTGGAAAATACTATCGGATAAAAGAAAAATTATTACAATAAAAAATAAAGAAATTATTAATTTTTTATTCTTTATTATCTGAGAATATTTGTCAAAAAAATAGAAGACAGCTATAGAGAAAAAAACATATCTGAGATGAAATATAGATGCATATTTTAAGTTACTTGGTATCTGGATAAATGCATTTACACCAACATAGAAAGAAAATAAAAATAATACAATGACAAGTTTTGTATCTATTAATTTTTTATCATGATTAATTATAAACAAAAAAAATAAATAAAAAAAAAGAAAAATCTCTACAACTGCTATACCTATAATATAAGTAAGAGGTAAAAAAAATAATGGAAAAAAAATTTTATGGTTTGATTTATCAATATTCATTTCACAATTCTACTTAAATCTTTTTGAAATTGATCTTTAGTAGGAATTTTATTGTTTTTCATTTGAAATTGAATTTCTCTATAATTCTTTAAAATGTAAATAATGGTCTTTTTAAGATCTTTTGTATTACGATTTGATACAAAAACCCCTTTAAATTTTGATTTAACATGTTTTATCTCATTAAAAATCACAACTGGTCTTAATCGAGATAGACTTTCCAATATCACTTTTGGAGATCCTTCGGTGAATGAAGGCAGTATAAAAATATTACTTTGATCGTAAAAATTGATAATCTTTTTTTTATTTGATGTTTCATTGAAAAATTTTATTTTGTCAGTATCTAAATTTATTTTTGTTTTATCACCAACAATATTTAAATTATAATCAATATCTAAATCATTAACCAACTCAATAAGTGAAAATACACCCTTTTCTCTCTTTATTCTTCCTAGATAAAGTAATCTTGGTTTTGATAAATTTGGTTTTTTTAAATTTTTTCGCCAAATCTGAGTAATTTCTGATGGAAATATTCTAAAATATTTAAAACCATTAATATTACTCAAACTTTCTGCTACAACAATTAATTTAAGTCTTTTAATAATATTTTTGAAAAATAATTCATAAAGTTTCTCTCCAAAAAAACCATACTTTATAGAATATTCTTTAAATCCATCACTTCTCAATATAACAAAACCCTTCACATTTTTATGAAAAAAATTCATTACCATGAATATAAAAAAACTAAATGGTGTTATTGAGACCATAAATACTTTTTTGTCTATAATATTAAAATTTTTAATTTGGGAAATTTTAAGTTTAGATTTATTTTTAATATTTGCTTGAAAAATCCCCTTTACGATACTGGCTCTAGATATAAGATATATGTAATTTTTTTTAGATAAACTCTCAATAATATTAATTGTATCGTTATAATCTCCTAAAACTTTATTTTTATCAAAATATAATTTATCATTTGATATTAGAATTATTTTTTTCATTTTCTTAAGTAATTAATTAGTTTTGAAGGTAAAAAAAAAGCTAATAGAAATTTTATTTTTAATGAAATTTTAGGTATCTTTAAAATTTTATTTAATAAATTAAATGATTTTCTTTCGTATAAATTATAAATTATTTCTAGTTCATTTAATTTTATAAGAAAATATTTTTTATTTTTTTCAAAATTTGGATTAATATTTTCGGATTGTTTATTAAACCATTCCTTATATTCTTCAAAAAACATTTTGTTATTTAATTTTGAAAAATTTTTTTTATGAGCCCTATAATTAATTAATGGTTCATTAAGGCCTTTTGCATTAGCGTATTTACTTATTTTCATCATAAAATCAAAATCACCAATGATATTAAATTTTTGATTGAAGTAATTTTCTCTTTCAAAAATTTCTTTTTTAACAATTAAACCACTAATAATTATAAAATAATCTTTTGCTAAATATTCATATATTATACCATCTGGTAAATTAAATTTTTTATATTTTTTATAAGTTTTATTTTTTTCATAATGGATCATAGTGTTCGTATAAAAATAATCATAATTGCTACTTTCAAAAAATTTTTCTCTGCTTGATAAGTAATTTTCATCCCACCAATCATCTACATCAAGAAATGCTATCAGTGTCCCAGATGATTTTTTAATAGCTTCATTTCGTGCTCTATATAAAGGTAATTTTATATCACTATAAAAATATTTAATTCTTTGGTCTTTAAAACTTTCTAAAATTTTTTTACTATTATCTATTGAACAATTATCAAAAAAAATAATTTCAATATTTTTGTATTTTTGTGACAAAATACTTGAAATACATTTTTCTAAATATTGGTCACCATTGTGACAATTTACGATTACACTAATTAAAGATGACATTATTTTTTATAGTATAATATTTGATTTATAATAATTTATTGTTTTAGTTAACCCTTGACTAAAACTTACTTTTGGTCGCCAGTTTAACAATAATTTTGCCTTAGAAATATTTGGATACAAAAATTTAATTTCATCTTTTCTAAATTTTATCTTTCCATACAAAGGCTCCCCTTTGTTTAAATACTTTTTTATGAATTGAATTACCTTTTTTATTTTTATTGGTTTATCATTACCAATATTAAAGGCATTGCCACTTAAGTGAGGTTTTTTTAAAGCTGTGATGATGGCTTTAACTAAGTCATCAATGTAGGTAAAGCTCCTGTATTGAATTCCACTGGAACAAGGAAATTTTTTATCACGAATGCAACCGTCAATTATTACTGGCAAAAATCTGTTAAAATCTTGATTTGGTCCATAGTTTAAATACAATCTAAAAACTATTACCGGGAATTTATATTTCTTATGTAATTCCATTAAATATTGTGAGGCCGCAAATTTGCCCTTGCTGTACATACTTTTAAGATCATTAATTTTAGATTTATAATCCTCTTTTTGTGGTGATCTTTGCGGACCATATTCAACACAACTTCCAATTTGAAGAAAAAGTTCTATTTTTCTTTTTAAAAAAAAATTTGCGAGGTTTTTACACCCTAAATAATGAGCTTTAAATACATTTTTATTCGAGGAATGATCAACTACACCCGCTGCATTCACTATATAATCAAATTTCTTTTTTAAGACTTTTAAGTCTTTTTTTTTTGTTAAATCACCCGTTAAATAATTTACATTTTTAAGAGTTCTGATTAATTTGGGTTTTTTTTTGGAAAAACTTGTAACTTCCCATCCAATACGAACACATTTTTTTGCAAGATGATAACCGATAAATCCTGTACCACCAGTAATCAAAATTCTTTTTTTCAAAAAAATTTACCTTCTTTAAAAAATTTTTCTAAATTGTCTTTGTCTCTTTTTGTATCCATGCATTGCCAAAAACCATTATGTCTAAATGCTAATAGTTGTTTTTTTCTTGCTGCTTTCTCAAGAGGTTCTTTTTCTAAGTAAGTATTATCGTTTTTTATAAATTCTAAAAATTTTGGCTCAATGACAAAATATCCTCCATTTATCCAGCCCTCATCAAGCCTTGACTTTTCTTTAAACGTTTTTGCAAAATTTCCAACTAATTTTATTGCTCCGAATCTAGCAGGAGGCCTTACTGCTGTTAAAGTAATTAATTTTTTATACCTTTTGTGAAAATTCAACAACTTTTTCAAGTTAATATTTGATAAACCATCTCCATAGGTCATCATAAACGTATCTGTGCCTAAATATTTTTTTAATCTTTTTAATCTTCCACCTGTCATAGATTTATTCCCTGTGTCAATTATTTTGACTTTACATTTTTTTATTGGTGACAATTTGAAATATTTTTTAATAATGTTGGATTTATATCCTGCTGCAACGATAAAATCTTTAAAGCCAAATTTAATGTAATGATTAATAATATGAACTAAAATTGGCTTATTATTTATTTTAACCATAGGTTTTGGAACTTTTTTCGTATATTCTGGTAATCTTGTTCCTAAACCCCCAGCCAAAATAACGACTTTCATATTTATTTACTCCAATCAAAATTGAAATTTTTACTATCATAGCTCTCTCTAACCATTTCTTTTTCGTTGTGAGGTATATTTAAACAATTGGCTATAATACTTTCTTCATTATCTAAATTTTTAAATCCATTCCAAATAAAAGGTGGTATTGTCACTAAAAAATAATTTTTTGGTGAAAGAATCAATTCTTGATAATTTCCTTTAGTTGAACTCGAACTTCTATCATCAAAAAGAACTAGCTTTACAATACCCTTTACACAAACATAATTCAAAGTTGCCTCTTTATGTAAATGCCATGCTTTGATTCCATTTTTAATTACTGTAGAGAAATATACCTCGCCAAATTTTTCAAAAACTTGACTATCATTTCTAAGCATATGCATCACCGACCCTCTATGGTCTGAAATAATTTTTAGTGGAGTAATCTTTATTCCATTTATCTTATTCATAATAAATCAATATTTAATCATTTTCCTGATAGCTCTCATAACAAAAAAAATTATTGAAAGCCATGCATAAGGATAAATTAAGTTTTTTAAAAAATGATTGTAGAAATTGACATAATTTCTTCCGGCTTTATCCCCGTGAATCATTATTTTCGTAAAAAAATTGAAAAAATTTCTTAATGCAAAATTCTTACAATATATATACTTAAAAAAACCCATTCCTTGAGATCTGTAATAATCAATTAACTCAGGAATTCTCACAATCTCAATGAAGTCATACAAATTTACCCATTCACGCTCACCGATTAAATTAACACTTAAGGGTTGTGAGCAAATAAAGCTTTTTTTATCTTTAAAAACTGTAGATACCACTTTTGCATTGAGGCAAGTATTATCAAAGTTTGACCAAATATTTTTGTCTTCTAAATCTTTTTTGTTTAAACAATCTAAACCCTCAAGCCACATTTCACGATTAAATATACTTAAAAAGATTCCAATTAAAAATTCCCAAGAAACATCTGGATCAATAATTTCCCAAAAATTTACTCGTTTATTTTGTTTTAATTTTGATAACTTTTTCATCTTGGAAGCTTCTAGATTAGAAGTATTAAATGGATAAGGAAATTTTTCTAAAAACTTTGAATTTAGATAATAAGAATTAATGAAGAAAAATTCTGTATCACTATTTTCTTTAAAAATTTTTTTTAATTCAATTAAAGTATTGGGCAAAATAAGATCATCATTACCTATTAACCAAGCATACTTTCCAGTTGATACGCTTACTGTTTTAATAGCATTTAATGCAAAGCCTAGGTTTTCATCATTTTGGTTATATATTATCTTGTAATATTTTTTATACTTTTCAATTATTTCAATAGGGTTTGTAATTGAATTATTATCTGAAATACACACTTCAAAATCAAAATCTTTAACATTCTTTGAGGCAATTAAAATTGAATTTAGACAATTATCTAGACAATTTAATCTATTATAATTTGGTATACAGATTGACAAGATCATCAACTAATATTTATATGAGAGGTTTTTGAAATCTTTATTTATAAACTTTTTGAAATTTTTTTTATTAATTATATGAAATTTTGGTAGATGAAAAATCAGGTTTCCTCCTTTTTTTATATAATCTAATTCTTGCTTTATAACTTCAGACCTAAATGACCAAATTAAGACTAAAATATATTTTGGTTTTAAAATTCTCATTTTTGCTTTAGAAATAATTCTTATGTTAGATCCTGGTGTATATTTTCCAAATTTCTGCGTGTTAGCATCACAAACATAATTGATTTTTTGAGAACTCAATTTACAATAATTCAATACAATGTTACCTTTTGTTGAAGCACCATATCCAATAATTGGATAATTTTTGTCTACAAAACTAACCAGATCCTCTTTAACTCTTTTAATCCGTTTTGAAAAGTTTTGATAAGCTTTAAATGTGATTTTTTTTTCATCTTTTTTAATTCTTTTTATCAGCTTAGTATTAGAAATTCTTTTACTTTTACTTTTTGCAACAATCACCTCCAAACTACCACCATTTATTTCATTCATTTTTATATCGATTACCTTTAATTTGTTGTTGATTAAAATTTTCTCAAAAACACTAAATGTGTAATACATTAAATGTTCATGACAAATTTGATCAAATGTTAAATTTTTGAGCATCAATGGTAAATAAGAAAACTCACATATCCAAATACCATCATCATTCAATAACAACTCAATATCTCGACAAAATGAATTTGGATCTTCAACATCATAAAAAATTGCAAAACTTGAAATTAGATCAAATTTGATATTCTTATTTTTTGTATGACTTAAAATATTTTTTTTTGAAAAGAAATCGGGTATTAATTTTATACCTTTATACTCTTTTTTAAATTTTAATGCTGAAGGATCAATTCCATATAAATTATTATTTTTCTTTAATAATTTTAAAAATGAAGCGTCATTACTTCCTATATCTAATACAGTGTTTTTTTTTCTAATTATTTTTCTTTTTTTTAGTCTTTTCACTTTTTCTTTTAAGTGAGATATCATCATTTTGCTTACAGATGTTTTATAACCATAATGTACTCCATACATTTTTTTTACATTCACAGTATTTGAAAGTTGAACCAAATTACATTTCGAACACTTATATAAATCTAAAGAATATTTTTTTAGATTGATTTTTTTTTTTGAATAAAAAAAACCGCTGAGCGGTTGTTTTCCGATTTCAACAACTTTTTTTAAAGAACTTTTTTTACAATTTTTACACTTCATAAATACCAGTTTATTTCTAAATTAATTATGTTTAGATGGAATACTTTATTTTTTTTTTAGAATACCCCTTAAGTAACAATTGTCACCACTATTTACAGTAAACAAACCTAGCTTGTGCATTTCATCAATATTTTTAGAATTTAAAATGGCTTGTCTCATTTGAAGAATAGTGACTGGGATAAACTTTTTTAATAATTGTTTAAAACTATCAAATGTTTTGCCTGACTTAATTCTATAATACCTATCTTGGGACTCTCTTTGAAATTTGTGATCTTCATTGAAAGAATATGAGCTTACATCTATTCTAAAGACCTCAAAATTAAATTTATTACAAATAGTTTCAATACTTTTTTTTGTGTAAAATAACAAATGTGGTCCATCATAAGGTCTTCCAGAAAAATATTCTTTAGGACAATTTGGTATTTCAAAAAAAATTAAACCTCCAGGTTTTAGGATTTCATAAAATTTTTTGAATACTTCTACATCAACTAAGTGTTCTAACGAATGCAAAGTAATAATTAAATCAAATTTTTCATCAATATTTTCAATTTGATCATTATTATAACCTCTTTTTTCAAGAATATTCACACATTGTTTATCATGTTCAGTACAAAACAATTCTACGTTAGGAAATTTTTTTTTTATAGCAAACCCAAGGTCACCAAAACCTGCACCAAAATCATAAATATTTTTGATATTCTTTAAATCTATTAAAGTTGATAAATATAATAAATAATTAAGATTTTTATCCTCTAAAAATCTTTTTTCTGAGACTTCATCATTTTTAGTGACCCAATATGGGGGTCTATTTGGTAATCGATAAACATTTTCATAAAAGAAATTTAAATTTTCACTATTAGGCATTGGGTTTGCGTAACTAAAGTCACATTTTTCACATCTATCAATTTTTAAATTACCAAAATATTTTTTGTCTTCATGTATTTCGAATTTGTAATCACATAAATACTTTGAATCTTTATTGGATTTACATATAGGGCACTGCATCATTTATTAAAAATATTTGATCATCTTTTTGAAATTTTGAAATTGTTTTATTGTAAATTCAATGACTTTTTTTTTATTATTTTTGTTTGCATAGAAAATTTTAAACCAGTCAAAAGTTAATTTTAAAGAAATTTCAGGTTTCATATAAACTCTCCATTTTAGATATTTAAAAGATTTTTTTGAATTTAGGGATAGATATTTAGCTTCGTGATTTTTAATTCTCTTTTTTTCAATAATTATTTTAGATTTTGAATTGAATATCTTTTTACCCAACTTTGCTAAGTTCAAAACACTTAAATTGACCCGACTTGGACCAAAATTCCAAGACCCAACGTATCTTTTTCCATTTTTACCTGAGAGTTTTTCAGCTAATTTTAAATAACCACAAACTGGTTCCATAACATGTTGCCAAGGTCTTGTAGAATTTGGACTTCTTATCAATAATTTTCTTTTATGTATAAAAGCTTCAACACAATCCTTAACAATTCTATCTTTGGTCCAATCACCTCCACCTATACAATTACCTGAGCGAACAGTTGCTATTTTACAATTATTTTTTATCAAAAATGATTTAACGAAACTTTCTGTTAAAATTTCACAACATGCCTTACTTGAACTATAGATATCATGTCCACCAAGCTTAGAATTTTCATCAAAATTTATTTTTTTATCTTCATTTAAATAAACTTTATCTGTAGTTACGACTATTGCGGATTTTATATTTTTATTTAACTTTACAGCTTCCAATAAATTGAAAGTCCCAATAATATTTGTTTTTAGAGTGTCTTCAGGATTATTGTAACTTACTAGAACGCTAGATTGTGCAGCCAAGTGAAATACGATATTTGGTTTAGATTTTTTTATTGCTTTTTTTAGTTTTGAAAAATTATTTATATCAGCTCTAAAGTCATTTTCTAAAAACTTAGAGAGTTGCAAATTATCAAAGAAATTAGGTTTAGAAATAGGATCTAAAGCATATCCCGAAACTTTTGCACCTAAATGAGTTAAAATTACAACTAACCAACTTCCTTTAAAACCTGTGTGACCAGTAATGAATACTTTTTTATTTTTCCAATAAGATTTTTTCATTTTAATTTTTTTAATAAATTATCTATTTTAATTTTTTTTTCTCTATCATTTTTAAGTACTTTTATATCTTTTACATTATCTATGGAATGCCAAAATCCTGAAAACTTTTGAAATTTACATTTATATTTTTTGATAATTTTTGGATACAGATTTACCTCAAAATTTTTATATTTTTTTACATTTTTTGTTAATATTTTTTTGTTTAAAATTGCCATTCCCGAATATATGTGTGCAATATAATCTTTATTTGAAATTTTAACTGCATTAAACATTACATCTCTTGCAAAATTTTTGACTAATCCTTTAGACAAAAGAATAGTTCCATAGGGTAAATTAGTTTCAGATCCCAAAAAAGTAATAAAAGTTTTTTTACTCTTAATATGATCTTTATAAATTTTATTTAAATTTAAATCAAAAATTGCATCTCCATTTAATAATAAAAAATTTTCTGACTCTATATATTTTTTAATTTGAAAAATTCTTTTTGCTATAGGTGTATCGTTACCAGTGTAAACGAGCTTAAGATTGTAATCTTTAAAATCTTTTTTTTTTAGATATTCTTTAATTAAATTACCTTTATACCCTAGAGGAAATATAAACTGGTTGAACCCATTTCTTTTTAAAGTCTGAATAATATACCATAATATCGGCTTTCCTTTTATTTGGACCAAAGATTTAGGAATTTTTTTTGTAATTGACCCTAATCTTGTACCCCTGCCTCCACAAAGAATAACAGCTGATCTAGATTTCACATTATTTAATAACTTCATCTTGTAAAATAATAATTATACATTTTTGAAAATTTTTTATCTAAATAATATTTACTTAAATCGTTTCTTTTTTTTTTTTTAAATTTAAAATTACATTCATTCATTATTTTTAAAACGTTAGTATACTGATCTCCATAATTTTCATTAATTTCTATTTGAATTCCTAGAATTTTAGGAACTTTAACTAAATTCAGAAATAAATAGATGGTTTTTGAGATATATTTAATCATTAAGGTAAATCTGCTACTTATAAAATTAATTTCTTTAAATCACTAGTTAATTTTTCATGAAAATTTTGTTTGATCTGATTTTTTGATATAAAGTATTTATCATAAATTTTTTTGTAATACTCTTTATCTAATGAGATATCTAACTCAATATTTTTGTCATTATAATCTTCAAGAAAATTACATTTTTTGTTAAAGAGGTTTATGGACTTTGCATTAATTTCAAAGTTTCTTTTGACACTAAACTCTTTACTTTTTAATAATATTACTGGAGATTTTGAATGAATTGCTTGAATTAAAGCATCGGATTTATGACCTATGACTAATTTTGATTTTGAAATAAATTCAAGTGTTTTACCATAAACTATTTTTCTACCTCTAAAATAGTTTTTATTATACCTAAAATTTTTTTTACAACAAATTACAATTTTACACTTTAATTTTTTTTCAGTTTTGTAAAAAAAATAATTTAATTTTTTTAAGTAACTATTTACATTTTTAATTTTTTTTTGTGCTTTATTTTTGATTAAAAATTGATCACCAGAATATTCTATATTTTCATCAACATAAGTAATTATTTTTTTTGATCTATAGATTGGATTAAATTTAATCCAGAAACTTGGATAATCTAAATAAAAAGTATTAGGATTATGGTTTGCAAATTTATTTTTATTTATTTCACCAAAAGATAAAATGTAATCTGAATCTATATTGTTAGACTTGTCAACAATAAATATATTGTTAATAATATATTTAATTATTTCAAAAAAATTTGAAAAAAAATTTGAAAAAAAATCTTTTTTTAAATTTGGAAATATCCAAGAATGTTGTTTAATTAAAATTTTTTTACATTTTATTTCTTTGAATAGATCAGAAACTTTAGAATTTAAAATCTTTAATGAAATTATATAACTATAAAATATAAATATGTCAGATTTCTTTATTTTTTTAAAAAACAATCTTAAGTCGTTTAAACTTTTAAAAAATAACATTTTTTTTGGAATCTCATTTTTTGGAATTTTTTTGTAAAAATTTCTCAATTGCTCTTTACTAAAAATCATATGTGACATGTTTAAGAAAACTAAATTTTTTTTAAATTTAAATTCGTCTGGAAAAATTTGGTTAATTTGATGATTTGATACAGGAACGTCTAGGTATATATAGATATTTTTATTTTTTTTTGTTTTTGTCAATTTTCTAAGTATTAATCAATTAGTTCATAATCATGTAAATTAATTATTTTTTTAACGTATCTAAATAATTCATCCAAGTTCCAGTATCTTTCCAATCATTATTTGGTATAGGAAAAACACTTATCTTTTTTTTTGATTTTAAAACTGAACTTATCAACTCATCCATTCCAAATTTATTTTTTTTTGGTAAATAATTTTTAATTTCAGGCTTTAATATATAAAGTCCAGTATTAGTTAAAAAATTTTTTTTCGGTTTTTCTAATATTTTTTTCAATTTTCCATTATTATCCAAAACACACTCTCCAAAAGATAAATTATATGATTTAATACTTGCTACCATTGTGATTATTGATTTAGAATTTTTATGAAATGTTAGAAGATTTTGAAGATTTATATTTATATATGTATCACAATTAGTTAGAAAAAAATCATCTTTAAAATAAATTTTTCTTAAACAACCAGCTGTACCAAGTGGTATTTTTTCTTTTATATAATTAACCATATAATTAGATTTAAATTGATTAAGAAAAATATCTAAAATTTTTTCTTTTCTATTCAAAGATATCGTAAAGTTATTAAAGTTATATTTTTTAAAATTATCCATAATGTTTAAGATCATTGGCTTGCCTTTATATGGTACCAATGGCTTTGGCAAAATGTCAGTAAAAGGTTTCATTCTCGTTCCAACTCCACCTGCCATAATTAAAATTTGATTGGTCTCAAATTCTCTAAATTTACCTCTAAGTTCCTCTTTAAAAGTAATATAACTAATCGGAATATTCTTTTTATTCAAAACGGGCACCACAATGTGTTTGTTAAGTTTTAAAAAAGCACTGATTTTTTTTGTTATTTTTTGATTTCTTCTCAAGAATAACGGTTTTTTATTGTAAATAAAATTTATTCCTTTTTTTAAATTGTTATCTTTTAATAAATTTCGTCTTATATCACCATCAGTAACTATTCCCTTAAATCTCTTAAATCTATCAATTACAATTAAACAAACACGACCCGTAGTATTCATTTTTTTCATTGCATCAAAAATTGTATCGTTATTTTTAATTAACATTTTTTTTATGTTCATTTTTGATTGATTCATAAATTTATATTTTTAGGTATTCACTTATTAAAAACTAATAATCTCCTATTTTTTGGGTTCTTCAAGTAAAAATCTAAAATTGCTAGATCTCTTTTATCATCAATATCAACCCATGTTTCATTGTTTGTTACTAAACCAAAAGTTTTTTTTGGTAACTTAATATCCTTTTTAAATAAATGAGATCTATATATATATAGATTGCCGGTTGGAACTAATTTATCATTAATATCTTGAGTTCTTTTGTTGAGTTTATAATCGGGTTCCCATACATTTTTTTTTAATTTGCCAGTAAATGATTTATCAAATTCTAAATGTAATAGGCTATCAAATTCTTTATTTTTGTTTAGTATTTTAATTGCTTTGTTTACTAAACTTATTTTTCTTAGAGGAGATGTGGGTTGTAACAAAATTATATAGTTATATTGTTTTTTGATTTTATTTAAAGTATTAAAAATCACTTCATAAATTGAAGTATTATCACTAGATATTTTATTAGGCCTCTTCAAATAATAAACATTTTCTTTATTACATAATTTTTCAACTTTTTTACAATCACTTGAAATTATTAAATCGCAATTTTTAAATTTTTTTGCAAAATTTATCGTCCAATAAATTAAAGGTTTTTTTTGAATTTTTAGTATATTTTTATTTTTTATTCTTTTTGAATTTTTTCTGGCTGGTATAAGTATTAAATTTTTCATTATAATTATTTTAATTAGATATCATAAAAATTTTTTTTTATACTAAATTTAAAATTTAGAATTTTTTGGGCAATATTAATTGAGGTGTTTTTTTTAAAAAAAGGATTTGATGTTTTCTTGTATATTTTTGCTAACTTTAAATAAGCTTTATTAATAGACTTATAATCATAATCACAATTAACTATATTATCAGATAATATTCTACCTTTTTGTCTATTACCAATGTTAATTGTTCTTGTACCAAAACTCGGAGTTTCTAAAACTCCACTAGAGGAGTTTCCTATAACCATATAAGAAATTTTCATAAGTGACAAATAAAGTTT
>MDTA01108261.1_pt1 | contig 16501 bp, 14 predicted proteins | sample 811151 | NCBI WGS metagenome assembly MDTA01 (sample SAMN05326648, study PRJNA326480) | marine metagenome | isolation source: seawater | place: Indian Ocean: South | collected 2010 | reverse complement strand
TATAGGATTTCTATACCAACCAGCTGTTTCAGGTCCAATAGTACTACACAACAAAACTTGAATATTTTGTTTATTGTATATCTCATTGGCTAATTTAGCGCCTTCTCCTTCAAACCACCAGGCTGCATATTCCCATGGCTCCATTCCAAAAGGCACAGCTGCAAATAATACAGCTGCTGGAATTCTTCCTTGATCATATGCCATGTAGTTATAAGCTGCAGGTAAATCACCTTTACTAATTGAAGGCGAAATCTCTAATGGCGGAAGTATTTTACCAGGTTCGTAAACCTTTAGTTTTATTCTACCATCAGTCGCTCTATCTAATGTATCTGACAAACGTGCAACAGGATCTCCTAATGCAGGCCAACCAGTATTAAAAGTAGATTGTACTTTCCATCTAATCTTATCAGCAGCACTTACATGATGAACTGAGAACGCAATCATCAATGAAAATACAGTAAAGATACTAATAGATGCTTTTATTAGTTTTTTCATGTTCCCCTCTCTTGTTTTATGAGTTGTTTTGTTAATAAAAAGCATTTCCAACTCATTTTAAAATGCTCTCCATGCTTTACCGTAAAGATCAACCATTTCATTTACAGTAGGCACTCTAGGATTGAGGTTTGGCGCTCCTGAGGTCTCTGCATCAGTAGCCATATTTTCTAACTTTTCCTCAAAATTTTTTTCATTTATTCCGAATGCTTTCATAGATGGAACATCAAAGTCATTATTAATTTTATAAAGACCTTTAATGAGTTTTTCACACGCAACATCATCTTTGTCATCTGATAAAGCAAAATTTCCAGCTCTACTACAGTCTGCGTATCTATTTTTGGCATGATCAATAGAAAACTCAGTTATAGTTGGTAACAGCATTGCATTACTTAATCCATGTGGAACTTTAAAATTACTTCCTAATGGTCTACTCATTCCATGAACTAAACATATTGAAGCATTTGAAAATGCTAAACCTCCTAAAGTGGCAGCTAACATCAACCCTTCTCTTGCTTTTAAATTTTTAGGATTTTTATCAACGGCATAAATATTTTGTGTGACAAGTCTAATTGTATCAAGAGCTAATCTATCAGAAAATAATGTAGCCTTTTTACTAACATATGCTTCTATTCCATGTGTTAGAGTATCAATAGCACTATCAATAGTTAATCTTCTTGGTTTTGATAAGGTCAAATTGTAATCAATAACTGCACAGGTTGGAACAAATCCTTCACCTCTGCATGAAATTTTTTCGTTATTTTTTGAATCTATAATTACAGCATGATGAGTGACTTCTGAACCTGTTCCAGCTGTCGTTGGTATAGCTATGATTGGAAGACCTTTTTTATCAAAAGTTGATGGTGGCTTATAATCTTGAATATTCTTACTATATTTAGACATGACAGCAATAGCTTTAGCTGTATCAATTGGGCTGCCACCTCCAAAACCTATTACAGCCTCATTTTTACATTTTTTTAAAAGATTGACTCCATTTAAGACCACTGTATCTGTTGGATCGGTAACAGTTTCATCAAAAACATCAGATTTTAATCCTGCTTTGCCTAAAATATCTTGAAGTTTTTTTACATAACCAAACTTAACCATTTGTTTATCTGTAACAATTAAAAAGGATTTAATATGTTCTAAAATTTTGATTATTTCTGGGAGTTCATTTAAGCTACCTTTTCCAATTTGAAGGTATCTTGGAATGCACACTCTGACATTATCTCTTTTTATCAAATTATCCCTCTTTAATTATTAAGGTAATCTAAGCTTAAGTAAATTTAGGAGTCAACAGCATATAACCCTTAATTGATAATATTTTTCTCATTTAAGAATAGATATTGCAAAGAAAAAAAAGGTGTTATAACTTAATGCTTTTAATAAATTTAAATGAAAACAATTAACCATTTTATTGACGGTAAAATTTATAGCGATAATAAATCAAGGAAAGGTCCTATATTTAATCCAGCAATTGGTGAGCAAATTGCTGAAGTAGAATTAGCTAGCAAATTAACCGTAGAAAAGGCAATTGAAAGCTCATCAAAAGCATTTTTAAATTGGTCAAAAACTACTCCAATTAATAGAGCAAGAATTTTATCAAAATTTAAAGATTTACTAATAAAAAACATGAATGATCTTGCTATTATGGTTTCTGAGCAACACGGTAAAACTATTGCTGATGCAAAAGGATCAATTCAAAGAGGAATAGAAGTTGTTGAATATGCAACTGGTATAACTGACTCTTTAAAAGGAGATCATTCAACTAGCGTGGGTACAAATGTCGACTCTCATACCTTAAGACAACCACTAGGAGTTTGTGCTGGCATTACTCCATTTAATTTTCCAGCTATGGTTCCTATGTGGATGTTTACTGTAGCAATAGCGTGTGGAAACTCTTTTGTCTTAAAACCTTCGGAAAAAGATCCAAGTTGTCCAATGAAATTAGCTGAATTAGCAATTGAAGCAGGTTTACCAAAAGGAGTTTTGAATGTAGTTAATGGCGACAAGGAAGCGGTTGATGCACTTTTAGAAAGTAAAACAGTTCAAGCAATCAGCTTTGTTGGATCCACTCCTATTGCTGAATATGTTTATCATACTGGCACAAAAAATAATAAAAGAGTTCAGGCTTTAGGTGGTGCAAAAAATCATATGGTCATCATGCCAGACGCTGACATTAATAAAACAACTGATGCTATAATTGGATCAGCATTTGGTTCAGCAGGTGAAAGATGTATGGCAATTTCAGTAGCGGTATGTGTTGGAAAACAAACTAAAGAAAAAATAAAAAAAAAATTACTTGAAGAAACATCAAAGCTAAATGTTGGTCCGTACACTGATGAAAAAAGTGATTTTGGTCCGTTAAATAATAAAGCTCATTTTAAAAAGGTATTGGGATACATTGATTCTGGAGAAAAAGAAGGAGCAAAATTATTAACTGATGGAAGAAATTTTAAAAAACAAGGATACGAAAATGGATATTTTGTTGGACCAACAATCTTTGATGACGTAAAACCTGAAATGAAAATTTATAAGGAGGAGATTTTTGGACCAGTTTTAAGTATGATGACAACGGAAACATATGAAGAAGCACTTAATCTAGTAAACGACCATGAATTAGGAAATGGTGCCGCAGTTTTTACAAAAAGTGGGAATATAGCCAAACATTTTACTGAGAATGCTAAAATTGGAATGATTGGAGTAAATGTTCCAATTCCTGTTCCAGTTGCTTACCATAGTTTTGGTGGTTGGAAAAGATCTCTATTTGGAGATCACTCAATGCACGGACCTGAAGGTGTAAGATTTTATACAAAACTTAAAACTGCAACAGTTACATGGGTTGAAGATAATGCTGGTCCAGAGTTCACAATTCCTGTTTTATCTTAAATTTTTTTAAAAAAAATTAATTGAAAATGATGGAATCAAATAACAGAACTTCCCCAAGACGAATACTTAATATTTTAGAAGAAATAATTCTAGATCCCGACAATTTTACCGCAAAAAAAATTTCACATAAATTAAAGATCCCTTTACCAACAATTTATCGACATATTGAGACTTTATGTGAAGAAAAATATTTAGTTGCTAGTAGTTCAAAAAAATATCTTCCAGGACCAAAAATAAGAAATATTATTTTAAAAAGTTTGCCTTATGAACCAAATTTCACTCTTAGGAGATCTTATCTCAGAAAATTAACTAATGACATTAAAGAAACAGTTAGCTTATCTATACCAATAGGTACAAAACTAGTTTATTTCGATAGAATTGAATTTCATTGGCCAATGCAATTAAATTTAGAGGCAGGGGATCATTTACCATTACATGCTTCAGCTTCAGGAAAATTGTATTTATCGTCAATAGATGAACAAAAAGCAAATCAAATTTTTAAAAATATAAAAACACCCAAAACTGCAAAAAATACAATAACTGACATTTCACAATTTAAAAAAGAACTTAAAAAAATTAAAAATCAAGGCTATGCATTTGATGATGAAGAATGGTTTAATGGTATGGTCGGTCTTTCTGTGCCAATATTTAATTCAAATAGAGAATTATGTTTTTGTCTATCAACCCACACTGCTAAAAGCAGAAAAGATATTAATGATTTAAAAGAGATTCTATCCACGATGTTATCCTCAGCAAATAATCTTAAAAAAGTTTTATTTAAAGATTAGCTGTAGCTAACATTTTTTTTATTTCTGCAATAGCTTTTGCTGGATTTAAACCTTTTGGACATGCACTTGTACAATTAAGTATTGTATGACAACGGTACAATTTAAGCTCATCAGCAACTTTTTTTAACCTAGCTTTTCTTTCTTCATCTCTACTATCTACAATCCATCTATAAGCTTGTAATAAAACAGCAGGTCCTAAATATTTATCACCATTCCACCAGTAACTTGGACAAGATGTTGAGCAACAAGCGCACATAATGCATTCATAAGCACCGTCCAACTTTGCTCTATCTTTTTTAGATTGAATAATTTCTTTGGTTTCTGATTTCGAATTTGCTTTTAGCCATGGCTCAATTGATTGGTACTGCTTATATAGGCCATCTAAATCACCAATTAAATCTCTTCTGACTTTTAAATGAGGAAGAGGATAAATATCAATATCTCCCTTAATTTCTTTATGGGGAGTTGTGCATGCTAAACCATTTTTTCCACTTATATTCATTGCACAAGAGCCACAAACTCCGTGTGCACATGATCTTCTATATGCTATTGTTGGATCTATTTCATTTTTAATTTTATTTAAAATATCTAATACTTTTGAAGGACAATTATTCATATCTACTTCATAGGTGTCAATTCGTGGGTTTTCATTTGTAGATGGATCCCACCTATAAATGTTTACTTTTCGTAAATTTTTTGATCCAGTTTTATCTTTATAATATTTGCCTTTTTTTACTCGAGAATTTTCGGGTAAATTTATTTGTACCATTAATAAACTCTCTCTTGTGGAGGAAAATATTGAACTTCATTAGTTAATGTTGATTTATGAACAGGTCTATAACTTATTTTAGTTTCTTTCCCATTGCACCAAGCTAAAGTATGTTGCATAAATTTTTTATCATCTCTTTTTGGATAGTCTTCTCTAGCATGTGCGCCTCTACTTTCTTTTCTGTGATATGCAGAGTCCACTGTTGTGACTGCTTGTCTTATTAAATTATCAAATTCTAAAGTTTCTACTAAATCAGTATTAAAAATTAATGATTTATCCTTCACAGAGATAGATCCCATTCCGTCATAAGTTTTTTTAATAGCATCGACTCCTTCTTTAAGGTTTTTTTCAGTCCTAAATACTGCACATTTTGACTGCATAGTTTTTTGCATAGACAGTCTTAATTCTGCAGTACTATTTTCTCCATCAGCATTTCTTAGTTTATCAAATCTGTCTAAACATTTTTGGGTTTCTGTCTCACTAATTTCCTCATGAGGCATACCAGGTTTAATTAATTCAGCAGCTCTTTTCGCTGCTGCTCTTCCAAACACTACTAAGTCAATTAATGAATTTGAACCAAGTCTATTTGCTCCATGAACTGAGACACATGCTGCTTCACCTATCGCCATCAAGCCTGGAACAGTTTTTTCAGAACCATTAACCGTCAAGACCTCTGCTTTATAATTAGTTGGAATTCCTCCCATATTATAATGAACTGTCGGAACAACAGGAATTGGATCTTTTGTTACATCGACGTTTGCAAATAACCTTGCAGCTTCTGTTATGCCAGGAAGTCTGCTTTCAATTACTTCTTTATCTAAATGACTTAGATGTAAGTGAACATGATCTTTATCTTTGCCTACGCCACGTCCCTCATTAATTTCAATTGACATTGATCTACTTACAACATCTCTTGAAGCTAAGTCTTTTGCTTTTGGAGCGTACCTTTCCATAAATCTCTCACCTTTAGAATTTACTAAGTATCCACCTTCACCTCTTACTCCCTCTGAAATTAAAGTTCCATGACCATATATTCCTGTAGGATGAAATTGAACAAATTCCATATCCTGCAGCGGTAAACCAGCTCTTAAAACCATAGCATTCCCATCTCCTGTGCATGTATGAGCAGAAGTTGCTGAGTAATAAACTTTTCCATAACCACCAGTTGCAATTATTACGGTGTGTGCTCTAAATCTATGTATCGTTCCATCATTTAAATTCCAAGCAATTAACCCTTTGCATTCTCCATTTTTCATCAATAAGTCTAGAGCAAAATACTCAATAAAAAACTCTGTTTTATGTTTAAGTGCTTGCCCGTATAAAGTATGTAAGATAGCATGACCTGTTCTATCTGCAGCAGCACAAGTTCTTTGTACTATTCCATTACCATAGTTTTTTGTCATTCCTCCAAACGGTCTTTGATAAATTTTTCCGTCTTCTGTTCTGCTAAAAGGAACTCCATATTTTTCTAATTCTATTACTGCTTTTGGTGCTTCTTTGCACAAGTACTCAATGCTATCTTGATCTCCTAACCAATCAGCCCCTTTGACAGTATCATACATGTGCCATCTCCAATCATCCTCACCCATGTTTCCAAGGGCGGCTGATATACCACCTTGAGCAGCTGAAGTATGGCTTCTAGTTGGAAATACTTTTGAGACACATGCTGTTTTTAATCCAGCCTCACTTAGACCTACCGCAGCTCTTAAGCCTGATCCCCCAGCACCTAAAACAACAACATCATATTGATGATCTATAATTTTGTATGAATTCATAACTTAGATATTAATATAATTGTAATTAACGGAATTACCACTGCTGAAGTGTATAAAACCTTGTTTGCGACATTTTTTATTTTATAATTTTTGATATAATCCTCAAAAACCTCACTAATACTTAGTGCTGAGAAGAAATATGCATTTATAAGGAACAAACTAAATAAAAATTTAGATAGTGAATTTGTAAAAAAATTTAAAACAAATTGGTAATTTTGATCATATATTGTGATCAAATTAATAATAAACCAAATCATTAAGGGAATTAAAAATACACCACTAACTTTTAAAAAAATCCATTTTTTTGTTGCACTTATCATTTAAATCAAATTTTTTCCTATTAAATAAAAAATTATGGTTAAAATTATTGAGCCAAATATTACCCCTAAACCTGTTAATTTAGTGGTTTTTATTTCAAAACCATAACCACAATCCATAAATAAATGTCTTATTTCGCTCAGAATTTGAAAAGAAAAAGACCATGTAAGTCCTAAAATGATAAACTTTCCCACCAAAGAACTTAAAAATAAATTTATTACTTTATAATTGTTTTCTTCAAAAAAAAGAAAAGAAACCCATAGACAAATAAATGTTATTGCTACGATATTAATTATACCTGTTATTCTATGAGATATGGATACCAAAGATGAAATGTGCCATCTATAAATTTGTATGTGGGGAGATAAAGGTTCTTTATTTTCCATAAAAATTATTTTTTATTAATGTCTCTGCAATTTCGACTGAGTTTAAAGCTGCACCTCTCAAAAGATTGTCAGAAACAATCCAAAGATTTAATCCATTTTTTATTGTTTTATCTTCTCTTATTCTTGATATAAAAGTCTCATCTTTTCCCTCTGCCTCTATAGGTGTCATATAAGCTCCATCAATTCTTTCATCTATTACCTTGCAGCCTTCGAAATTATCTAGTGCTTTTCTAACTTTTTCAATAGTAAAAGATTTTTCAAATTGAATGTTTACAGACTCAGAATGAGAAACTGATATAGGAAGCCTCACACATGTTGCTGTAAGATCTATTCTACTATCTAAAATTTTTTTTGTTTCATTGGTCATTTTAAGCTCCTCTTTTGTATAACCTTGATCAGAAAAAATATCAATTTGAGGAATTGCGTTAAAAGCAATCTGTTTTGTAAAATTTTTTGAATTTACTTTCATGCCTGTTAATATTGCTTTAGTTTGTTCTACTAATTCATCCATAGGAGCTTTACCTCCTCCTGAAACTGACTGATAAGTAGAAACAACTATTCTTTTAATTGTAAAAAGATCATGTAAAGGCTTTAAAGCAATAACCAACTGTGCTGTTGAGCAATTAGGATTAGAGACGATATTTTTATTAATTTTCTTTAAATCATTTGAATTAACTTGTGGAACAACTAAAGGAACTTCGGGATCCATCCTAAAATAACTTGAATTATCTATAACAAGACATTTTTTAGAGGCTTTTTCAGCAAATTCCTTTGAAATTTTGCCACCTGCAGCAAAAAAAGTAATTCTAACTTTTGAAAAATCAAAATTTTCTAAATCATAAACTTCATGATCTTTGCCTTTAAAAGAGATTTTTTTTCCAACACTTTTAGAAGATGCTACTAAATATAAATTATCAATAGAAAGATCTTTTTTTTCAAGAACTTCTATTGTTTTTCTACCAACATTTCCTGTTGCTCCTACTATTGCAATATTCATGATGTAAGTTTTATACTAAATGAAGGGTAAATCGCAAACTGTTCCTACAAATATTTTTTCATTAATATCTATCTTAAATTGAGTTTTGCTATCCCAATATGGTTTATTAATCATAGCAATACCAATAACTTTCTTGAAAGTTGGTGAATATGTTGCGGATCTAACATAGCCTACAATATCATTATTATCATCAAGTAACGTTTTTTCACAATACATATCAATTTTATCATGGTCAATTTTAACACCCATTAATTTTCTTTTGATACCTTCTAGTTTAATTTTTTTTAATTTCTCTTTTCCCAAAAAGTTAATTTTATTGTCTAAATTTACAAATTTATCAAAATTTGCCTCAAAAGGATTGTCTCTATTATCAAAATCGTTTCCATAAGATAAAAGAGCTGATTCAATTCTCTCTATTAAATTTGGACAACCTGCCTTTACATTGAATTCTGCCCCAAGCTCAAATAAATAGTCGTATAAGTCTTGACCTGCTATATCATCCTCAACATAAACCTCGAAACCACTTTGCTTTGACCATCCCGATCTTGCAATAAAATATTTTTTACCTTTAAAATTATAATATTTAAAATTAAAAAATTTTAATTCTCTTATTTCGTCACCAAATAATTTTGCCATTAAATTATCAGATAGAGGGCCTTGAATAGCCAAAATGTTAACATTAGGCTCTTTTATATCAACTTCAAATTTATTACCTGCCGCAAGACCTTTTGCGAAAAAAATTACGTCAGAATCTGCGATTGATAACCACCATCTATCTTCAGCTAATTTATTAATAATCGGATCGTTAACTAATAAACCCTCATCATCAATCAGAGGGGCATAATAACATTTACCAATTTTTGAATTTGATAAATCTCTACAAGTCATAAGTTGTACAAGTTTTGCTGAATCTTTTCCAGAAATTTCTACTTGTCTTTCCGCAGCAACATCCCAAACTTGAACAAATTTTTTTAAGTGATGATAATCAGATTCTAAAGATTTGAATGATGCTGGTAACAGCATATGATTATAAACTGTATAGCTACTTACACCGTGTGACTCTATTCTATCAGTATAAGGAGTGCTCCTTAATCTTCTCGATTTTACAATTGGAAAATTTTTCATTTTTTTAAAAATTTTAAAACCTTTTCTCTCATTTCAAATACTTTTTCAATCATAATCATATGTCCAGATCCACTAATTACACACTTGGTTGAGTTTTTTACTAAGTCAGCAAATTTTTCTCCAGCTTTTAAATTAACCATCTTATCTAGTTCTCCAAAAATTAACATTGTTGGACAGTTAATAGCCTTTGCCGCTTCTTGACCATTTGAATAATTGTTACAAGCAATAAGGTCTACCGCCAAGATTTCCCTTATATCTCTAGGTGATTGAATAATTCTCTCTATTGGATTTCCACCAATAAATTTCTTTGAACCCTCAAAACCCCATTTCATCATTAGTTTAACGGCATCAGGATCTCCATTAGAAGCTAATTCAATTAAATCTTTATTAACTGGCATTTGATAGGAACCACCTAAAAAAACTATTTTTTTAATCCTCGTTTTATATCTGAAAGAATACTCAAGTGCCTCCAAACAACCTTGTGAATGACCAATAATTATCAACTTATTTAACTTTAGTTTGATAAAAACTTTTTCTAACCATTCTGCAATTTTTTCAATACTTTCTAGACAAGGTCCGTCAGAATTTCCATGACCAGGTAAGTCAATGGAAAGTACATTAAAATTTTCTTTGGTAAAAAATTGTTCTGTAAGAGACCAAACTATGTGTGAAAGGCCACTGCCATGCAAAAACACAATTGTATCTTTAGAACTATCTATACCTAGTCCAGCATCTGAAGCATGAACATTTTTTTTTTCTATTTCAAATATCAATTAACTACCTAAAATTTTTTCTAAGTTCAAATTTTTGAATTTTTCCTGTAGAAGTTTTTGGTAGTTCACAAAAAACAACTTGTTTTGGAACTTTAAATCCTGCTAGAGTTTCTTTACAGAAATCAACTAATTCTTTTTCTGTTACTTGTTTATCTTTAACTATTTCTATAAATGCACATGGAACTTCTCCCCACTTTTCATCAGGTTTTGCAACTACTGCAGCAATAGATACTGACGGGTGTTTAGAGAGAGTGTTTTCTATTTCTATAGAAGAAATATTTTCTCCACCAGAGATTATAATATCTTTAGATCTATCCTGGATTTTAACATACCCATCTGGATGCATAACCGCTAAGTCTCCTGAATGAAACCAACCACCGCCCATTGCGTTATCAGTAGCCTCTTTGTCCTTAAAATACCCTTTCATAACTACATTACCTCTTATCATTATTTCACCAATAGTTTTTCCATCTTTTGGAACCTCTTTCATTGTCTCAGGATCCATGACTCTGATACCCTCTGTATTTGGATATCTAACACCTTGACGAGCCTTAATCTCATTTTGTTTTTCTTCATCGAATTTATTCCATTCATCATTCCAAGCACATTGAGTAACGTGACCATATGTTTCTGTCAGCCCATAAACATGCATGACTTCAAAACCGAGTTCACTCATTTTTTTAAATATTATACTTGGTGGTGGGGCACCAGCAGTAAGAACATAAACTTTTCTTTTTAATTTTTTACGGTCAGTCTCAGGTGCACCTGTGATCATATTCAATACAATAGGTGCTCCTCCAAAATGAGTAATTTCATATTTGTCTATTAACTCAAATATTTTTTTTATATCAATATTTCTTAAACAAATGGTTCTGCCATTTAACATTGGTATAGTCCACGGATATCCCCAACCGTTACAATGAAACATCGGTACAATAGTTAAAAAATTTAATCTATTTGGCATGTTCCATGCAACTGCACTTCCAGTTGACATTAAATATGATCCTCTATGATGATAAACAACTCCTTTTGGATTTCCTGTAGTTCCAGAAGTATAACTTAATGATATAGCTTGCCATTCGTCCTCTGGCATTTTCCAATTATAATTATCATCACCTGTGTTTAGAAAACTTTCATATTCTAACTCACCTATTTTTTCTAATTTAGATTGATCAGCAAATTTGTCATGAATATCGATAATAGTAATTTCTTTATCTAATTTTCCTAATGCCTTTTTCACTTCAACATGAAGCTGTCTATCAACTACAAGTACTTTAGCATCACTATGTTTTAAAATGTAAGAAATTGTATTCGCATCAAGTCGAATATTAATCGTATTTAATACAGCGCCTGTCATTGGCACTGAATAGTGAGCTTCAAAAATTTCTGGAGTATTAAATGCTAAAAATGAGACAGTATCTCCTCTTTTAATACCTATCTTCTCTAAAGCACTAGCGAATTTACAAACTCTTTTATAAACTTCACTCCAAGTATAATTACGATCCTCATAAATTAATGCTTCATAGTTTGGATAAATATCTTTTGCTCTCTCTAAAAAAGACAAAGGTGTTAATGGAACATAATTTGCACTATTTTTGTTAAGATTTTTTTCGTAGTGGCTCATCTAATTAAATTTAAAATTCATTATATTTGAACTTCCAGAAATTGCAGATTTATAGTGTTGTTCAGATCTCGGTAGTACTTTTTCGAAATAAAATTTAGCAGTATTAATCTTTTTATCATAAAAATTTTTATTCTCGTGATAGTTTTTAAAACTTACTTCAAGAACTTTAAGCCATGAATAAGCTATAGATACAAATCCTAATGTTTTTAAATAATCATTCGCAGCAGCACTTACATCATCTTGTTCTGTTTGTACTTTACTATTTATCCATTCAGTAAATTTTACAAGAATTTCAAAGTAGTATTTAAAATTTTTTAAAAACGGTTTAGTTTTTTCATTTTCAATACTAATCTCTTTTTTAATCATATCTAAAAAATTACCAATAATATTTCCGTTTTTATTTAATAGCTTTCTAAAAACTAAATCAGCTGCTTGTACTGAGTTTGTACCTTCGTAAATTGGTGTTATTCTGTTATCTCGATATAATTGTTCTATTCCTTGATCTTTAGTATATCCATAACCACCATAAATTTGCATAGCATCGTTTGTAATTTCCATTGCGAGATCAGTGAATAATGATTTAACCACTGGTGTCATTAATGATACATAATCAGATGCCTCTTGGCGAATTTGTTGATCTGGGTGATTTAAACTTACCTCAGTTTGTTGAGATAACCAAAAACAAAGAGCTCGTTCACCCTCAATAATTGATTTCATATTTAATAATGATCTTCTTATATCAGCATGTTCAATTATGAGATCAGCTCCATTAGACGATTTTGATTTATTAGTTTTTCCTTGTTTTCTCTCTTTGGCATATGCTAACGAATTTTGATATGCAATTTCTGATATTCCTAAACCTTGAATACCAACAACTATTCTCTCAAGATTCATCATTGTAAACATGGCTGCTAAACCTTTATCTTTTTTTCCTATCAAGTATCCTGTTGCCTCGTCAAAGTTCAATACACACGTAGCAGACCCTTTTATTCCCATTTTGCTCTCTATAGAGCCAGTTGAAACTCCATTCTTGGGACCGATATTTCCATCATCTTTTACTATATATTTAGGAACTAAAAATAAACTTATTCCCTTAGTACCAGATGGAGAGTCGCTCAATCGTGCTAAAACTAAATGAATTATATTTTCTGTTAAGTCATGATCACCTGAAGTAATGAAAATTTTTTGACCAGTAATTTTATAAGTACCATTAGATTGTTCTGAAGCTTTTGTTTTTAGTAATCCTAAATCAGTACCACAAACCGGTTCAGTAAGACACATTGTGCCACTCCATTTACCTTCAACAATTTTTGGTAAATATTTATTTTTAATTTCATCATTTGCATGATGATTTATACAATTATATGCGCCAATACTAAGTTCACTATAAAGTTTAAAAGATAAACTAGAGGAAGATAACATCTCATCAAAAAATGCACTTACCGTCTTTGGCATACCTTGACCACCATATTTAGGATCACAAGATAATGATGTCCATCCATCTTCAATATATTTTTTATATGCTTCTTTATATCCTGGTGGTGTTCTGACTACTCCATTTTCTAAAACTGCTGGATTTTCATCGCCAATTTTTGCCAAAGGTAAAATTAAATTTTGATTTATTTTTGCTGCCTCTTCTAAAATATCTTTTACAAGATCTGAACTCACCTCTTTATATTTTTCAAGCTCATTATAATTTTTATTGTTTCTTAATTTATCAAAAAGAAACATCATATCTTCTAACGGTGCAGTATAGCTTGGCATAATTACAGTTTAAAATAAATTATTGATTATTGCAATTTTGAAATGATCGCATCACCCATTTCAGTGGTAGACACTTCTTTCATTCCTTTGGATAAAATATCTTTTGTTCTAAAACCATCGTTTAATACCTCTTGAACAGCTTTTTCTAAAATTTCTGCCTCTTTATCTAAATCTAAAGAGTATTTTAATGCCATTGCAAAACTTAAAATAGTAGCGATTGGGTTAGCTATACCTTTTCCAGCTATATCTGGAGCAGATCCATGTATAGGTTCATACATAGCTCTCATTTCTCCATCTTTACTTTTAGCTCCCAAAGATGCTGAAGGTAAAAGACCTAAGGAACCAGTTAACATTGATGCTTGATCAGATAATATATCTCCAAATAAATTATCAGTCACAATCACATCGAATTGTTTTGGGTTACGCAATAATTGCATTGAGCAGTTGTCAGCTAGCATATGATCTAATTCTACATCTTTAAATTCTTTATCATGTAAAGATTGAACTTCTTCTTTCCAAAGTTGTCCTGCTTCCATTACGTTAGACTTTTCACAAGACGTAACTTTGTTTGATCTTTTTTTTGCTAAATCAAAAGCAATTCTTGCAACTCTAATGATCTCGTTACTTTTATAGGTGTGGGTGTTTATACCTATTCTTTCACCATTCTCTATAGGCTTTATTCCTCTAGGTTCACCAAAATATATCCCTCCAGTTAACTCTCTAACAATCATGATATCTAATCCAGATACGATCTCAGGTTTAAGACTTGAAGCATCAACTAGTTGCTTGAAACATATAGCTGGTCTCAAATTTGCAAATAGTTTTAATTCCTTTCTTAATTTTAGCAAAGCTCTCTCAGGTTTTTTTGCAAAATCTAAATTATCCCATTTTGGGCCCCCAACTGCACCGAGCATTACTACCTCGCTTTCTAAAGCCTTATAAAAAACTTCATCAGTTATTGGTGTACCATGCTTATCAAACGAACAACCTCCAGCAAGATCCTCGTCCATCTCAAAATCCAATGATTTATTTTTATTAAACCAATTAATTATCTTTTTTACCTCTGCAATAACCTCGGGGCCAATACCATCACCAGGTAATAACAAAATTTTTCTCTTTTTTACCTTAATCATTTAAAATCCATGGTCTTGAGATTTTTAGATTATTTTCAAAATTTGTTATCTTATCTGATTTTTTTAATGAGAGAGCTATATCGTCTAATCCCTCTAACAAACATTTTTTTTTAAAAGTATCAACTTTAAATTTTATTTCACTATTACCGTATACAATTTTTTCAGCATTTAAGTCTACAAGAATTTCTTCTTTTCTACTCGAGTACTCTGATATTTCTTTAATTTTTTCTTCATCAAGTATTATTGGTAAAATTCCATTTTTAAAACAATTATTAAAAAAAATATCTGCAAAACTTGAGCTTATAACACATGTAATCCCGAAATCCAAAAGTGCCCATGGAGCATGTTCTCTCGAAGATCCACATCCAAAATTTTTTCCAGCAATCAAAATTTTTGATTTGTTAAAAGGATCTTGATTTAAAATAAAGTTGCTGATTTTTTTACCTTTATCATCATATCTCATCTCAAAAAACAAATTTTTTCCAAGTCCAGTTCTTTTAATAGTTTTTAAAAATTGTTTTGGGATAATCATATCTGTGTCAATATTTACTATTGGTAGATATGCTGGAATACTTTTTAACGAACTGAATTTTTGCATTTAATTTTGATACTTTCTAACATCATCTAAGTTCCCTGATATAGCAGCTGCAGCAGCCATACCAGGACTTACTAAATGAGTTCTTCCCCCACGGCCCTGTCTTCCCTCAAAATTTCTATTAGATGTTGAGGCACATCTCTCTTGTGGTTTTAATTTATCAGCATTCATTGCTAAACACATTGAGCATCCAGGTTCTCTCCATTCAAATCCAGACTCAACGAATATTTTATCTAGCCCTTCCTGCTCTGCTTGTTGCTTTACCAATCCAGACCCAGGAACTACCATAGCATGAACATGAGAAGCAATTTTTTTATCTTTCAAAATTTTTGCAGCTTCTCTTAGGTCTTCAATTCTTCCATTAGTGCAACTTCCTATAAAAACTTTATCAATTTTAATATCCTTAGCAGCCATATTTGGTTTTAAACCCATATAATTTAATGACCTCTCTATAGAATTTTTTTTATCTTTATCTTTTTCATTCTCTGGATTTGGAACCTTTCCTTCAATGGTAATTACATCCTGAGGTGAAGTACCCCAAGTTACCATTGGGGAAATATTCTCTGCTGTCAAATTGACTTCCTTATCAAATTTTGCATTTTGGTCTGTTTTTAAACTATTCCAATAGTCTAATGCTTTATTCCACTTAACACCTTTAGGGGACATAGGTCTACCCTCTAAATATTTAAATATTTTTTCGTCTGGCTCTATTAATCCTGCTCTTGCACCTCCTTCAATAGTCATATTACAAATTGTCATTCTTTGTTCTACACTCAATGATTTAATTAAATTTCCTGCATACTCAATTACACAGCCTGTTCCGCCAGCTGTTCCTATTTTTCCAATGATTTGCAATATCACGTCTTTTGAGGTTACTCCTAATGGAAGTTTACCATTAACGTTAACTCTAAAATTTTTTGCTTTTTTTTGAACAAGGGTTTGTGTTGCAAGAACATGTTCTACTTCTGAAGTTCCTATTCCGAATGCTAAAGCTCCAAAAGCTCCATGAGTTGCTGTATGACTGTCACCACAAACAATAACTGTTCCTGGTTGAGTAAATCCTTGCTCTGGAC
>MDTA01077846.1_pt1 | contig 16501 bp, 17 predicted proteins | sample 811151 | NCBI WGS metagenome assembly MDTA01 (sample SAMN05326648, study PRJNA326480) | marine metagenome | isolation source: seawater | place: Indian Ocean: South | collected 2010 | reverse complement strand
TCAATTAGGCTATTCGGGAGGTTTTTTTTTTAAGTTATCTAATTTAATTTTATCTAATAATTATTTATTTTTTGTAATTTCACCGATATCATTGTTGGTTATTTATAATCTTTTTTTTAAAAATATTTTAAATTATAGAAATTTAGATTTTCTCTTAGTTGTAATTTTGTTTTTGCTTGAAATTGATGGAGTAATATATCATGAAACTTATGATCCCTTGATTTATATCCTGGTATTACTTTTAATCAAAAACGAGTTTATTAAAAAATTTATTATTAATTTTAATTTAAAAAGATTTTCAGTTATTTTTTCTTTTTTAATATTTTTCTATTTTTCATCTGTTATAAAAACTTTTATTTTTTAATCTAAAATTATTTAGATTTACTTAAGTTTAATTTTAAAAAAATATATAAAATGTTGTAGATTAATACAGATAAGAAAACTAAGGCAAGTTGGTATTTAGTATTTGCATAGTTACTTGATGCTAAATAGAAAATAAATAAATTATATATATTTATCAATATTCCTGTTAAAGAATTTGCATAATTATTTTTATAAATCTTTTTTTTTATATTCATAAAAATCAATTGATGAAGATGAAGATTGTCAGGACTTAATGCTGATTTATTAGTGTATAATTTTCTAATAATCGAAAATAAATTTTCATAAGCTGGATACCACAATAAATTCATTATAAAGTATGGTGAAATTATCAAATTGCTGTTTGCGATTTCAATTAGATATAAACCAATAAATACAGAAATTATATATGATCCATTATCCCCAAGCATTAGTAAACCAAAACAATTTAATAAAAATAGAATTGCTAATGAAAATATTAGTAAATATAAAAATTCTATATCAATTGAGCTATTTATTCCAAAATGTATTCTCGATAAGAATAAACAAATTAATAAGTAATAACCAATTACTAGAGTATTAACCCCGTCCAAAAAATTAGTACCATTGATTAGTATTAATAAGCAAAATGCAGTAAAAAATAATTTAAAGATAAAGTTATCTAGAAAGTGATCAAATAAATTAATTCTTATTGAATCAATATATTGATCTGAGGACACAATTATTAAAATAACTAGAATCAACTGGATATAAAATCTTAAATTGGGAGATTTTAAAAAATTTTTATCAGATAAAAAACCTGTTAGAAAAATTAAAAATAATAGAATTTTGAAAGTTAAACTAGATTGAAAATAAATAAACATTGTTATTAATAAAAATATTCCTCCTGAAAATGGAGGTTCTATATTATATCCAATAAATTTTTTGTGTGGTAAAATTTTGCTTTCGTCTCTTATTAAATAGGATTTGTAAAAAAAAAAATTTAATAGCAAAATATAAAAAAGTATTACAAAAAAACTTTCATAGTTCATGATTTAAATTAATTTTTTTCAGCTTCAGCTAACTTAAGATCACTGATTATCATATCTCTTACCAAGTCCTTAAAGGAATACTTGGGTTTAAACTTCAACTTTTTATATGCCTTTCGCGCATCTCCTCTTAAGTAATTTACTTCATTTGGTCTAAAATATTTTTTATCAATTTTTATAATAAGTTCTTTTTTATTTTTACTATTAATAAGATAACATTTTTCATTTAAACCTTTCCCTGTCCATATAATTTTCATATTCAATAATTTAGTAGCAGTATTTATGAAATGTCTGACACTTTGTGTTTGTCCTGTAGCCACAACAAAATCATCTGGTTTCTTTTGTTGTAAAATTCTCCATTGCATTTCGACATAATCTTTTGCATGACCCCAATCTCTCATAGCGTTTAAATTTCCTAAATATAAAATTTCATTTGAGCCATGTTTTTTTTTTGTTAAAAATCTAGTTATTTTTCTTGTTACAAATGTTTCCCCTCTTCTTGGGCTTTCATGATTGAACAATATGCCGTTACATGCAAAAATTCCATATGATTCTCTATAAACAGATGTAATCCAATATGAATAAAGTTTTGCAACTCCATAAGGGGACTTGGGATGAAATTTTGATTTTTCATTAAACACATTTTGTTTATAGGTTTCTCCAAATAATTCTGAAGTACTCGCTTGATAAAATTTTATTTTCTTGATTTTTAAAAATCTAATAGCTTCTAATAATCTTAGAGTACCAATTCCAGAAACTTCAGAGGTATACTCTGGATTTTCAAATGATACGCCAACGTGACTTTGGGCTCCTAAGTTATAAATTTCATCAGGCCTAATATTATTTATAATATTATAAATACTGTTGCTGTCTGTTAAATCACCATAATGTAAAAAAAAATTGGTCTTATTGTGAGGATCTACATAAATATTGTCTATTCTTCCTGTATTAAAAGAAGAAGACTTTCTAATTAACCCATGAACTATGTAATTCTTTTTTAACAATAATTCTGCAAGATAAGAACCATCTTGCCCTGTAATACCAGTTATTAATGCAATTTTTTTTCTCATTTTTTATAGAACAGTAATCTTAATATAGAAATAAGAATTAAAAAACCATCTTTAAATTCATTGACCTTTTTTACTCCAGCTATTCTTGATCTTTCTAATGATGGTAGAGTATCTAACGAAAAATTTTTTTTTTTTGCTTTGATAGGTAATTCAACACAAAAGGAAAAATCGTTATATTTCATATTTAATTCCTTGAATGCCGAGGTTGACCCCATAACATAAGTAAATAAAACATCAGTTAAGTTTAATTTAAATAGTAAATTACAAAAACCTGTGAAAAATTTATTACCAATATATGTTAATATTGTGTCATCCTCACTTCCACCTCCAATTTCATATCTTGAGCAGAAAACAAAATCTATATTTGAATTAACTTTTTTTATCAAATTTTCTAAATATTCAGGATTAAAAGATCCATCTGCATTAAATATACAAAAGAATTTTGTATCAACTGCGTTTATGCCTTGAATTAAAGCATTACCAAAACCTTTTCCTTTTTGGGGTAAAATTTTGCAATTAAAATCTTTAATTGCATCTCTTGTTTGAAGGTCATCTTCTGGTATAACTATAATTTTACTTACATCATACTTGTCTAATTCTTTTAAAACTTGAGGCAGAGATTCTTTCTCATTTTTAGCAGGTATTACAAGTGTAAGATCTTTCATATTATCTATAAATATCTATTTTTTTTAAATATGCAAAATAAGAAAGTCTTATTACAAAAAAAATTGATTTAAAAAAATTATATTTTTCATAAAAAAAATAAAGTCTAAAAGCATCCATTATCCTTTGTAAAATTGAACTTGATAAAGATGTACTAAGGCTTCTCCAAGATACAAGAAACTTATTTATGCCAATTATTTTTTTCTCTTTTTTAATTATTTTAAGCCATAAATTAAAATCCTCTTTTGTTTTAAGCTTACAAAAAAAATTTTTTGTTCGAAATATTGATTTTTTTAAAATCACAGTAGAAAGTCCGATATCGCAACTTTTTAGTAGTTCTTCATAATTAATGTTTTTTTTAATTTTAAAACTGCCTATTTTTTTTCCATATTTATCAATTACATAATAACTAGTGTGTGAAAAATTTAGCTTATATTTTTCCATAAATTTAATTTGAAATTTCAACTTATTTTTTTTCCATAAATCATCTGCATCACAAAATGCAATATATTTACCTTTCGAAATTAATATACCTTTGTTTCTTGAAAGACCTGGGCCAAGTATTTTATTATTAATTATAATTTTAATATTTGAAAAATTTTTTATTTTTTTTCTAATATAATTTAATTCAGTCAAATCAAAATCATCATATATAATTATGATTTCAAAATTTTTAAAACTTTGATAAATTATAGACTTTAGTGTTTGCATAAAATATTTTTTCTTTCTATGATAAGGAATTATAATACTTACTAATGGTTTTTTCTTCATTTTAGAGTAAATTTTTGAAGTTTCTTATTAATCTGAGAACAAAGATAAAATAAACAAAAAAAATATTTTGACCATTGTTTATACGAATTTTATTATTTTCTTTCAAAAAATCTAAATATTTAATTTTAGATGAAAGTCCACCTGGTCTAAATTTTCCCAAAATTTCATCTTTTTTTGTTGAAGTTCCTATCATTTTTTTTTTTTACAATCATCTTATAAAATAAGTCATAATCTGCTGAATATTTATATTGTGTATCATAGAGACCTATATCTAATTGAGAACTTTTTTTAATAAAGAAACCAACAGAATGTGTCGTATAAAAACCAAATGTCCATTTGATTTTTTCAGGAAAATATCCATGCATTAATTTATGTTTATGAACTGAACCAAACAAAAAATTTAAATTATTATTATTTGAAAAGTATTTATTAACAATGTTTAGTGCTTCTGGGTAATAAATATCATCAGAATTGAGTATCCCAATTATATCTCCGGATGAAAGTTGTATTCCCTTGTTCATTGCAAAATAAAGACCTTGGTCTGGCTCACTAATCCATTTAGTAATATTATTAGAATATTTTTTTATTATTTGAAGCGTTCCATCTCTTGAGTCTCCATCTATAATAATGTGTTCAAAATTTTTATAAGTTTGGTTAGATAAACTTTTAATATTTTCCTCCAAATATTTTTCTGAATTTTTTGTTACGGTAATTACAGATATTTTATAGTTTTTAATCAAATTTTTTAATTATATTTTTTTATTATTTTTAAATACTTATTAAGATTTGTTTTATAATCAAATCTATACAAATATTTTTTTGCTGTAATAGATTTTTTCTTTAGGATACTTTTATTTCTATTATAATTATATATTTTTTTATATAAATCTTCATAGTCACCTACTTTGAATAATTCTCCTAATTTCCCGTTCATAAGTATTTCTTTAGGTCCTGAAGGACAATCAGACGAGATTATAGGTATACCTGCCACTTGTGCTTCAATTAAAGTATTAGGCAGCCCTTCATATCTAGATGATAAAATTAGCAAATCTGCTGATTTGAGATATTGGAAAGCATTTTTTTTATATCCAGCTAATTTTATATTTTTATTTAATTTATTTTTAATAACAAAGTTACTTAATAAATTATAGTTATAGCCCTTGCCTATCATATAAAGTTTAAAATCAAGTCTATATTTTTTTTTTAATTCATTTAATGCTTTTAACAATGTTATTTGATCTTTCTGATGAGTGAGTCTTCCTATAGATATTATTTTTAAACCTTTAAAATTCCTAAAATAATTTATTTTTTTTTTAAAACTTTTTTTTGTATCTATTGGATTTAATATTACATTAGATTTTAATTTAAAATATTTAAATAAATTTTTTTTAAATTCATTACTATTTACTATTATTTCATCAGATAAATTATACAGTTTTCTGAAAAATATTTTTTTTAAAATATCAGATGCATATTTTTCTGGTGATGTATTAAGTCTAATAATAATTTTTGATTTTATTATTTTAGAGATTATAATAGAGAAAAAATTTGATTGAAAAGATAGTATTAATGTATTTTTATTATAAAAATTTTTGTAAAGAAGAAATGTACAAATAAAACTTTTAATTAATCTACTTTTATTTTTAAAAAAGTTTGATTTTGGTGCTAAAATTTTTATATTTTTACTAAATATTTTGTTTTTAGGTTTAGCTGCGCTAATAAGAATGATTTGTTTATATTTTTTTGCCAAAAAATTACTTATATACGATAGGTTTTTTTCAACACCCCCAAACTCAATTGATGGAATAAAAATTACTAATTCTTTCATTTAATATTTATTTGTTATTTAATTTAAATCTGTTTTAGAGATAATTTTCTTTATACCAGTTAATAGTCCTGCTCAAACCTATTTTTAAAGGTACTTTTGGTTTCCATCCTAACTTTCTCATAATTCTGTTATCAAGTATTTTCCTCATTGTTCCGTCTGGATAATTCTTATTAAATATTAAATTGCATTTTTTATTACTTAAACTACAAATTATTTTGGCAAACTGTTTAATCGTAAATTCATTGCTACTTCCAACGTTAATAACTGAATTTTTTTTAATTGTATTTAATAAAGTTTTGTCTTTCTTAATTTTCTTTTCTAATACAAAATAAATTGCGCTAGCTAGATCTTCAACATACATTACCTCACGTTTTGGTTTGCCTGTCCCCCAAATTTCAATTTTTTTATTCTTTCCTTTCGAGGTGTTAATAATTTTTTTAATTAGTGCTGGTATAAAATGGCTGTTTTTTAAGTTAAAATTATCATTTGGACCATATAAATTACACGGCATTAATGTAAAATAAGATGTTCCATATTGTTGATTATAAAATTCACATGATTTTAACCCAACTATTTTTGCTAAGGCATATGCTTCATTTGTTTTTTCTAGATATCCTGACAAAAGGTATTCCTCCTTTATAGGTTGCTTTGAGTTTTTTGGATAAATACATGAACTTCCAAGATTTATAAAATGTTTAATGTTATTTCTAAAAGATCCATTTACCAAATTATTTTGTATCATTATATTTTGATGTAAAAATTCAATTGGAAAAGATGAATTGGCTAATATTCCACCCACCTTTCCTGCGCAATTTATTATTATATCAGGTTTATGAAATGCAATAAACTTATGTACTTTCTTTTCATTTAGTAAATCAAGTTTTTTTTTTGAAATTAAAATTAAATTTTTTATTTCATTTTTTTTAAAAAAATTAACAAGTGCAGATCCAACCATTCCCTTATGACCAGCAATAAAAATTTTTTTATTCTTTAACGGATTTTTTGTCATCTAGTAATCTTTTTTCTAAATATGGATTCATAGACTATTTTATAAGTCATTATAATATAATTATGATTAAAATAATTCATCGTTGACCATTTTAAATACAATTTGTTTAAAATTAGTTTTTGGACTCCATTTTAAATTTTTTTTTGTTTGTGATATATCCGCTCTATAACCTTTTATATCAAGCTTTCTTTTAAATTTTTTTACATCACTTTTGATATGGATTGTACTTAATTTATTTAATTTAAAAACCTCTTTTGCGAAATCTTTTAATGAATGAGTTTTGCCAGATCCGATTATTAAATCACTTGGGATCTTTTTTTGAAGCATCAACCAGTAAGCTTTCACATACTCTGGTGCCCAACCCCAATCTCTATAAACATTTATATCGCCTAGCAGTAATTTTTTACTTTTGCCCTTCTGTATAAGTTTAGCTCCATTTACGATTTTTTTCGTCACAAATTCATCCGACCTAAGTGGAGACTCATGATTAAACAAAACCCCAGAACAACAGAATATATTATAGTTCTCTCTAAAAACTTTAACTAGCCAATATCCAGCAGCCTTTGAAACAGCATATGGACTTTGTGGATCTATACTTGAGTTTATATTAAAAAAATTTTTTTTTTTATTACCGTAAATCTGCCCTGAACATGCATTAAATATTTTTATTCTAAGATTTTTTGATCTTACTAATTCTAAAATGTTGATTATGCCCATTGAGTTACTTAAAAAAGATTTTCCTGGAAATTTAAATGATTTTGTTATTGAGGACTCACCAGCTAAATAATATATTTCATCAATATTTCTTTTAATTATTTTATTTAAAAAACTTATATCTGTAACCTCGCCTTTAAGTATTTTTATTTTGTGTTTTATTTGTAATTTATGCAACCTAAACAAATTTTTTTTACTTTTATTTCTAGTTGTGCCAATTACATCATATTTTTTGCTTAGTAAAAAATGAGAAAGATATGCCCCATCTTGTCCAGAAATACCAAATATTAATGCTTTTTTTTTTCTCATTTAAAATTTTTATTTTATAATTTGAATTATTAATATAAATTTAATTAATACTCCATATTCATAATTTCTATGAAAATAAACTTAATTTTTTTTATTTCTGAATTTAATTTAGGTGGTGCTGGAAATTCCTTATTTAAACTATGTAGAAATTTGCCTAAAGATAAATACAGGATATCAGTAATTTGTTTAAACAAGTGCTATTATAAAAATTTACTAGTTAAAAATAAAGTAAAAGTTTTTGAAATTAAATCATCAAGAACCTTATTTGCTATGAATAAAATTAAAAAAATAGCAAAAAGTTTAATAAATAAAAACTATAAAAATATTTTTGTTTCAAACATTTATTATTCAAATATTTTATCAATTTTATTTTTAAGAGTTTTGCCTATGAAAATAGTATTAATAGAGAGAACTCCATATGAAGAACTTTCAATTTACTACAATATTTTAGACTTTTTAAAAAAAAATATAATAAAGTTTTTAATCAGAACAACTTTTTGGAAAGCAGATATATGTGTATCAAATTCAAATTATATATCAAAAAAATACAATAAAAAATATAAACTAAAATTTAAAACTATTTTTCCACCATCCTTTCAAGGAAAAATATTTAATACAAAAAAAAAATTTAAAAATAAAGTTTGTTTTGGAACTATTTGTAGATTGGGAAAAGAAAAAAATCTCTACAATTTAATTAAACTATTATCAAAATTTAAAGGTAAATTCTATTTTGAAATAATTGGAGACGGTCCAGAAAAAAATAAATTAATTAATTTAAAAAAACAATTAAATTTAGATGGGGAGGTTAAATTAATAGGTGAGATTTCTCCTAATAAAATAAATAAATATTTTAAAAATTTTGATTATTATATAAATTCTTCTGACTTTGAAGGATTCCCCAATAGTGTTGTTGAAGCTTTAAGCCATAGGACTCCAGTGATAGCATCTCAAAGTCATGGGGGAATTAATGAAATAATTACAAATAAAGAATTCGGATATATTTATAAAAATGAGAATGAACTAGAGACAATTATTAGAAAAATTATCAAAAATAAATATATTTATAAAATAAATAGTAGGAAAATTTACAAACATTTAATTAAATTTAGTGAAAAAAATAATTTAAAAAATTATAATTTTTTATTTCAAAAGATTAAGTAAAAATTTTCCAATTTTTTTTGTACCAATTACATGTATTATTTAAAGCTAGTTTAAGAGCAATAAATTTTCTCTTTTTACAAAATAATTTAATATTTTTATTTGATCCATGTGTTTTTTTAACATCTGCTTTTTGAAAACTTCTTTTGTATATTTTAGGTTTCAATTTAAAATTTTTATCAATAAGTTTTAAAATTCTCGTAATTTTAACTGGATGGTTTGAACAAATATTATATACGTTGTTACGAATTATTTTCTTTTTAAGAAGAGACATAAGTATCTCCTTTACATCTTCTATATAAGTAAAATCTCTTGTATGATTTCCATAGTTGTTTAAATAAAACTTACTATTCTTATTATAAATTGAACTCAGATATTTATATATAAGCATATCTGGTCTACCCCATTCACCAAAAACAGTAAAGAATCTTAAGCCAACACATTTTGTATTGGTATTATGAAAATAAATATCAATCATTTCTTCATTAATTTTTTTTGATAAGCCATAAATATTTTTTGGATTTATAATTTGACCTTCCTTTAATGGAAAATTAGTACTTTCTCCATATACAGAGCTTGACGAAGCATAGAAAAATTTGTTAATTTTTTTTTGTTTAATTTGCTCTATTAAGTTAAAAAAACCAACAATATTGCTATCAATATATGATCTTGGATTTTCCAAAGAGTATCTGACACCGGCCTGTGCTGCAAAATGGAATACTGCATCAAATTTATTGTTAAAAATTTTACTTAATTTTTTTTTATTTAATAAGTCTAGCTTGTAAAATTTAAACCTTTTGTATTTTTTAAGGTTTCTTAGTCTTGCTAATTTAACTTTTGTTGAATAGTAATTATTTAAATTATCTACTGAAATAATTTTATATTTTGTTTTTTCTAGTAAATGTTTACAAAAGTTATATCCAATAAATCCAGCACTACCTGTTATAAAAATTTTCATAATTATATATATCAATTTTCTTCAAAAAAAGTATAACTTTATTCGATGAATACAGTTTGCATCCTTGGTTTGGGTTATGTTGGTTTACCTGTAGCATTAGGTATATCACAAAAATTCGTAACAATTGGATTTGATATATCTCGTAAAAGAATTAGTGAATTAAAAAGAAAACATGATTCTAATAATGAATTTAAACTATTAGATTTTAAAAATAAGAAAATTACATTTACAAATAACAAATTATATTTAAAAAAAGGAAATTTTTTTATTATTTGTGTTCCTACACCAGTTAACAAAAATAATCTTCCTGACTTGACTTATATTAAAAATAGCATGTCAATCATAAGTAAGATTCTTAAAAGTGGTGATATAATAGTCTTAGAGTCCACAGTTTATCCTGGTGTAACAGAAAAATTTGCAAGTTATTTAGAGAAAAAAACTAAATTAATTAATAATAAAGATTTCTTTATGTGTTATAGCCCAGAAAGAGTAAACCCTGGAGATAATTCAAAAAAATTAAAGAATATCAAAAAAATCTTTGCTGTAAAAACTAATAAAAAAAATATAATTCAAAGAATTAAAAATGTTTATAATCTTATTTCAAAAAAAATAATCTTTTCTAATGGAATTAAAGAAGCAGAAACTGCTAAGGCTATAGAGAATACACAAAGAGATTTAAACATTGCTCTTTTTAATGAAATTTTGATTTTATCAAAAAAAATGAATTTAAATTTTAACGAAATAATTAGATTGGCATCTTCAAAATGGAACTTTATTAAATTTAAGCCTGGATTGGTAGGGGGCCATTGTTTACCTGTAGATCCATATTATTTGTCATATGTAGCATCTAAAAGTAATTTTAAAACTAAAACATTGTTAGCTGGTAGAGATACTAACAATTATATGATGGAGTTTGTACAACACCAAATAATTCAACAAGTTAAAATTCGAAATTTAAATTCAAAATCCAAAATTTTACTAGTTGGAATGTCTTATAAATATGGCGTTTCAGATTTAAGAAATTCTTTAAATATAAAAATTTATGAAAAAATTAAAAAGAAATTTATTAATACAAGTGTATATGATCCTTTTGTTAGAATTGAAAAAAACTTGAAGTATAAAGATTTAAAAAGATCTTTTGACTTAATAGTATTTTTATCAAGTGGAAAAAAATTTAAAGATTTATATAATAAATACAAAAATACAAAAAATACTTTTATATTAGACCCATTTGATTATTATTCTTAATTAAAAATAATTATATATTAATTTTATAAAATTATAGGGTATTCTGTATCCCGGAAGTGATGCTACATCTTCTGTTAAATTGGTTTTAGGATTCCAAGAAAAACAAAATATAATAAAAAAAACGACTAAAACATAACCTTTGGTTTTTTTGAGTAAATTATCTAAGTAAATATAATTAATTTTGATACTATTATCTTTAAGCAAAAAAATAAAAAATATGACAGCAAAATTGTAGGTTATATTAATCCATCTGCCCCAATCTGATCCCATTGCAAAAAGCAATAACAAAGGAGAAACCATAAACAAAAAAGGGTAAAGTAGATTTTCAAATAAATTAAATAAAAGAATTTTACTTTTTATAGACGAAATTTTTGCCATTATCAGTAATGGGCCAAATCCAATTAAAAAAATCAATAAATATCTAATTATTATTTCTATTGAGTAATGTGGAACATTGTATGTGAATTGGTCTATAATTCCGGATTTTGACTTAAGCAATGCGCAGGACATATAACATTTTTCTCCAAAATTATTTGCCAAAGCTTTTGCCATTTTCAAATGATTTTCATCCGAAATAGGATTTAAGGCTATGAATAATGAAATTAGTATAAATGGCAAAAAAAATGGAAATAATTTTAATAATTTTAATTTTTCATAAATTGAATACTTAAATATCAAAGGTATTAAAAAAAACAGGGTAAAAAATATTACAGGTTCCCAAATTAAAGATAACAAAGGTAATATTAAAATTAAAAAAAGAAGATCATATTTTTTTTTTTTATTTAAACAAAGGTTTAAAAAAAATATATAACCAATAAATATAAATAATTCCTTTCTGGCCAGCACCTCTAATTCAGCTATTGGATATAATAAAAAGATTGGGCTAAAAATTATTAATAAAATATAATAATTAATATCTAGTTTATAAATAAAGTTATAAATTGATAAAAAATAAAGGAAAACTAAAGAGATTTGGAATAAAAAAATTATAAATCTTAAATCTGAATTAGTTAAATTTGCAATTATAAAAGAGATTTCTCCAACTATTCCTCTTTTTGTGAAGCCACCTTGGTAATTGATAAACCACTCTGACATAGTAGAGTCAGCACCGCCAGTATGTTTATGATATAGCTGAAAAATACAAATTATTAATAAAGAAGATAAATAAATAGAAAAAATAATTTTAAATTTTTTATAATAATTTGAACTTATCAATTTTTAATCCTTATAATTTTTTATATACAAATATTTAATGTATTTTTTTTTATATATTTTTGTATATATTAAAACACAATTTAATAACAATTTATTTTATACAATGAATAAAACATTGGTGTTTACCGCAACATACAACGAGGTAAATAACATCGAAAATTTAATAAATAAGATTAATGAATTAGATATAAATCTAGATATATTAATTGTTGACGATAATAGTCCTGATGGAACATCAAATTTAGTAAATAATCTAAAAAAAAATTATTCTAATTTATTTTTGGTAACTAGAGAAGGAAAACTAGGTTTGGATACAGCTCATAAATTTGCTTACGAATATGCAATTAAAAAAAATTACTCTAAGTTAATAACTATGGATGCAGACTTGTCTCATAATCCAAAAGATATACATAAAATAATTCAACTTTTAGAAAATAGCCCTTTTGTAATTGGTTCTAGATATATAAAAGGTGGAAAATGTGAAATGAATTTTTTTAGATGGGTATTAAGTTACTTTGGAAACAAATTTATAAAAATTATGCTAAATATAAAATCTAATGAATTCACCACATCCTTTAGAGGATTTGATATTATAGGATTAAAAAACTTTCATTTACAAGATGTAAGTTCAAAAGGTTATAGTTTTTTTATGGAAACGATTTTTCATATAAATAAATTAGGTTTTAAAATTGTTGAGCTTCCAATAATTTTTGGTGAAAGAAAATATGGTAAATCAAAAATACCAAAAATTGAAATACTGCGAACATTGAAAAATGTTATTATTTTAAAGTTTTTTAAGTGATTCCAAACTAGAAGCTATAAATTATTTTATAATTCAGATAATAATGTTGCAAAAATTTATGGTGAGTTATATTTGTGGTAAATGAAAAAAATTCTTATTACTGGTGGAGCAGGCTTCATAGGAAGTAATGCTGCAGAATTTTTTTGTAAGAAAAAATGGAAGGTAATAATTGTTGATAATCTATCAAGAACAGGTGCAAGTATTAATTTAAAAAGAATTAAAAAAAAAATTTCAAAATTCTATTCAACGGACATTAAAAATTTTAAAAAAATAAATTTAGTTATTTTAAAAAATAAACCTGATGTAATTCTTCATGCTGCTGGGCAAGTAGCTGTAACAAAATCTATTGAAGATCCAATAAATGATTTTAACGATAATTTGTTGGGAACGTTAAATATATTAGAAGCAATTAGACAAAACAAAATCAAAACAAAATTAATATATACATCTACAAACAAAGTTTATGGAAAATTAGAAAATATAAAATTAAAAAAAACAGGTAAAAGATATAGTTTTCTTAAGGAAAAAAAAGGAGTTAATGAAAATTTTAATATTGATTTTCACTCTCCATACGGTTGTTCAAAGGGATCGGCTGATCAATATGTAAATGACTATTCTAGAATTTACAATTTAAATACATATGTATTACGGCAAAGCTGTATTTATGGGATCAATCAGTTCGGAGTAGAAGATCAAGGATGGGTAGCATGGTTCATCATTGCTTCAATATTAAAAAAAAAAATAAAGATTTACGGTGATGGCAAACAAGTTAGGGATATTTTATTTATAGATGATTTAAACAATCTTTATTTTAAAATTGCAAATTCAAAACACATAATGAAAAATAATATTTATAATGTTGGGGGCGGATCTAAAAACACTCTTAGTTTGTTAGAATTAATCGATTTATTAAAGACATATAATATTAAAACTAATTTAACTTTCAAAAAATGGAGAGACGGTGATCAAAAAATATTTGTAAGCGATAATAGTAAAATAATTTCAAAATTTAATTGGAAACCAAAAATAACCCCAAAAAATGGTGTTGAGAAATTAATTGGCTGGGTAATAAAAAATAAAAAAATAATAAAAAAAATTTTTGATAATAAGTGAAAAAAAAATTAGCCTTTATTGATCACAATTTTCACAAAAAATCTAGAAGTGGAGATTTTTTAAGAGATATTTTTAAAAAAAAATATTCAATTGATAACTATTGGTGGTCACTTAAAGATCAATATAGTTTATATGAAAAAGTAAAAAAATATGAAAATATTTTTTTTTTTCAATCTTTATTGCCACTTGAGGATATGATTAAGCTTAGAGAAAAAAACCTAATGTGGGCCCCAATGTATGATAATCTTGATGTATCAAGCGGATATTGGAGAAAAATTAAATTTTTAAATTTAAAAATTTTAGCATTTTCTAATCCTGTAAAATACTTATGTAAAAAATATGGTTGTAATTTTTTAGCTGCTAAATTTGGATTAAAATTTATACAAAATAGAAAAATTAATTCAAAAAAATTAAGAATTTTTTTTTGGTTCAGAAATAATATTAGCTTTTATGACTGGATATACAAATTTAATTCAAAAGATATAGCTGAAATAAAATATTTTAATTGTCCTGACCCTGGAAGAAAATCTGAGAATATAAAAGAAAATGATAAAAAAAAATTTAAAATTAAAATTATAAACAAACCTTTTATGTCTAAGAAAAAGTATATTAATTACATAAAAAATTGTGATGTATTCATTTGTCCAAGAAAACAAGAGGGAATTGGTATGAGTTTTTTAGAGGCCATTTCATATGGAAAATATCTTGTATCATACAAAGATACAACTATGGACGAATATATAAAAAATGAAAAAATAGGAACTTTTTTTGGAGATGATTTCAAAAAGATTGATTTTAAAACTATTAAGAAAAATCAAAATTTTAGAAAAATTTACGCAAATAGAATTTATAGTGATTGGAATTTAAATAAAACAAAAATATTAAATTTATTCGAAAAAAGAAATTTAAGAAAATACAATAATATTACAAATCATGTCTATTTTATAAAAAATTATTTGATTAGATTAAGAAATTTTATTAAAGGAAATAATTAGTTTATTAAATCAGATATCTTTTTTTTCTCTTCTTTGTTATTTTTTAAATCTATAACTTCACAACTCATTATTTCATTGATTTTTTTTTGTTCATTCAGAAAATTAAGTTTACCGTCTTTGTTTCTGCTTTCCCTAATATTAGACTTAGTATGAAACTTTAAATCATTTATATCAGGTAAATCTTTCAATGAAATTTTGCTTAATTCATTTTTTCTTACAAAAAAAGCATTTATTTTAGAGATTGAGGTTCCTACAAAAACATATCCCATTTGATCTAATAATTTTATATAAGCTTTTAAAGATGCACCAAAACATAAATTTGAATAGTGATAAATGCTTCTATCAAAGTCCTCTTGATCTGGAACAGTAACTTCTAACTCAGGTCCAAATGTGGCATTATATTCAACTATAATTATTTTGCTAAAATTTTTAGGTAATTTTTTTAACACCCAATAATCTATTCCGTCTATATCTATTACAAATAAGTCTAAATTATTTAAAAAATTTTTTTGTTGTAAAGTATCTAAAATATTTGCTGAATTAATTTTCTTTTCAATGATTGTAAGGTCTCCCTTCCACAAATTAATATTTTGTTTAACTTTTTGCTCAAAGTTTTTTATACAATCTATAATCATTCCTTTTGGTTGTGTTGTTTCAAACAAATATCTCGTATTACATTCACTGTAATCACCTACTCCAATTTCAACAAACTTAGGACTAGAAATATTTAATGATTTAAGTAAATAATCAATAATTCCATCTTCCCCAAATTGTGAAAAAATTTTGTAATCAAGATCATTTAAATTTTCAATTTTATTATAATCCTGTCTTGCATTCAAAAGGTGCGATCGACCAATCATCAACAGCTTCTTTTCAAAATTTTTTTTAAAAAATTTTTTAATAATTTTTTTTATAAAATTCAAATTATCCAGCCTATTTTTTTTCTTTAGCAGGAATTCCGATAAAGATTTTGTTTGTTTTTAAACTTGATTTAATCATTGTTGCATTTGCACCTATTACATTATCGTTAATAAGTTTTACTCCAGGTAACATATTTGAGCTGACTCCAAAAAAATTATCGTTTCCTATATTGCAATTTCCCATAATAGAAGCTCCTGGTGAAAAAAAATTATTATTTCCAACTTTACAATCATGAGAAAGTGTTGAATTTTGACTAAAATTATTAAATTCTCCAATTTTAGCATTGCCTGAAATAATCGCATTTGGTGCAAAAATATTTCCTTTTTTATAAGATGAACC
>MDTA01123951.1_pt1 | contig 16502 bp, 5 predicted proteins | sample 811151 | NCBI WGS metagenome assembly MDTA01 (sample SAMN05326648, study PRJNA326480) | marine metagenome | isolation source: seawater | place: Indian Ocean: South | collected 2010 | reverse complement strand
GCATCCCCTCCCTCCCTCCCCCCTCCCCCTCGCCCTTCCCCCACACCTCCTTTCCCGCGTCTTCGCGCCCGTCCGCTCCCCCAGCCCCGCCCCTATGCTCCCACGCCCCTCCAACCACCACCGCCCCGCACCCACTCCACCCTGCCCCGCCCCACCCTCTCGTGGTGGCCTCTGCGGCCTCCCGCCTTGCCCTCCCTCACGCCCGCAACCCGCGCCGCTCCAGCTCGCGGAGGCGGCTGCTCTGCCCTCGATGGCCGACGCGGCGGCGCTGCGGAGTCTGCCGGATCTTCTGCGTGGCGCCGCCGTCGACCCAGTTACGCTGCCGGTTGAGCTGCTAGCCCGCCTCTCCTATCCGCTACGCACTTCCTCGACCCAGGACCTGGCCACCGTGACGGTTGGATGCTGCGGCGACGTCCCGGCCGCGGCGACCAGGGAGGCGCACTTCGCGGCTTCGAGCTTCACAGACCTGCCCGCGGGGGCGGAGGACTGGATGAGGCCGTGGCTTGGGCGCGCGGCGGGCGCCGAGACGTGGCTTGCGACTGAGGTGCGCTCGCGCGGCCGCAGGGAGGGGAGGGACGGAGGAAAGGAGGGCTCGCGGGGAGGGGGAGTCGCGGGGAGGGGGATGCGGGGGGGAAGCCCGCTCCCTGTGACCTTGCTGCGCGAGGCCGTAAAGGGGTCGGAGGGGGAAGGGTCGGGGAGGGGGGGTGAGGGGGTGGGAGGGGGGTGCTTGGGTGTCACGGGGGGCGAATCAGAAGAGGCCCACCCCGCCCCGCGGCGCGTGCAGGTCCTCGCTCCCGCGGCCGACCTCGTGACCGCGTCGTCGCTGCCCCAGCTCGCGTCGCTACCGCTAGCCGTTGGCGGCACCCTCGCGCCGCCAGCCCGCTGGGCAGGCGGTACTGCCGTGGAAGACTCGTGGCTGGGGCGCCTGCCACGCATGGACGGCGCGAGTACGCCGGTGCTCAGCTTCGCGCCGCCGATTGTTGGCGGCTTCGCCGCGCCGGCCGATTCGCCGCGCGGCACAGCGCAGCTCGCGATTGACGCTTTCGGGCCGCTGCGCCCGCGCCCGACAGCCTCGCTGCCGGACGAGCGCGTCATCAGCTCGCTGCCGGAGATCGAGGCCCTGCGTGGAGCCCTCGACAGCGACGGCCAGATCCCCTCCCCGTTCGGCACGCAGCCGCTCGTCGGCGGCCGCCTCGCCGACGCCGGCGCCCCCGTCGAGAGCAGCTTCGGCGCCGTGCCCGCCTCCACGGCGTTCGTGCGCACGGCCCTTGCGGCGCGCCCGTTCGCCGTCGCTGTGCCCCGCGCCTTCGTGGCGCCGGCGCAGACGGATTGGCACCCTCCCCCCGCGGTGGACCTGAGCCCGTGGGAGCACAGCCCGCCGTCGCTCGCAAGCTTCTTCATGCCCGCGGCCGAGCAAGCCGGGCGCGCAACGCTCCTTCCGGCGGCTCCGATGGACGCGCCCATGACGGTAGCGCCGACCTTTCTTCTGGCGAGCCTCCGCGCGGCTGAAGCCCCCACGCTTACGGCTGCTCCCCTCCTGCTCACCTCACCGCAGCTGCTTCCCGCGGCACAGCCGACCGCGCGCGCACCCGAGCTCCTGCCCGCCGCATCGCTGCCCCCGGCATCGTCCCTGCTCGCGGCGGCCGTCGGTGATGTCGCACCAGCTGGTTGGTGGGTGCCAGGCACAGCAGCCGCGCCCCCGGGCACCGGGCTGTTCCCGGCCGTGGACTACGATGAGGCGTGGCTCGCCCGCCTTGCCCGCACGGGCGGCTCAAGTGCGCCGCTTCTCAGCTTCGCCTCCCTCGGCGTGAGCTTCGCCCTCGTGCCGCCGCGTGCGACGGACGGGCCGCGCGGGCCGGCCCAGCTTGAGCTGGACGCCCTCGAGCCGCTGCGCTCGGTGGCGCTCTCGGTGGCGCTCTCGGTGGCGTCCGTCCTGCCCGACACGCTTAACGCGCCACTGCCGGGCGTGGGGTTCGTTGACGGAGCTCCCGCCACGCCGGAGGTGCCGTCAACCTGGCCACCGCTGACGCCCGTTGTTGGGATCGGCCCGGCCCCGACGCGGCACAAACCGCTCCCCGCGCAAGGGGCGGCGGCAGCACTCTCCCTCGGGCATGCCCATGCTCCCTCGCGCGACGAGGCCGCCGCAGTCCCGAGCGCCGAGCTGACCCTGGGACCGTCCGATGCTGGACCGACGCCGACCGATGAGCTGCCCGCGTACCTGCAGCACGCCCCCGACATCGCCTCACCCCGTTCGGACCGCTTCGTGCTCGGCACGTCGCTGCCAGAGGTGACTTCCTTCGCGGAACTCGTGGACCTCGGCGCGATCGGCGCCTCGTCTGCGCCTGCGACCTCGGTCGCCGCCCGTCTCGCCGGCTTGCTGCGCCTGACCTCGCTCCCCAGCGCACTCCTCCGGCCAGCGCGGCTGGCGCCGTCGCCACCCGCGCTGCCGGCTGCCCCGGCGGTGCCACCGCAGTGCTACAGCGGCGACGCGCTCACGGCGGCCGTGCCTGCGCGCCCGCGGCTGTCTGCGGCGAGCCCAGGCTTCAACGTGCTCCGGCCCGAGACAGCGCTCGACGCGGGCTGGGGGGAGTTCGGCTTCGTTCGGGACGCCCCGCCCGGCTCGGAGGGACGCGTTGAGGCCCACCTCGGCGGCGGCGGCGTTTATGGCGCGCCGGCGATGTATGAGACCGCTCGTCCGCGCGCGGCGGCCGTCCGTGCTGTGCTGCGCACCTCGCCGCTCTGTCGGGACCGCAATGACCTGCGCGTCGCGTACCAGCTTCGCGGCGCCTCTGGCGCTTCTCAGGTCGACCGCACCGGCCTGGTGCTCACTCTCCTCATCCGCGTGAACGAGACCTCGGCCGCGCGCGAGTACCGGTGCGCCGAGCCGGCAACGAGCGGCGGCGTGGGCGAGTGCACCGCTGCGCTCCCGCCCGAGGACTTTGGCTCCGTCGCGCGGCGCGTGCTCGTGCGTGTCGCCGCGGCGTACGACGGCGTGCGCGTGGCCGTCTCGCCGCCGCTCCCGCTGGACCTCGTGCCCGTGGCGCCCGTGGGCGCGCTGGGCGAGGCGGGGATGCTCCTCGCCCTGCCACCCTCGCCGCGCTTCGTCGGCGAAGAGTTCGACGCTGTGCTGCATGCGCACACCGGCCCACCGAACTTCTTGCTCACGGGGTGGGGCTTCCATCTCGCGTACGATGCCACTGTCATCCAGCTGGTCGGAGAGCCGACGTTCAGCGACCTGTACCAATCCCCCGGCTTCACCCACGACGAGGCCGCCGGCACTCTCGATGCGGTGGCAACTGGGCTTCGCGCAGCTGCGACGCGCGACGATGTGCGGTCGCAGCGCGCCCTGCGTCTCGCGACGCTGCGCTTCCGCGTGCTGCGCCGCTGCGGCGGCGGCTCGTGCGAGGTGCTGTCGGCCGTGGCCACGTCCATGGTCAACCAGATCACGCTCGAGTACGTCTCAAACGCGACGGCCTGGGCGTCCGATCACCGCGGAGCGTTGCGGCCTCGCGGCGCGCTGGTGATCGAGAAGACGCGCGAGATTGGGGTCCTTGCCTACGCGGAACAGGCCGCGCTCGTCAACACTGCCGCCCTCAATGGTGGCGCGGTCGCGGTCACCATCCGCGCTCTTTCGCTCTACAACCGGGCGGCGCAGCGCAGTGCCCCGGCGCCACCATACACGTGCAACGTGACCGAGCTTGCCGTTGGATCGGCCGTCCACCCGAACAGCGGCGGAGAAGCGCCTTCGGCCACGGCGGCTTCGAGCTGCTCCGTCGTCCTCGATCAGCACGCAACGCGCGGCGGGGCGCTCGAGGTGGGCGTGGCGTCGCGTGAGAGCTCCGCTGGCGCGCTTGTGCATATCCACGTGTGGTACCCGGTCTCAGTGTCGGTGCGCATCGCGGACACCCGGCTGCAGCGCGTCGGTGGCGTGGCGGCGGCCGCGCGTCGGTGCCACCACCCTCCTGGCGCTTACCAGGCTACCGACGTGTCTGCGGCCGCCTCGTTCGGCGGCGACGGCCTCGAGACTGTCTCTGACTTGGAAGTGACCGCGCTGGTGAGCTTCATGACCGGCAACGAAACGGTGGCCCGCATGCGGGGTGCCACGCTGCTCGGGCTGCACCCCGGTGCCACGTGGGTGGCAGCGAGCGTTGCTGCCGCAGGCCGCATCGCCCTCGCCGACGCTGCGGTGACGGTCCACGACGAAGTGGTGTCTGTCGCTCGGTTGAGCGCGGTCGTCGTCACGGGGGTCGTGTGGACCGTCCCGCCGCCCCCGGTCGTGCCGTGGGCGCCGGCCACCTCTACGTTCACGTCGCAGGCTCGGTTCGACCAGTCTCTGTCGGCGGAGGGTGCCACCGGCGACGTGATCGCGATCGCCGCGCTTTCTGACGGGCACGAGCGGCCGCTTTCGGCCGACGAGCTCGCCGTCGTCTCGCGCTCGCCGAGCCTCGTCGCCATTGCGCCAGGCCCCGGTGGCAATTGGGGGGTGCGGGTCGAAGCGGGTGCCACCTCCGAGTGCGGCCCGCTCGTCGAGGTCGCTTGGCTCGTTTGCAACGCGACTCTTGCTGTTGGCGAGGCGCTGGCTAGCGTGCAGCTTCCGCGGGCGATCGCGATCCGCGTCCTGCCGTTCGGATGGCTGACAACTCCGGAGGATCCGGCTGCGCAGCAGCCCATGTCTGTGCCGCATGCCGCTCCCCTCCGCATCGTCGTCGACTTCTCGGACGGGACGAGCCTTGACCTCTCGGCCGACCCGCGCCTCACTCTGAGCGTCGACGACACCTCTTGCGCGGCGATCGAGAGTGGCGAGCTGCGTGTGAAGCGCGGGGCAACCTGCGTGGAGGTGACCGTGCTCGCGGTGCTGCCGTCGCTCGCCCCTGGCCTGGTGGGCTCACGCACCGCACGGCTGGTGCGGCTGGACGCGGTGGAGCTGGCATTCCTGCCGCACCCGAGCTTCCCCGGGCACCACGCAGTGGACGCCATGGCGCTGCGGCGGGTCGCGTGCACAGGCGTCTTCCAGCGTGCGCAAGCTTTGGTGAGGGCCCGTCTCAGCAACGGCTCGCTCACCACCATCACGTCGTACGCCGCGCTCACCTCCTTGACGCCGGCGGTCTCCGTGGAGCGCGAGGAATCGCCACGCGCGGACGGCGCGGCGGCGGCCCCATGGATCGTGTCCGCGACCGCTGCCGCCAACGCCACGCTGAGCGCAACCTTCCACTCCCGCATCGGCACGCGTTTCCTGTCCGTGCTCGACGAGGGTGTCGGCGTCGACGCGGTGAATTACAAGCTCGCGGGCGCGGCGGCGGCGAACAGATTCAGCTTTGTGGCGCTGGCCGGCAGCGCGCGCCGTAGCAAAGTGGAAGTTCGTTTCGCAGACGGCACTGCCTTCGCAGACATCGCCGATGCGGACTGGATCGCTCCCGGCGCACTCGTGCAGTTCAGCACGACCGACCCCGCGGCGATCAACATCAACAGCAGCAGCGGTGTAGCCACCCTCCTCGGGAATGCACCCACCCGCGTCACGTTGAGCGCGGGATCAGTCTGCGCCGACCGTCTCTCGGGCTCGGCGAATGTCGCGGCCAACCTGCAGCCCGGCCTGGCCGATGTGGACCTCGGGAATGAGATCGGCCTGCAGTTCGAGCAGGAGCAGGAGGGCGCCGCCCTTCGTGTGCCGGCACGCGCCAACGTCGGGGGCGACCGCCTTGTGACTTACCAGCTCAGGGTGGAATTCGACCGCCAAATCTTTGAGGCCTCCGCGTGCGCGGGCGGTGACCTCGCCGGCTTCACTTGCACGATCAACGACCCTGTGCACGAGGCGTTGCTTATCGCCACGGATCCGGCCTCCGTGAGGCGCGGCGGTGGCGTGCTCCTCGGCTCCCTCACGTTGCGTGTCGCGGGTTCCGGGGTGACGCTGCTCACCGGGTTCGTCGTCGAGCTTGTGCGCAAGAACGGGCGCGATCAGACGATCCGCGCGGCAGAGGCCCTCATCGCGGCTGGCACTGGCTTCGCGGACGTCAGGGCGACGGCGGCGCGCCGACGGCGATTGCGGCCTAGCGGCCCGCCGCTGCGCTCACGAGAGTTGCAGGAGAGCCGCTGCGAGCTGGTCGATGGCTGCCTGGCCGGCCTCTGGGGTGACGTGAGCGGCGACTGCAGGTTCACGTCGTACGACGTACTCTTTGCGCAAGAGGTCTTTCTTGGACAAATGAAGCTTGAGAGCTTGTGCGCGTGGTCACGGCAGCAATTGGACCCCACGCAGGACGGACACTTCGCCAGGGTGACGGATGCAATCTACCTGCAGCTCGTCGTCGCCCGCAAGTACCGTTTCCTGGCGAACGTGAGCGTCGACGACAGCAGGGTCGTGCAGGGCACGAACGGGCCGTTGCTTGTTACCGTGCTCTTGTACGACGAGGCGAGCGAGCCTGCCACACGGCGCACCAGCGTACGCATGGAACTTGGCTACCGGGGCGCACCACCGCTGTACGCTCTGGGGGAGGCGGACACAGCGGAGGAAGAAGGGCTCTCCCGGGGAGGGGTGTCCCCCGCTGGCAACTGGCTTGCGCGAGCCTCGGACGCCACGGGACGCGCTGGCGCCTACGGCGTCGCCGTCGCGCCGGACGGCGGCTGGGAGCCCCAAGAAGACCCCGTCGGGATTGCGATCATGGTGGAGACCGTGGACGCGCTGGGTAACGCGGATGAGGAACGCAAGTTTGCCTTCTTCGGGAGCAGCGCCTCTCCCTTTGGCGAGCTGACGCCCGTCGGGATGGAGCCGTTCCGCCCCTTCCGCTTCTTCAGTGTGCAGTCGGCTGGCAGTTCGCCGCCACCCCCTTTCCGGCCTCCCACCGAGCTTACGCCAACGAGCTTCACCTCGGCTGTTGTGCTGTCGCTGGCCGTGTCGCTGCTCGCGCCGGCGGCATCCCTCGTCACACCGAGCGTGAGCCTGGACGCCTCGCCACCCCCTGCAGCTGCGGAGCTACCGCCTGCCCTGCTGCCCCCGGCGCCGCCTTGGGGCTTGTCGCCGACGGCCGCACCTCCTCCGACGCCGCAAGGCGGATTGCCTCCGCTGCCAGATGCGTCGCAAAGTCCTGGCATGGCTGACGCTCCGTTGCCCTTGCCGCCCCTGCCGCCGGCGCCTCTTGACCGCCCTTGGTCGACGCCGCCGTTTCAGCTGCCGCCTTGCCCACCCGTCGTCCAGGGCGCCATGCCGCCGCTTCGTGCCGGAGACGGCGAGGCTCCGACCTCGCCCCTCCCTCCGCAGTCCGCGCGGCCGCCCCCACCGTTGCCACCGGAGCCCGCCGCGCATCCCACTTCGCCGCCCCCGGCAAGTGGGATCGATCCGCAACCGTGCGACGTCTCGGATGCCTCTCACCTCGTTGGGGCTGCGCTCCCGTGCGTGCACGTGGGGTGCTTGGTACCTACGGCCGACAACTACACCCCGTCCGCGACTCGCCACAATCGTTCAAGCTGCGTGCACTCGGTTGCACCACCTCCGTCCGCAAACGCATCGTACGGCTGCACGCACGCGCTGGCAATGAACTGGGACTCGCTGAGCACGGCCGACGACGGGACGTGCGTATTCGAGCGCGTCGGCTGCACGGACTCGACAGCGGTAAACTTCGAGTCGCAGTTGACTCGCGGCGATGCGGCCCGATGCGTGTGGGCAATCCCGGGGTGCATGTTTGCCAAGGCCCTGAATTACGATTCGACGAGCACAATCGATGACGGCGCGTCGTGCATCTTTGAGCGGCGAGGCTGCATGGACTCCACGTCGGCGAACTTCGACTCCAGGGCGAATGCGGCGGGCTCTTGTGTCGGCAGCAAGGAGTTGGGGTGCATGAATCCCGCGGCCGTAAACTTTGACTCACGGGCGACACTTCACGACGCTTCGTGTATCTACAAGAGGCGCGGTTGCCTGAATTCGACGGCCTCGAACTATGACCCGCTCGCCGAGGTGGATGCGCCGTGCGTGCATGGTGTGCAGAAGCGAGGGTGCCTCTGGCCAGGCGCCACCAACTATGATTCGACCGCCACCACCAGCGCCGACAACTGCGAGATTGCCCTGCGGGGGTGCATGGACTCGCACGCCCTGAACTATGTGTCACTCGCGACGCTGCCGCCTCAGTCGGGCGCGGCAGAATGCGTGCCGCGGCGGCCAGGCTGCTTGGCGCCGCACGCGTTGAATTATGATTCCTCGGCGACGACGCAGGATAGCGCCCTCTGCAGGTTTGCACGGCGCGGCTGCCTCGACTCGACGAACCCGGCGTATCGCTCCTCTGCGAATCAGGAGGACGCCAGCCTGTGCGTGATGCCCCAGACGCGCGGCTGTATGGACCCCGCGGCGACCACATACGACTCGGCTGCGACGGTGCACGCGACCCTCGACTGCAAGTACCCTCGAGCGGGATGCACGTCTCCCGCCGCGCCGAATTTTGAGGCATGGGCAGACTTGGACGACGGCTCCTGCGCTCCGCTCCGTTACGGCTGCACGTCGCCCGCAGCGCTGAACTTCGATTCGCGCGCCTCGGTCGTCGACTCCTCCTGTAGGTTCCCCGTGCTCGCTTGCCTCGACAGCCTGGCCGCTAACTATGCGAGTGAGCTCGAGCCCGGGCCGCGCGTGGTGTCGGCCCCTGATAGCTGCGTTTACGCAGGCTGCACGGACTCTCGCGCCTCAAACTACGACCGCTCGGCCTCCATCCTGGACCTGAGCTGCGTGTTTTCCGCGCCAGGCTGCCCAGAGGGCACGTGCCTTGGGTGTACGGATTCGCAGGCGCGCGCCGCCCGTGCGGCACTATGTAGCATTCCCACGCCCCGCCTGCGCCTGCGCAGCTCTCACCGGCGCGCCGTGGCCGCAGGCTCGCAATTTCGACACGAGCGCCTCACGGGACGACGGAAGCTGCATTCCCCGGCTGCCCGGATGCATGGACTCTTCGGCTGCCAACTTTCTTGTCGACGCTGATCTTCCCGCTGGGTGCCGGTTTCCTGGGTGCCGCGCTTCGGGTGCGCTCGGCTGCGCCGATTACTGCCCTGCCCCAAGCTTCCCCTCATCGCCGCCACCGATTCCCGCGCCGCCTGATCGCAGGCGCGTCGAGCTACGACGCGAGTGCGAGCTTCCACGACCCGAGCTCGTGCGTATGGCCCCGCTCGGGTTGCACTGAAACTCGCGCTGCGAACTTCGACGCGCTCGCGGCTGTGGACGACGGCTCCTGCTTCCTTCTCGGATGCACCGACTCGACACAGCTCGGGTTCGACCCGGAGGCGAACCTTGACGACGCAACCTGCCGCACGGCACTTTCAGGATGCGCAGACGTGGCTGCTGTGAACCACTGGCCGATGGGCACCATCGACCGCGAGGACCCGGGCCTCTGCCGCTACACCGGCTGTACCGACAGCGTGGCCGCCAACTTCAACCCGTCGGCGACTGACGACGACGGTGGTTGCGAGTTCACCCGCGCTGGGCTCGTGGCATCCGCCTTCGGCTATCTTGACAGCTGCTCTGCGTTCGTCGACACTGATGCTGATCTCCGCCAGGATGAAGACGAGCCGCGCGGCCGGACGGACCGCGGGGGCTACTTGAGTCTGACTCGCCGCACGTCGCACTACGTGCAGCTACTGCCAGGCTCGGTTGACTCGCCAAGTTGCACGGACGGCCTTCTCGGCGTCCGGCTTCAGGTGCTGCTGCTCACGCACGCGAGTGCGGAGGTGATGACCCCGCTCACCACGCTCGCAAGCGTGCTCAGCATGCCAGGCCGTGGCCTCACCCGCAGCGAGGCGAGTGACACCGTCTGGCGGGGGCTGGAGCTGCCGGAGCGCTCCGTGTGGGAGTTCGACGCGCTGGCGCAGATCTTTGCCGCGCCCGCGCAGCGCGAGTCCGCGCTCTGGCTTGTGCGCCAGCAGCAGGTGCTCGGCGCCGTCACCTGCGCTTATCGCCTGATCGCGGACGTGATACCGGACTTCGACCCGATTACTTTCTCTTTTGCCGCCTTCGCCGCCCTAGCCGACATGATCCGCACGGCGTCTGTGTCGCTCACGGCCCCAGAAAGCCACATGCAGCTGGCGAACCAGACCGCCTCCACGCTCGACCTCCAGTTCTCCGACTTTGTCGACCGCGCCTACGATACCAGCGCCGAGTGCGCGAAAGATAGCCGCGCGCTCGCCGACATCGTCGCGTCATTCTTGGACGGCGAGATCACCCGGCGACGTATTCTCGCAGCTAACGACGTTGCTGCCCTGGTCTGCTCGCTGGTTCTGGCCGCTGCCCCGAGCGGCGATCACCTGTGCGGGCGCAGCGCGGACAATGCCAGTGCCCTCTTCGGCTGCCTCGATCCCGGGGCTGCGAATTTTGACCCGGCGGCCCACTTCAGCGCTGGCTCTTGTGTGCACGAGGGCTGCACGAGCAGCGCCGCAGCGAATTTTGACCCGCGCGCGAGCGTCGACGATGGGAGCTGCCGCCCGGTTCGCGTCGGCTGCACCATCGACGTTGCGGTCAACTTCGACTCCGCGGCAAACCGGTTGGATGACAGCTGCGAGTTCATCTTGCTCGGCTGCACAGAGTCGGCGGCCAGCAACTACGAGCGCCGCGCCACCTGGGACGACGGAAGCTGCGTGCCCGACGTTCGGGGGTGCGTAGTCCCAAGCGCCTTGAATTTCGACTCTGCGGCGACAACAAACTGGGGCTGCCAATTTGTGCCGTCCGAGCCCCGCCCCGCCGAGGATCTGCGGGCTGGCTGCACGGACCCGGAGGCTTCGAATTTCGAGTCGCTTGCAAGCGCGTACCAAGTCGGAGCGTGCCGCTACGATGTGACAGGCTGCACGGATCCGTCGTCCGTCAACTACTTGCGGGTGGCCACGCTCGACGATGGGTCGTGCCGAGCCAGGCATCCAGGATGCCTTTCGCCTCTCGCGGCCAACTATGACAGCGACGCCAACATCGACATGCCCGCGTCCTGTGTCTTCCCCGATGCGGGCTGCACCGTCGAATCGGCGTTGAATTTCGAGCCCGATGCAACCCGCGACGATGGCAGCTGCCTGTTTGGTCGTGCGGGGTGCGACGACTCTCGCGCGCTGAAGTGCGCCGCCGCCCTTCCCGCTGCCCAGAAAGCGAACCCCTGCCCCGCAGCAGCCACCTCCCCGCACCGCGTTCTCCCTGTTCTTCTGTCTCCCGCGCGTCCTCGCTGCCTTCCTTCCTCCCCTGTCGCTGGCACGGCTTTTGTCCGCCGCGGGCGCCGCAAGCACTCCGCCCCCGTCCCCGTCGTTGGGGCGCTCCCTCCTCTCATACTCCACTTCTGCCCACCTGCATCGCAGTTTCGACCCGAACGCGACGGTGGCTCGAGGCTGCGTCTTCGCTGGCTGCGCTGACTCTCGTGCTCTGAATGCGGATGCCGAAGCGGATGTGGACGACGGGAGCTGCGTGTATGCGCACGCCTCGTGCAGCGACTCTTCTGCAGCCAACTTTGCGCGCGGCCGCATTTGCCGCTACGGCGGGTGCTTGGAAGCAAGGGCTCAGAACTTCGATCCGTCCGCAGACTTCGACGACGGGAGCTGCGCGGTAGCCGCGGGTGTCCTCGGCTGCACGGACAGCGCAGCCGAAGACTATGATTCGCTGGCCACCTTCGCGGGCCCGTGTGCGCGAGGGGGGTGTACGGACTCGCTGCTGCCCGGCTACGACTCACGCGCCACGTACGCCGATGGAAGCTGCGCCGTTGCGATCTGGGGCTGCACGCGCCCCGACTCGATCAATTTCCAGTCGTTCGCCACCTCAGACGACGGGACCTGCGTCAGCATGCCCGCCGATGCTTCAGGCACCCGGCCCGCAGGCGCCGAGTGCCGCGGCGCAGAGGACTCGGGCTCCTGCGCGCGTCCAGGCTGCACGCACAGTGATCGCCCTGGGTATGACCCGCGCGCCACGTTCGACGACGGAAGCTGCGGCGTGGCCATCCTCGGCTGCCTGGACTCTCGCGCCGCAAACTACCGATCCGCGGCCACTGAGGGCACGAGCGCGGACTGTGCCCTTCGGGGCTGCACGCATTCTCGAGCGCTCAACTTCGACTCTCGGGCCACGGTTGACGATGGCGGGTGCGCCCACCCGGTGCGCGGGTGCGTGGACTCAGACGCGCTAAACTTCGACCCGGGTGCGACGGTCGACGCCGGCTCGTGCTACATCCTCGGCTGCCCCGATTCGTCGTCGCCGGCATACACCTCGCGCGCCACGGTTGACGACGGCTCGTGCGTCATTCCCGTGCGCGGGTGCAGGGATCCCGCCGCCGACAACTTCCAACCACTGGCAACTGCGGATGGCGGTGTGCCGTGCGTATACGTCGGCTGCATGGACCCCCTCGCCGCGAATTTCGATCCTCGTGCCGCGTTTGCGAGCGGCGCGTGCGAGTACTCCTCCCCACCGTCCCCGCCGCCCTTGCTGCCGTCGGCACTCGTCAGCGACTTGAGTGGCCACGTCACCGTAGCCTCAGCCCGGCTGCACATCCCCGCGCCTCTGCGCGATCTCGAGCCTCTGGGCCCGTATGCCAACTTCGGGACCTCGGTGAGCGTGCTGGGGGACCTGGACGGCAATGGTGCGCTCGACCTCGCCGTGGGCGCAGTGGGCGCTCATGGCGAAGATCGGGCGGGGGCGCTGTACGTTGTGCTGCTGCAGGCGCGCGCGCAAACGGGAGGCGCCGACGTTGCCGCGCTGGCCCTGGTCAAAGCCAGCGCGGGCGTGCCCCTGGGCCGTTTCGACCTCCTCGGCTCGAGCGCCGTCGCGGTCGGCGACGTTGACGGGGACGGCGTTGCCGACGTCGCCGTCGGCGCACCCGGCTGTGACGGCTCGGCTGGCCGGCAGACGGGCGCTGTCTTTCTCCTCTTCTTGCGGCCGGACGGCACGCGCAAGGCCCAGTACGTCAAGTTCGCCAACGAGTCAGGGGCCGGCGGGCTGGCGCTCGAGCGTTACGGGCAATTTGGTGCCGCCGTCGCCCCTCTTCATTTCGACGGCGGCGTCGCGACCGAGCTTGCCGTCGGCGCGCCCGGCAGCGGGGGGGGAGGCGCGGTGCACGTGCTGACGCTTGGGCCCGGCGGCAAGCTCCTCGGCTCGAGGCGTCTCATGCCGATTGACGACGACGGTGGTCGCTACGGCGCTTCACTCGCCTTCTCGCCCAACCCCGCCGGCGCGAGCGAGCTCCTCGTTGGCGCGCCCTTCGCGCGCGGCGGGCTGGGCGCCGTGCATCGCGTCGGGCGGAGCGGCGAGCTCTTCGGCAGCATGTACAGCCCCGTCTTGGGCCGCGGGACGCAGTTCGGTGCCTCCGTCACCGCGTGCGCCGACTGGGATGGCGATGCGATACCGGAGCTTGTCGTCGGCGCGCCTTCGGAATGTTGCGGGGGCGCGCTGTACGTGGTCCTGCATGCGCGAGACGCGCATGTGCGGCTGGAGGGAAGCGAGCTGGGACTGCCATCGAACGCGCGCTTCGGTTGGAGCCTCGCAGTCCTCCAAGACGGCGGGCCCGTGGTCGCGGTGGGCGCCACCGGCCTCGACGATAGCGCGGGGGGGGTGCAACTGGTTCGGCTTAACCACACCCGCTGGTCCGCCGCACTCGCGTCGCCGTCCCCATCATCGCGGATGCCCGTCCTCTCGCCTCGCCCCGCGCTCCCCGGCGCCCCCCCTCCGGTCGGGGCGACTGCGCCGCGTCCGCCGTCGCCGGTCGCTGTCGCCGCCATTGCCCCCGGCGGCCGATCTCACGGCCTGCGTGAGGACGCCGTGTCGCCGCCGCACCCGTTCCTCTCAGCGCCAGCCGTCGCCGTGTACGTGATCGTCGGCCTCGGCATCCTCGCGGCAGGCTACTTCAGCCAGAGCCCCTCGCGGCGGCTGCGGACCGCGCGCACGTGGGCGCCCGACTTGCTCGTGCGACTGACGCTGCCCAGGCTCGAGTTGAGGGGCGGGGCGGGGAAAGCGATTGGCGGCGGTGGCACTCAGAGTGAGCACCGCTACCGCCACAACTATTATTGAGAGACAGAGATAACTTTGCTTTAAGGTACCTTAACCACAGCGCGTACTGCGTACACGAGGCACGGGCGACGGTAGCTAGGCGCCGTCGGAGGCCATCAGCGGCTGCTGCGCGAGTCCGCGCACCACCTCCTGGTTCAAAGTGCGCACAAAGCGCGCGCAGTCGTCCGCGACGGGCTGGTACTTCGTCTCGAGCGACCGCGCGGTGATGAAGTCGGACGACGAGAAGACGCGCTCTTCGTGCGACCGCATCGCCTGGGTGGGAGCGCGGCGGGCTCGAACGCGCACGAGGGCACGGAGCGGCGCGCGCGCGCGGCGCGGCGCGGGGCGGTGGCGCGCGCGTGCACCTGCTCGAGCTCGTCGAGCTCGACGGCGAGGGCGTCGGCTGTGAGCCGGCTGCTGAGCTCGTCGTGCCTCGCTCTCGCGCGCCGCGCCTCCTCCTTCAGTCCGCCGGAGCGGCCGATGGCCTGCTGCTTGGCCGCGCTCAGTTCCTCGCGCCGCCGCCGCGAGGTCTCCTTCAGGCTCTTGAGGTCCCGGTAGGTGTCGAGCTCGCTGGACATCGACGCCTGCGACCGGGAGGTGCGCGGCGGTCGGCGCGTCGAGGTCGGCGCGCACGCGCGCATGCCGCGGCTCCGCGCGGCAGCAAGGGCGCGGGGCGCACGCGCTCGCACCATCCTCTCCGCAAGCTGGCGCAGCTCGACGGAGATCTTCTCGTCGAGCGTGTCGATTTTCTGGAGCTCTTGCTTGCGCCGCTCGAGCTCCTGGCCGAGCCGCTCCGACGTGGACGCCGAGTTGCCCATCTGCATCTGCTTGAAGTCGAGGTCCGACTTCATCTCCGCGAGCCGGTCCGCGTTCAGGCGAGAAGGGTTCTCCATGTGCTCGAGCTTGCGCGCGAGCGTCTGCAGGAGCCTCACGATTTCCTTCTGCGCCGCTTGCGTCTTACGGAGCTCCTCCGCCTTCAGGCGGTCGAACGAGTCGATGAGCTCGGACATCTCCCTGTCGCGCTGAAAGAGCTCCTGCGCGCGCGGAGCGGGCGGGGCGCGGGGCCTTCGGCGGCCGGCGTGGCGCTCCAACCAGAATCATCGGCACGCGGCCGACCTGGTACTTCTGCGTCTTGGGGTTGTTCGCCTCGTTCAGGTCAACGTCGAGCTGCGACAGCTGGCCGCGGCCCCGGCGCACGCTGTCCTGCGCCTCGGCGACCCGCCGCTCCGCGTCGGCGATTTCGCCGTTGTCCGCCTTCACCCTCTGCAGCAGCGCGTCCTTCTGCTGCTGCAGGGTGAGCTGAGGCCCGTCGAGCTCCTCCGAGAGCGCGAGCCGCTGGCGGCTCAGCCGACGGAGCTCCTCGCGGAGGGCGTGGGCGCGGCTTCGGTTTGGGTCTCTCGAGACCGCCTGGCGAGGGGCGGAGGAGGGGAGGGGAGGCGGGATGGGCGGTGCTTCCGGCGATGATGGGGCTGGGCGGTTCGGGCGGGGGTTTCGGGGTGAGGGGTGTGAGGAAGGGGGCGAGGAGCTTTGGCTGCTGGCCTTCTCAATCTCCGCGATGCGTTCCGCGAAGAAGCCGAGCTCGGCCTCCCGCTTCGGGAGCTCGTGCGCGGTCCAGCGCCGATGCTGCGCGTCGAGCTCGAGGAAGCGGTCCCTCTCCGTGGGATTGACCGCCTCGAGCCGGCGCACCATCTCCTCGTGGTGATCGTGGAGCTGCTGCTCCGCTGCCCGCGCCTGCGCGTGGCGCGCGGGAGGAATGGGGTGGAGGCGAGGGGCCGGGCGCGCGCGGCGGGGTTGGTGTGGGCGGGGTGGGGGCAGGCGGCGGCGGCGGCGGCGGCGGCGGCGGCGCGACCTGGGACTCGGCCGACTGCCGCTGGTTGAAGACCTCGTCGACGCGATGGCGCTCCGCGTTGTTCGCGCTGCTCAGCTGCGCGTGCTCCGCGTCCACCTCGTGCACCTCCTTGTGCACGCGCGTGCGGTCTAGCATGAGGTTCAGGTCCGCGAGGGTGCCCTGCGACGCGCGGCCGCCGGCGAGCGCGTTGAGTGGGCGACGGGAGGGCGGGCGGCAGCGGGACGACGACGCGCCTGCAGCGTGCGCATGTCGTTCGACAGCGTCTCGTACTTGCGCTCGAGCTGGCCGTACGCCGCATTGTCCCGGCGCCCCTGGTCGATCTGGCCCTGCATCGTCCGTATCTCCTCCTGAATGTCGGCGCACTTGGCGTGCAGCACCTGCAGGTAGAACGAGTTGTCCTGCACCTGGCGGGCGGGCCCGAGCCCCGCCGTCTTCTGCCCGCTCAGGCCCTGCTGCGTGACGGGGCGCTCGGCGACGTTGATGTGGGTCGCCAGGCCGACGCCCGAGCGGCTTTGCGGCCGCTGCGCCGTCGTCGTGACCCCCGAGCGGCTCTGGGGCCGTTGCATCGGAGTTTCTCCCGAGTTACATATCATAGAAATACGAGGGCTGAAGGGGGGGGCCGCTCGGCTACAAGTGCGCCAACTAAATCTTAGTCGTGCGTTCGCCCGAAACGCTGGTGCCGGGAGGGGTGTT
>MDTA01152464.1_pt1 | contig 16506 bp, 7 predicted proteins | sample 811151 | NCBI WGS metagenome assembly MDTA01 (sample SAMN05326648, study PRJNA326480) | marine metagenome | isolation source: seawater | place: Indian Ocean: South | collected 2010 | reverse complement strand
AGCACGGCGCAAGCTCAGCCTGCTAGAACTGGCCCAGGATCTGGGCAATGTCTCCAGAGCCTGCAAGGTAATGGGCTACTCCCGGCAGCAGTTCTATGAAATCCGGCGGAACTTCCAAACCTATGGCTCAGAGGGCCTGATTGACCGCCTTCCTGGCGCCCGCGGCCCTCACCCCAACCGGGTCAGTGAGGAGATCGAGGAATCCGTTCTGGCGTATTGCCTGAAGGAACCGACCCACGGCTGCTTGAGGGTCGCTCAGTCACTGGCCCTGGAGGGCGTTACGGTGTCTTCCATGGGCGTACGCGGAGTCTGGGCCCGGCACAACCTCCAGACCAAACACGAGAGACTGATGCGCCTGGAGCAGGCCACCCGGGAGAAGCGGGTGGAACTCACCGAACGCCAGGTCAGGCTCCTGGAACGCTTCAGCCCGGAGTTCAGGGAGCGACACATTATTACCAACCATACCGGGGAGTTAGTGGCCGTCGACACCTTCTACGTCGGCCAGCTCAAAGGGGTCGGAAAGGTCTATCTGCAGACCGTCATCGACTGCTTCAGCCGCTACGCCTGGGGCCGTCTCTATACCTCGAAACTGCCCATCACCGCCGTTCACGTACTCAACAATGATGTTCTGCCCTTCTTCGAGAAACACAATGCCCGCATCTCCACGATCTTGTCGGATAACGGGCGGGAATTCTGCGGGAGGCCCGACACCCACCCGTACGAACTGTTCCTCCAGCTCGAGGAGATCGAACACCGCACCACCCGGGTTCGGCGGCCACAATCCAATGGCTTCGTGGAACGGATGCATCGTACGTTGCTGGATGAACACTTCCGGATCAAAGGGCGCGAGAAGTGGTATGAGAGCGTCGACGAAATGCAGACCGACCTGGATGACTACCTGGTTCGCTACAACACCAAACGCCCTCATCAGGGACGCGACATGAAAGGTAGAACGCCCTATGCCGTGTTCGTGAAGGGCCTGCCAAAGGAGAAGAAAGTCGTTGCAAAAACCGCCGCACAAACGGCATAACTGAAACTGTCCGTCAGGAGGGGACTGTCAGGTAATAACCATCACTGTACACGCTGGCCATCCAAGCTGGAGAAGCCGTAGATGGTAGTCGCGATTTGATCACGTCAATTCTCCGGAGATCTCATACGACACTTTCAATTGATCTCCCTTCAGATAAACCAATACGTCGGCCTTTCCATTGGCCATTGGAGTTTCCGGAAGTATTTGCGGAAGAAAATACTGGATTCGATGCCTTTGTCGGCAATCCACCTTTCCTTGGCGGAAAACGTATCAGTACGGTACTTGGCTCGACATACAGCTCGTTCCTTGCCGCTATTCATCCGCCCGCAAGTAAGAACATGGACCTCGTTGCTCATTTTTTCCGGCGGGCATTTGATTTGCTCTGTAAGGCGGGGGATTTCGGTTTTCTGGCTGTTAACTCAATAGCCGAAGGAGATACCCGAGAAGGAGGGCTGGAATGGATGACACGAAATGGCGCAAGTATCTATGCAGCTTACCCGAACGAACCATGGCCGGGACAGGCTGCCGTAGTAACCAGTCGTGTTCATACCCACAAAGGTGAATGGCATGGCGCGAGAAGTCTGGCTGGAAAATCGGTTCATTTCGTTTCAGCTTTTTTGTCCGGCCAAGAAGAGTGGAGCCCGAAAAAGCTAAAAGCTAACGATGGGAAAGCTTTCATTGGCTCATTTGTCAACGGCATGGGGTTTGTTTTGACAAATGAGGAAGCTCAGCGAATGCTCAATGCCGACCCTCGTAACGAAGAGGTGATTTTTCCATATATAAACGGAGAAGACTTGAATTCTAGTCCGGATCAGCGCGCGAGTCGCTGGGTTATAAATTTCTGGGATTGGCCGGAAGAAAGAGCGAAAACGTATATTGAGCCCTACAAGTGGATCAAAGAGCACGTCTATTCCGAAAGATTGGAAAAAAGTACGCAGAAGTCCTATCAGAACATAATGTCGATGTGGTGGCTGTATTGGCGACATCGACCAGAACTTTATCGAGCAATTGGCCACGACCGTTGGTTTGTGCGCCGCAAAGTAGATGATGGGGTGTCGCCATCAGAACCCTTGCGCCGGGTGCTTGCGATTACGCGTGTAAGTAAGACTGTTGCATTTTCATTCGTGCATACGTCATCGGTCTTCTCAGATGCCATCGTGTTATTTGCGGTCGATCAACCACCTCTTTTTGCCTTGCTTCAATCGAGTATTCACAGCGTATTTGCTTGGCAGCATTCATCAAGGCTAAAAAACGATCTTCGATATAGCCCGACCGATGCCTTTGAGACGTTCCCGCTTCCCTTGGCCGATGACCTCCTCTCTGACCTTGGCGAGCGACTGCACCAAGAGCGCATTGATGTCATGCAGGCTGACCGTATCGGCCTGACCAAGCTCTACAACCGTTTCCATACTGAGGCCGACAGCGACCCGCGCATCAAAGGGCTACGTTCATTGCAGTGCGAAATGGACACCGCCGTAGCGAGCGCCTATGGCTGGGATGATCTTGATCTCGAACATGGTTTTCACGAGGTTCCGTACCTGCCGGAGAACGACCGAATCCGCTTCACCATCTCGGAGACGGCGCGCGTCGAAGTGCTGCGACGACTGTCGGAGTTGAACCGTCAGCGTTACGAGGAGGAAGTCGCTCAAGGCTTGCACAGTAAGAAGGCCAGTAAGGCCAAACGTAAACCACGTTCGCAAACCACGACGAAGGCTACAGAACGACAACCTTCATTCGAATTCGATGCTACCCCAGCCAACGAAAGAGAATACCTCCAGGCTGCTGAGAAACCAGCCGACTATCGCGTCGATCCAGCCTCTGCCATCGTCGAATACCTGAAAGCCCATCCTGGCTGGCATGCAAAATCTGACATTCTGGCCACTATCGGCATCCCAGATGGTCAGTGGAGCATCTCAATCGCTGAGCTGATTTCGAATGGAAAGGTCGAGCGCCAAGGTGAGAGGCGTGGAGCACGGTATCGATTTCAGGAAGGGGGAGAAATATGAAGGAGTATCGGCTGAACGTTGATCCACGCATTCTTGAATTGCTTGGACCGAACCTCTACACGAACATCTATTACGTCTTGGCGGAGCTGATCGCTAATGCGTATGACGCTGATGCCAAGAATGTCTACATCATCTCCAACAAAGACGATATCCGCGTTGAAGATGATGGGCACGGCATGTCCTATGAGGCAGGTGACATTGCCAAATATTTGAACGTCGCAGGGGTGTCACGAACGACGGAATCAGATTCACTTACGAAGTCTGGCGGTCGACGAAAGATGGGGCGCAAGGGCGTCGGGAAACTGGCAGCGTTATCGGTATCGGAAGACGTAGATGTCCTCACTGTTGCCGATGGTGAGAAATCTGGATTCGTACTCACCCGTCAACCAGAGAATGGCCATGATCTGAAAGCCATTCCGGATGACCAAATCGTCTTCGAGCGCATTACCGATCATGGCTCCGCCATCATTATGAGGAACCCACAGTATCGGCTTCACAAGACTCTGGATGCTGTCAAGCGCAATCTCCTCAAAATTTTCCCCCTGGTAAATGCGAACTTTCGGATACATGTCATACGCGGCAAAGAAGAGATAACGATCGAGGACTTCGATCGTAGCATCATGGGTGAATTATGTGCACTGGTCACACTTGGCGACAAGTTCAAACCGCTCTGTGATCTCGTTACTGATAGCTACCCGGAAAGGCGCGCCGATCTGGTTGCGGCGCAGGCCATGAAGGTGATACCCATCACTATGAAGGCTAATGATGGTAAAGAGCACGAGTATTCGTTGGAAGTTCTGGGTTGGATCGGGGCGTACAGAAGTACGCGGGGGCGAAAGGCGGAATTGACTGATTTTCCGGATAACTTCATTTCTCTATTCGCCAACGAAAAGATGGGTGAGTTCAATATTCTCCCTATCGTTGGCCAGAACAAGCTGAACGAAGTCTATGTCGTCGGCCAGTTGCACGTCGACCTTTTCGAATTGACGGAACTCCCGGATATGGCCTTGAGCAATCGTCAAGGTTATAAGTCTGACGACCCACGCTACGAAGCCGTTAGAGAGTATGTCCGTAGTGACTTGCTCGCTGACATTCTCAAGCGACGTGAGACATACACAGATATCGTCAATGCCGACAAAAAGAAGAAGAAAGAAGATGCGTTGAGAGGCGATGAGGCAAAGCTGAAAGCTGCGATAGATGCCTTCCGCAAAAAGGCCAGCGCAGATGCTGTAGACGCATTGGCGGCCCTCGGGGTGAAGGCTTCCCGAGACGCTATGGAAAACGCCATATCACAATCGATCAATGCCAACAGCCCTGATCTCGGACTTAAGTCGGCGGTAGATTCTCAAAAGAAAAAAATCCTGGTCAGCCAGACTTATCCGGATAAACCGTTCGCCGACATCATTTATCAGATGCTGATTTTCAACAACGTTCCTCCTGACGATATCTTGTATACCAACTGCGATGATGAGGTGTGCCGTGTTCCGGAAGGGCGTGGAGTATATGACTATCTCCGCGAGTTCTTCGTCGAAAGCTACTCTACGCAAAAGATTTTCGTGCTTTTCGTGACCAGTGAGAACACCAAGGTTTCATGGGGCGCGATCACAGAGGTGGGGGCTTCGTGGATCACCAAGATCGACCACAAAATTTTCAATATCCACCCATTTCGGCCAGAACACCCGCTCAATGACGAAATGCAGTGGCAGAGCACCAATCGGGATAGGCCTAGTGGCGATCTCTGGATGATGCGCCTAAATGCAGACGTCTTTTGCCAGAAGATAGAAGCAGTTTGTGACGCGCTGGGATACAAGAAAATGGCGCGCGAGAAGAACATGGACCACCTGGGGACGCTGGTCTCCATCAGGAATGCGTGAGGATTTCAGGTATGCCATGGAGCCCAGGACAACTCGTTCGTCATATCGATGACCCAGCCAAGATCGGTACGGTTACCGATCAGACCCGTGCACGTGCTTCCGGGTCTCAGTATCGTGTGAACTGGAATGGTCGACTGGACTGGCACTATGAGGAGGAGTTGGTCGAGGCCGATGCTGGCAGCGATGATCCCCTGGATCTTATCCGTGAGGGACGTTACGGGCGAGTAGATGATCTGCGCCAACTACTGACGCATATTCATCTGGCAGGGCGGCTATCGAACGTCGTCTATGCCATGGGGCTGACCCAGACCGATTTTTACCCACATCAATACAAGCCATTGCTGACCTTGCTGGATTCACCAGTCAACGGGCTGTTGATCGCGGATGAAGTGGGCCTGGGCAAAACGATCGAGGCGGGATTGATCTGGACCGAGCTACGCGCCCGCTATGACATGCGGAGATTGCTGGTGGTATGCCCTGCCATGCTCAGGGAGAAGTGGCGGTTCGAGCTTTCGTCGCGATTTGGTCTGGATGCTCGTGTCGTGGATGCGGAAACTTTACGGCAGGAACTGGATTCGTCTGAGCATGGCGAGCGGGCATGGATCGTCAGTTACCAGGGCATCCGGGCTCCGAGTGATTGGGATGCGTCAGAGAGTGGCGAATCCAAACGGTCGGTTCGTGCCCGTCTGGCGGACCTGCTCTACCACCACGCCGATCAGGAACCTCTGTTGGACTTGGTGATCTTTGATGAGGCGCATTACATGCGCAACCAAGAAACAGGGGCATGGCGGACCGGTAGCTTGCTGAGGGATGTCAGTACACATCAGTTGATGCTTTCTGCTACGCCGATCAATCTAGGCTCGGATGACCTTTTCAATATATTGCGATTGCTCGACCCGGATCACTTCGAGTATCCGGAGGATTTCCGAAACGTCGTATTGGCCAATCGCCCGGTGATCGCTGCAAGTGATGTCGTGCGTGATCCGACGAGCGATGCTGGGCAAATCATGGCAGCAATACGAGAAATCGAGGTGTCACGATGGTTTGAGCGATCTGAACGCGTTGATCGTTTGATCGAGGAGGCTGAGTCGATCAGGGATTGGACGAACGAAAGCCGCATCGATATCGCGGCAAAACTCGAACGCCTCAACTTGCTAGCGCATATCGTCAGCCGCACGCGCAAACGAGAGGTACAGTCCGACAGGGTGTTGCGTGACCCGACCGTGTTCGAGGCCGAAATGTCGCCTGTAGAGCGGGAGCTTTATCAGGCAATCACCGAGGGAACGCGGGAGTATGCACTGGCCAATGGCATCGAGCATGGCTTCTTGCTCTCTACGCCACAGCGCATGGTCGCATCGAGTCCTGCAGCCTTGTTGAGAACCTGGCGCGATGACGGGCTCGATGCTGATGCCGTGGCGGCGGCGATGGATGAGAGTGACGAGGACGAAGAGAAGTTGATCGAAGGAACGTCAGGCCTCAAGCGCTGGCTGGCGAGCAGAACGCTGTCCCAATTCGAGTTTTCTGATATGAGCAGAAACGACTCGAAGTTTTCCGAATTCTCTGAGGCATTCAAGCGATTCATGCTTGAGGACAGGGAAGCCAAGGCGATCGTCTTCACTACTTTTCGAGGAACTGCGCGTTATCTCGTGGAACGACTTTCTGCTGAGAACGTGGAGGCAGGATTGTTGATGGGAGGTGCGGATTTCGACAAGGAGGCTGTTGTTTCGGCTTTTCGAGAAGATCGGAACTGCCGTGTATTGGTTTGTACGGACGTGGCTGCAGAGGGCGTGGATTTGCAATTCTGTCGTCTCGTCGTCAACTACGATCTGCCATGGAACCCAATGCGCATAGAGCAACGAATCGGGCGTATCGATCGTATTGGCCAGCAGTCCAAGCGTATCTTGGTGTGGAACTTCGTTCACAAGGACACGATCGATGCACTTATTCTTGGCAGATTGGCCAAGCGCATCGGAGTGTTCGAAAGTGCCCTGGGGGAAACTGAGGAAATCCTTGGTCAGGTCAGAAAGCTTGAGGATGTTTTATTGTCGAAACATTTGACCATAGATGAAGAAGCACGTCTGATCGAGGAAGTCGCACTAGCCATCGAAAATGCCAAAAGAAAACAGGAGGACCTGGAGCGAGAAGCGATTCAACTGGTGGCGCATGGCCAGCAGTTACTGGCACAGATCGAAGCTGCGCGAGGTGATGGAAAGGTCGTCACGCGTCATGACTTGATTCACTATGTCGATGGGTGTCTGAGGCGTATTCCCGGCTGTAGGATCGTCGCGGCGCATGGGGATGCCGATACATTCGACATAGGCCTGAGCCCTGGGTTTGCCGCAGAGCTGGATGAGTTCATCAGGCGGGAGAACTTGGTTGGGAAAACTGGTCTTGCTTCCGGGCAGACTAGACGCTGTCGTTTCACTGACAGAATTACCGACAAGCCCAAGCCTGGTGAAGAGATAGTCCATCGCTTCCATCCGATCATTCGCTTTCTGTCGCGCAAGGTAGATGGACGCGATGATCACTTCCCACTCTACTCGGCCAGAGTCTCCAATGAGGGCATTGCATCGGGCCGGTATGCATTGACGACTCGATTGGCAAGCTTTTCGGGGGTAAAGGAGGAAGAGCACCTTCTGGTTGCCGCCGTGTCGCTCGATGGTAAAACCGTTCTCGATGATCAAGCAGCGGAAATGTTGCTCGACTCGGTCAGGAAGTCGGGTAGGGACTGGCCGACGGTCGCTGTCGATGTGCCTCAGGAGATTGGGTCGGCTGCGGCAGAGCGAAGCGAGGAAATCCTCAGGGATAGGTACAAGTCGATCAAGGATGAAAAATGGCGAGAAAACCGTGACCGTACCGACGTGCTTTTGCAGCTATTGGATGACCACATTCATAAGAAACGAGAGGGATTCGAGAATCGGATTGCCAGCCATGAATCCTATGCGTCCCTGTATGGTAGTAGTCCGGATGGCAAGCGACGCAAGGGGTTGGCGAATGCTGAGCGCAAGAAAATGAGTGATTTTCTTGCGCGGATGGATACCCGCCGAGCGATGCTGACTCGTAAGAGCCAGGGATTTTCGGCTGAAACGCGTGATATCTGCACTTTGCTCGTGGATGTGGTGAGTATGGGAGGGTGCTCATGAAGAGTTGGAAAGAGCAACTGCGGGGTATCAAAACCGCATTGCGTGGGTCAGGAGGAAACAAAAAAGGTGGGGACAAGCCGTCTGCTGTTGAATTCGAACCACCCGAGTCTTGGTCGACGGGCAACCGGGCGATACCGAAGGGGGGTGGTGGCCCACGGAAGGACACCGATTCTGACCGCATCACTCCACCAAAGGCGAATGACCGGAAAATAGGTAGAAAACATCGAAGCGACCCGACTTCCCGAAATTCTGATCAGCGCGCCACCGTCTCAGGCACTGTCGGGTCATCAGACGACAAGCCGTCGCTCCGATCAGACAGGACGGCACCGCCGATCTTCAAGCCCCTTGTCAACGGGGGATCATCATTGGTCATGCCGGAGTGGAGTGCGGCTGGCAGGTCATTGCAGCATCCAGAGCATCGAGGAGAAAGATCGCCTCCCATGACCGTCAGAGTCGGGGTCGATTTTGGGACCGCTTTTACGAAAGTGGCAATTCGAGCAGGTGCCGACCTCGTTCCCGTTGAATGGTCGGAAGTGACGGGTGACGACTCTGAAACGGGCCGTTATATCGTGCCCGGATTCGTCGTTCGTTCTCCGGATGGTGAATACTGCTGGCAGCGAATAAAAGGGAGTGATATCCAAGGGAATCTCAAACTCTCGGTCATCGAGAAGGCAGAATCGGATGAGTGCCCTATCTCTACAGTGGCATATCTGGCGCTGGTCATTCGGTACGCAAGAGCCTTCTTGTACCGGAACACGGAGGTTGGGCGAAAACTCGCGGGGCGCTCGTTACGCTGGGAATTGAATATTGGTTGTCCCACGGAACCGCATGAGAAACCTGAAGTCGTTGATATGTTTCGCCGCATTGCCCGGACGGCCTGGAGATTGGCGACGCGGATAAACTTGCAGGAATCTGATATCAAGGCCGCGTGGGTGGCCGATGAAAGCGATACCGGGCTGGAGACAGAGCCAGGCGTCGTGCCAGAGTTCGTTGCTCATATCGCTGGTTATCTGGCTTCTCCACAGGTTAAAGAAGGACTACATGCGCTGATCGACATCGGTGCGGCCACACTCGACGTCGCTACGTTCAACGTCGTCCTGCAGAATGAACAGACATCTCCCCCACGTATTCCAATCTTTTTTTCTGCGGTGCGTCCACTTGGAACTCACTATCTGCACTACAACCGTCATTCCAAACTTGATCTTGAGCTCTCATGGAATGATGCGGCACCTGTTGAATCTGCCGGAGAGTTTGGGGAACGGAACGGTAAAGCTTCGGAAGATGTCATTGCTGTCGATGGAGAGTTCGCAGAACAAATCGAGCGCTGCATAACCGGTGTCATCGATGGTACTCGTATCAACAGTCGGGGAGATCCGCGCAGTCGTGCTTGGAGAGAGGGTTTGCCGATATTTGTCACCGGTGGCGGATCAAGTTGTGACCTCTATCGTCAGGCAATGGTCGCAGTGGAAGCGGAGCTGAAGTTACGAGTAGAGAAGCGATCGGGGTCGTCGAGACATTTCCGATTCATTGAATTGAGTCCGACTTTTGGAAGTGCACGGCGTATCGATACCGGTGGCAGGCTGACCGTGGCGCTTGGGTTGACAGAAGATGCCGAGAACATCGCTCGCGTCGTCCCCCATCGCGACATTGGACCCATTACCTACGGTACGAAGGCATCTGTCGATCACTCGGACCTGTATGGAGACTGATAATGAATAATGATTCAAACACAGGTACGACCAGCCAGCCCAACGCATGGGTTGCCATGGACCACGGCCTTGCTATCGATTGCAGGGTAGCCTCTTACACGCTCGTCTTGAAGGGCGACCGATCCTTGTACCAGGCCATTGGCGAAAATGATTGGGTCGTCATACTGAGTACTTCTGGCGAGATTTCACGTATAGGCCGTGTATCGGGTGTACGGTCCAGCCTCGTTGAGACCAGGCTCTATTTTGACCATGTACTGCTGCTGGATGAGCCCGTCTCACCGGGGGAGATGCCGCTTTCTCCGCCTTCATCGGGAAGTATCGGTCGTATCCAATGGACCGATTTCGTGGAGTCTCTTCCCAAGGCCACGGGAAAGACGATCGCCGACATTCCTCTGATCGAAGATCAATCGTATATCCGGGAGCTACTGCAATTGGCGGTCATGGATGACTTGCTCGGTCCTGCTGGTGGCCCCCATGAGCGTATCGTCGACATGAGTGTTCGGGATCGCTATCTGGTCGGCAAACTGGCCCCCCGGGATGCGGAACGAGGCGGACTCGAAGGGCTTGAAGGAGCCATGGCCGATGAGGCACCTGAAGAACCCATCGACCCCAAGGCACCAGGGCAACACGAGCCTGGTGCAGAGTTTGGGAGGTCGACCGGGCGTGTCGAGCCTGAGGCGGATGCGAGTGACGAGATCGACGCCTCCAGTAATCAATCCCTGGTTCCTAGTAGCCTGGGTATGACCTTCTGTGTCAATGGTGAGGCTGATCGCATCGAGGTAGAAGCTCGCTGGGGGCGTTATGAACGTTTGCCCAATGATGAACATGACCTGGTCAAACCGAATGGGCAGAAAGTCAAAGTCTGGCAACGTATTCCTTGTGGCGGCAAGTTGACCCTTCCCCTGGTCGACGGCCCCATCTCTCATCGTGCTCCGGATAGCGAGCATCCCGAGGTCAGGATTCAGGGCTCGGTGCGCCCGAAGAATGCCAATGGGGATCGCCTGGTGACCTTGTTCTTGGTAAATGCCCAAGAGGAACCGGATACCAACCGTGACGTGGCATGGGTATTCCAGCCGGAACTGGTCGTTCGCTCGGCTGAGGGGGCTGTGGATCATGCCATTTTCCGGCGTCGTCCCGTGCTGGATGCCGATGGCATGGACCCTGAGCGTGAAGCTCTGGAAATGATCTATCGTAACCGGGTCGAATTCGCCGTCGGACATGGCGTCGCTGTCCATGCGGTGACGGCGGAGGACGTTACGCTGGCGACGGAGATCGCTACCACCGTCATGCCCGAGTATGAGGTGCAGGTCACGGAGACGCCTGGGCTGGATGAGTCCGATCGTCCCGCCATGCGCGAAATGGTGGCTAGTGGCCTGCTGGACATGCAGCGTCTCGCCACTCTCGACGTAGGTTCATTGGTCGATGCATTGAGCGTATTGACCAATGACTATGCGGAGTGGATCGAGGAACAACGCTCCCGAATCCGTAAAGATGTGACTGGCTATGATGACCAGGCACTACAGGCATTGGTTCGATGCCAGGAGATTCAGGCTCGCCTTCGAGACGGTATAGATGCGTTGAAGCGGGATGAAAATGCATTGGCCGCATTCAGGTTTGCCAACCAAGCGATGGCCATTCAACGTATCAGGAGCCAGTATGCCCTGGAGACTCGACGGGGCCTAAATGTCTCTGTCGATCAGTTCGATGTACCAAAGAACAGGAGTTGGCGCCCGTTTCAGTTGGCGTTTCTATTACTCTCAATACCTTCGTTGGCCGACCCCACACACCCTGATAGGGTGCGGCCTGTCGAGGCCTACGCCGATTTACTGTGGTTCCCTACGGGCGGCGGTAAGACGGAGGCCTACCTGGGCGTTGCCGCTTTCACCATGGCCATTCGCCGGTTGCAAGGTGATCTCGGAGGTTACGATAGCTCCCGTGGCCTTGCCGTGATCATGCGTTACACCCTTCGCCTTCTGACATTACAACAGTTTCAGCGTGCCACCGCGTTGATATGCGCTATGGAAAAGCTTCGGCGGGATGCTCATATACGAGGTGATGAATCGCTCGGAGAGGAGCCTTTCACCATCGGGCTATGGGTGGGTAACAAGGTGACACCGGGGACAACCGAAGAAAGTCACTATGCCGTCCAAGACATGCGGGATACGAACAAGAACAAGGCCGGCCGGACTTCCCCGCTTCAACTCACCAGTTGCCCCTGGTGTGGTTCCAAGATCGATCCTGGAAAAGATGTGATGGTGGATCGAGGGCGTGGCCGCACCGTGGTTTACTGCGGCGATAAGAAAAGTAGTTGCACATTCTCTCGTGGTCGGTCGAGCAATCAACCGTACCCCGGCATCCCAGTTCTGACTGTCGACGAAGAGATCTATCATCGCCCTCCGACCATGATGATCGCCACCGTGGACAAATTCGCCATGATGGCATGGCGCGGTCAGGTACGGACCCTATTCGGTCGTGTAGGACAGGAATGTGAGCGGCACGGCCTACTGTGGCAAGGGGCCGAGTGCAATGGCACTCATCAGGCAGGTAAAGGGCTTCCAGCAACTAAGACCAAACCCGTTTCCCCGATACGCCCGCCGGATTTGATCATCCAGGACGAATTCCATTTGATCAGTGGGCCACTCGGCACCATGGTCGGCCTGTACGAATCGGCAGTGGACGAACTGTGTGGTTGGAAGCTGGACGGAAAGAATATCAAGCCGAAGATCGTCGCATCGACCGCCACGGTGCGTAAGGCCAAGGAGCAGGTCAACAACGTCTTCATGCGTCAGGTCTCGGTGTTCCCTCCACACGGATTGGACGTCGAAGACAACTATTTCTCGATACAGCGTTCCATCGAAGACAAGCCAGGCCGCCGGTATCTGGGTGTCTGTTCTCCGGGTAGCTCCCGTCCGGCCATGTTGATCCGTGTCTACACTGCCTTCCTCACCGCAGCGCAGGCGCTGTTCGATCGCTTCGGGGAACCAGCCGACCCTTACATGACCATGGTGGGGTACTTCAATTCGCTGCGTGAACTAGGGGGAATGAAGCGGTTGGCCGAAGACGACGTGCAGACGCGTTCCTATCGAGTCCAGATGAGCATGGTCGACCGTCCCGCGCTGGCACAGCGTGGCGTGAACAATATCCGGGAGTTGACTTCTCGTGTATCCAGCCAGGATATCCCGAAGTATCTCGACAACCTGGAGGTCAGGTTCAAGGCTGAATTCGACCCGGCATCCGGTAAGTTCGTGACGAAATGGCAAGATGGGGAAGACCGGGCCATTGATGTGGTGCTCGCCACCAACATGCTTTCGGTGGGCGTGGACGTCAACCGTCTGGGGTTGATGGCGGTGAATGGCCAGCCGAAGGGGACTGCTGAATACATTCAGGCGACCAGCCGGGTTGGGCGTTCCTTCCCGGGGCTGGTATGTACGGTGCTCACCTGGGCCAGGCCGCGCGATCTGTCTCACTATGAGACGTTCGAGCACTACCACGCCACCTTCTACAAGCATGTCGAAGCACAATCGGTGACGCCATTCTCCCCCCGTGCCATGGATAGGGGGCTCACGGGCTCTCTATTGAGCCTGATGCGTTTGGAGAATGATGAATTCAGCCCAAATGAGGGGGCCGGGAAGCTTGAAAAGTCGGATCAGTCGGAAATCACCGAAGCCATGGACGTGCTCGTAAAGCGAGCGTGGAATGTGAGTGAGTCCACTGGAACGAAGGACCTGGCGGAACAGGAGCTGAAGGAGCGAGCCGACGAGTGGGCCAAAGAAGTCAGCAAGGGTGGCCGTATTCTTGCCTATGAAAAGCGAGGCCCAGATAAAGACAGGACTGCGCCATTGATCAAATCACCCGGTGTCCAAGCCTGGGACAACTGGACAGTGCCCATGTCGATGCGGGAGGTCGAACCTGGTGTTCGCTTGATCATGAATGTCTCCCGTCTGTCAGACGAGAACCCATGGAAGCCTCGTAGTACGGATGGCGGTGAGGATCAGTGATGATGAATGATAAGACTCCCGTAGGGGAAGTGAGACCCAGCCAGTTGCTCTGGACCTATGGCCCCGGCTCGCTGATTGATTTGCCGAATCTCTCCGTGGTGACACTTGGTACGGATCGGTGGGAAAAGGATCGTTGTCAGCCGATTCAGGAGGCTCGCTTGCTGGCTGCCGTCAGGAAAGAACTGGGGGCACAGGTCGAAAGCTTGAGGATGCCTCCCTTCCAGAAGAGCGAACTCGTCGACCCATGGTCGTCGGAAGCCAACATTGGTGTTCCGGTACGACCGTTCCCGCGATGGCTGCGTTGTGTGAAATGCGGCCTGCTCTCTCCCTTTGACGCAGGCTTATTCGAAATCAAAGAGAATCGCTATAGACCGGAACGTACCCGTTTCGTCCACAAGGGGTGTCGAGGATCGAAGGGTGATCTCCCGGCCAAGGATGCGGACGCCGTACCGGCTCGTTTCCTGTTGGCATGCCGCGATGGGCATCTGGATGATTTTCCGTGGCATTACTTCGTGCATGGAGGAAATAGCACTTGTAAGGGTACCTTACGCTTCTTCGAAAGTGGCGCATCACTTCAGACCGAAAACCTGTGGGTGAAATGCGATGAGTGCGGGGCATCGCGCAGCATGGCGCATGCATTCGGGAAGGCAGGACAAGAGAATTTGCCGGCCTGTAGAGGACGCCACCCACACCTGGATCACTTTGGGGATGGGTGCGATGAAGAGCCCCGCGCGGTTCTGCTAGGTGCTACGAACAGTTGGTTCCCGATCACCTTGTCTGCACTCGCCATTCCACAGACAAAAGACCCTCTCGGGCAATTGGTGCAGGATGGCTGGGAGTTCTTCGAGGACCTGGAGTCGGAGGCAGAGGTGGCCGTTACGGTCAAGACTCTCAAGAAGACAGGTGCCTTACCCGGGATAGACAAATATCCGGCTTCTGCCATCTGGGCTGCCATCGAATCCCATCGTGCCGGTGGTGGTGATGAGATAGTGACCGAGGCTGATATCAAGGCACCGGAGTGGGACGTCCTGACGGAAAAAGACCCTCCCACCGATTATCCGCATTTCATGAGTAAGAAAGTGGCGGCGCCTTCGTCGTTTGTCGATCAAATCGGCAGAGTATTGCTCTTGGAGCGTTTGAGGGAGGTCAATGCACTGCTGGGATTCACTCGTGTGGAGGCACCAGAAGAGTCAGGTGAACCTGGAGAACGTCCCCAGAGAGCCAGTCTGACCCGAGGTAACCCGGACTGGGTGCCCGCCAGCGAGGTACACGGGGAAGGTATCTTCATCCAGTTCGATGAACAGGCAATCGAAACATGGGAAAGCCTGGATGCGGTCAAGGAAGTGGACGGTATGCTTCGAGGTGGCCATAAGGGGTGGCGGAATTCGCGGCGTTTGGACCCGGACGAAGGCTACCCCGGCATCAGATATGCCATGCTCCATACCCTTTCGCATCTCCTGATCCGGGAGTTGGCGCTGGAATGTGGGTATAACGCTGCAAGCATACGCGAGCGTATCTATGCCGATACCTCTGGTGATAGCCCTCAAGCAGGTATCCTCATCTACACGGCAGCGGCAGATTCGGATGGCACGCTCGGCGGGCTCGTCGACCTTGGCAGACCAGAAAACCTGGGAAGGTTGCTGGAACAGGCGCTGAATCGGTCCAAGGTTTGCTCATCAGACCCTCTCTGTTCGGAGCATGACCCCCGGCAAGATCGATCTCTCCATGCAGCGGCCTGCCATGCGTGCAGCCTGGTCGCAGAGACCTCCTGTGAAAAGGGAAACCGATACTTGGACCGCTCGCTGCTGATACAGACTCTGGAACGCGCGGACGCTGCTTTCTTCAAGGGAGTCGTGTGACGTGGAGGCCATTATCGATGCAGTAGCGACATTGGTCAGACAGGTCTCTCCTGAAAAGGTCCGAGCCATCGCGGCTCGGATTCGCGACGTAGGGCCTGATAAGGCCCCCATGGTCTTGGCGGGAGTGGTGGGTACCCCTGCTGGTTCCAGTAGCCTCACACAGCTTTTGGAAGCATGGGCAAGCACCGATGTCACTTCCAATGAGCTTGCCTCGATGTTGCTGACTGCCAGTCATGTCCACGCCAAGAATACCGCTGCACAATCCACCGAGCTCGTCTGGACGGGGCCAACCACACCTTACGTTTCGGCGCGCCGTACGGAACAGGCCTTGCTACAAGTCATCAACTCCGCGAAGCACACCTTGTTCGTCACCAGTTTCGTGGCTTATGAGGTCTCGTCGATCGTAAAAGGGTTGAATGCAGCCAACGACAGAGGTGTTGAAATTTCCATGTTGTTGGAGTTGTCAGAGGAACATGGAGGCAGCATAAGTTTCGACGCCATAAGTCAGATGAAAGCCTTGGTTCCTGCTGCCAAGCTCTATGCCTGGCGCGACAAAGGCGAGTCCTTCACCAATGGACGAGTGCATGCGAAAGTCGCCGTCGCCGATGATCACACCTGCTTCATCACCAGTGCCAACCTGACGGGCTTCGCCATGGAGCGCAATATGGAGGCGGGCTTGCTTCATACCGGAGGGCATATTCCGCGGCTGCTTGGCGAGCATTTGCGTGCGCTGGTCGATACGAGAATAGTATCGCCTGTGTAAAGCGCAAGTTGGATTCTTTCAAACTTCGCGGATTCAACTTGCTAGCGCAACAGGTGGGTTGATCCCGAAAAATACCTGATTCGGTGTTTTCAAGCCAAGGCATTTACGGGGACGATTGTTGAGT
>MDTA01123406.1_pt1 | contig 16515 bp, 7 predicted proteins | sample 811151 | NCBI WGS metagenome assembly MDTA01 (sample SAMN05326648, study PRJNA326480) | marine metagenome | isolation source: seawater | place: Indian Ocean: South | collected 2010 | reverse complement strand
TTATAAATAGCACTAGATATATAGCAGGCAAAACCACATTTGGTACTCTTTCTGTTACTATGCATGATCCAATTGCCCCAAGCGGTGCACAACAGGTAATGGAATGGATAAGAACACAATACGAGTCAGTTAGTGGTAGGGCAGGTTATGCTGACTTTTATAAAAGAGACTGTCAAATAAAAATGTTAGATCCGGTTGGAACTGTGGTTGAGCTTTGGGACATTAAAGGTGCATTTATTACAGAAGCTAACTTTAATCAATTATCTTATGATACAGATACACCACAAGAAATTTCTTTAACTCTAAGATTTGATAATTGCGTATTGCAATATTAATTTTATCTCTCTTAAACTAAGAATAATACCTATTTATAAAATAAAATAAAATATTAGTTTAAGAGGGTATAATGGCTAATTTTGTTAATAAAAGTCAAAACAGTTTCAGGATTGTTTCTTCTAATGTTTTTAAAAATATTGAAAGAGCTTCCTTAAATTCTGAAACTTTATCTATAGTAGGCACTTCTGTAAAGGGCCCAGCATTTGTACCTACACAAGTCAGATCTTATAATTTAGATCAAACAAATACCGGTATTATAAATACATGGGAAAATCTATTTGGTGAATATGAATCACAAGAAAAAACGCCCGGCGTTGTTACTTCAAAATTGTGGTTTGAAAATGGTGGTCAACAATTATCTTTTACAAGAATATTAGGTATTGGAAATTTAGAAGACGAAGAAGTTAGTGTTAATAATTATTTAGGTTTTACTGTTGGCAATAAAGTAATAAGCGGAAGCATCGAAGAAAATAAATTAAATAATAATTCTTATTCAATAGAAGGGGGATTACCTGGTAGAACTTATTTTCTTGGAGAAGTAGTTTCAAATAAAAATATTGAAAATGAAATAGTTTCTACTGGTGATTATTTTGAACAATTAGGCTTTGAAAATACTGTTGAAAATCTAGGTTTTGTTAACAAAATAGTTTTAGCTTCTAGCGGAACTCAAATAACATACCAGGATATTAATAATGATAATCTAGATGTTGTTAGATTAGACTTACTGAGTAAAACAAATAATTTAATCGAATCAGGAAGTTCTGTTTCTTCAGTGTCAAATCCTAAACTATTTTTAAAAGGTTTAGATAATAAAAATTATAATATCTTAAGCCAAAAAGAATATTCAAATATAAAAGATGAATATAATGAAAACTTTTTAAATAGAATAGAAGATTGTTATCTTGAAAAAGGTAATTTGCTTTACATTGACGCAGGAAGAAATAACCTTTATACAAAGAATAAAACTAGCTATTCTAGTAATAAAAATTTTATTTTAAGCGGATCCTATGAATGGAATACGAGTGACGATAATAATCAAAACCATGTAAATTATGAAGATTTTATTGATGAATTTAAAACTGCTAAAACACCTTGGGTATATTCTCAACCTGTTAATAGGGACGAAATTTTAGATAATAGAGAAAATTTAAAAAGCAAATGTAAAAAACTATTTAGAATTCATGCCTTATCTGACGGTGTATCAGGAAACAACATAAGAATTAGAATAACACCTTTAAGAATATTAGAAGACAATTTCAGTTTTAAAAAATATTCAAAGTTTTCTATTGAGGTTTTTGAATATAATAAAAATGAAAACGAATATTTTTCTGTATTGCAATTTGAAGATGTAGATTTAGATCCTGATAGTGAAAATTATATTTGTAAACTAATAGGGACTCAAAGAGAATTTTTTAATAAAAAAACCCGTAGAGTAGAAATTAAAGGTTTTTATAGACAAACTAACAATTATATAAGAGTAGAAGTAGATGATAATGTAGAAGATAAAAAAACAGAAAGTAACTTAATACCTTCTGGTTTTGATGCTTATCCTATTGTCAATATTGGAAAAGGTAAAACTACTTGTATTAATAATAAAAATGATAATGAAAATTTTGTAGAAGATTTTGTTTTTAAACCTGTTGAATACGTTTCTAACACTTTGCTAACTAAAAACGATATAAGAAGTAAAATTGAAAATCCTTATTGGGGAGTTTTATTTGATTCTTCTGAAATGATAAAAATAAAAGATTACAAACATGAAGGTTTTAAATATAACTTAAATTTTTTAAAAAAAATAGAGAATAATAAAAACTATATTAATAATATTCATTATTACTCAAAGTATTTAAAAGAAAAATTTTATTTAAATCAAGAAGAAACAGATGTTATGAACGGGTTTTTTCACTTAGAAAAAATATTATATTTTCCTGAAGAAGATAAAGTATTTGATAGATGGGAAGTTTCTTTATATAGAAGAGATGGCAAAAAACCTACAGAAATAAATAGTTTATATGAATTTAAAAATTATTATAAATACGTTAATTTAGAAGAATTATTATTATCCAGAAATAACAACAACTCAGACGACGCAAGGTTTCTTTCTTTTGATTTTTATACTTTCGGTGGTTTTGATGGGGTTGACATATTAGATAGGGATAAAAAAAGAATAAACGGTGTTTCTTTATCAAGAGAATTAGAAGATCAATACAAAGACCAAGAATTATTTAAAGGTTCAACATTTAGATCTTTAAATATAGCAAGAGAAATTTCATCAGAATATTCAAATTGTGTAACAAATATATATTCTATACCAAGTTATAATCATTATAAATTTATTAAGAAAACTGTTGAATTAGCAAATGAAAAAAGATCTTTTCACGCTATAATTGATATTCCAGAATATGATGAAAATGGTAATATTGTTATTGGAAATATTTATGAATTAGATTATAAAAATCCTGATAAATATTTTATAAACAAATTTAATAAAAATTTAAAAAATAAGATTCAAAAAGGAACCAATAAAACCATTAATAAATTTTTACTAAATAATATCATTTCAGAATATTCTTCTGCTTATATGAATAGGTGCGTTGGTTTTTCTACAGGCTTATATGATGAATATGAAATATATCCTTCGACAAATTATATTTCACAGTTAGCAAAAACAAGTTTAGGAACTTCTGTAGATTCTAGTGATCCTATAACAAATACTATACTTAATATAAACTCTATTTTTAGCGAAAAAACTGAAGAAATCGATGATTATTTAGACACAGTAAAAAAATCAAACATTAATATGTTTTTTAAATCATATACTAAAGGAATAGTTCTAAGTTCTGATAATATGTTAATGGAAGCTAGATATAATCTTAAAAGATATTCTTTTAACAGAAGAGTTCTTTTAAAGATTAAAAATGATATAAGAGAACTAATCTTCAGAGGATATAAAGGTTATGATCCTGTTTTATTTAATAATAACCATGAGAGAGGCTTTGTATATGAAAATTTTCAAATTATGTTAAACCTTTTATTTACAGAGTATTTAGAAAGTAATATAATAAAAAATTATAAAATAAATATACAATCTAACTTTAGTTTAAATACTAATTATGACAAGTTAAATAATTTAATTCAAGGATCTATTGAAATAGAATTATTAGGTAATTCAAGGTATATTATAGAAAAAATTAATTTATACGAACTTTTGTCAAATTTTAATAGCTTAGAAAATGATATCAATAATATATTAAATAAAACTTTACCTTAAATGGAGAAAAATATAAATGAATAATTTAGATAAACCTGTTACAGCAGAAGATTTAAAAACAGGACCGGTTAAAGCTAGCAATGTAATGGCAGATGATTTTGGTATTGAGATACCAGCAGAAATAGTTCCTTTACCTTCACGAGGTATTATATATAGTGAAGAATCTAATCTATTTGGACTCGAATCACTAGAAATTAGACCAATGACTGCTAGAGAAGAAGACATTCTTACTTCAAGAGCTTTAATTAAAAGTGGTAAAGTTATTTCAAAACTAATACAAAGCTGTTTAATTAATAAAAATATAGATCCGGATGACTTGATATCAGGTGATAGAAACGCTTTAATGGTTGCATTAAGAATTACGGGGTATGGCTCAGATTATTCATCAGAAATAACTTGCCCGAATTGTGGTCACGTTAATAAAAAAGAATTTGATTTGTCTTCTTTAAAAATTAGAAGATTAGAGGTTGATCCTGTTGAATTAGGAGAAAATTGCTTTGAAGTAGTTTTACCTGTTACAAAGAAAAGTGTTAAGGTTAGATTTTTAACAGGGCATGATGAAAGAGACATGTTAATTCAAAATGAAAGAAAAAAGAAACAAGGATTCACGACAGAGACACTAGTAACTGATCGATTGGTAAGGTCTATAATATCAGTTGATAATATAAGTGATAGAAATAAAATTGGCTTTTTTGTTAAAAACATGCCTGTTAGAGATTCATTAGCTTTAAGAAAGTTTTTAGATAAAAATGAACCCGGGATTGAAATGAAAGACTATCTTTCTTGTATTAGCTGTCATGAAGAAAGCGAGGTTTCTATTCCACTAGGGCCTACATTTTTTTGGCCTGACTCCTGAAAATAAAGATTTGATTCTAGATCAATTATATATTTTAATAAAACATATAAATTTTTCATATAAAGATGCTTATTTGTTGCCTGTTTGGAAAAGATTATGGTTTATTAGAAAATTAAATGATGATCTTAAAAAGGAAAACGAGCAAAGATTAAAACAAAAAAATGATATAAAACCTCAAAGCAGAAATAATAAAATATTTAAAAAGAGCTTTTAATATATCTTATAATTTGTTATAATATATATTTAAATTATGGAGGTTTTATTATGAACAAAGACGTCGATCAGTTATTGCATGAAAATTGTTTTTCTATTTTATTAAAAGAAAAGCCTGTTCATAGAATAAAAGATAAAAAAGAAAATTTAGAATTATATAGTAAAATAATTCAAAAAACCACGGATTTATATGTAGCTATTCAAGAAAAAAGAAGTTTAGAAGAAATTTCTGAAATTATAAAAGAAAAAAAAGAATATTCTCTTTTATATAAAAGATTAACAAGCAAGCCTTGGAGATTGTAAAATGGCTAATGGCTCAAATCAACCACCTCAAGTAACGCAGACTCAAGTTGATATGTTTTCTAATTTAAATAATCTTTTACAACAAAACTTAGAGACTCAAAGGCAGATTCAACTATCACAGTCTGAACAAGCACAACAACTTGGACAAATTTTAAACTTGGAAAGAACTAATAACGATTTAATAGATGGAAGAGTAAGTTCTTTAAATAGTTTATTAGGTGTTCAAACTGGTATGATTTTAGCCACTGAAAAACTTAATACTTTATATTCACGTGTTAATTCAACTATTGATAATGCTCAAAGAAACTTAGGAAGAAATTATACTGCCTTAGGCGCATTAACAAGAGTTGTAGGAGCTGATGTTTTTAATATGCTAGAAAACGTTTCTAGAAAAAACAAGCTTATGAGTGGATCATTTAAACTTATTGTTAATATGAATAGAGATATAGCAGGAATGATTTCTCAATCTCGTGATATAACAAGAAGAATAGCAGAAACTTCAGATGCTCAAGAAATAGCAGCATTACAAAGACAAAAAGATTTAGTTCAATTAACAGGATTAGTTTCTATAGTTTCAACAAGTTTTTCTGGTGTATTTTCAATAGTAAGTGGCTTATTTGATATAAGTAAAAAGTTTTTTAAATTTACCTTTGATTCTTTTGAAAAAATATCAAAAATACCTTTTAAAATGTTAAATTATGCTTCAGAAATTGGTAGTAAACTTAGACAAGAATTAGTAGAATCTATTGCAAATGCAGTTGAAGAAACAAAAGATTTTTTTGACGCTACTTCTTCTATTGGTGAAAATTTTGCAAAACTAAAAAACCCGATTGAGGATGGAAATAACTTATTACTAGAATTTAGAGACGTAGGAAGTGATTTAGTAAAAACATTTGGCACAGGCCCTGAAGGTTTAACTTCCGCTATCCAGAAAACACAAGAATCTATAAATAGTTTAGGACCTTTAGCTAATTACTTTGGAGGTATTATCAATAAAAATATTAAGACCATGATGTTTTTTGAAAAAGCACAAAAAGCTTTAGGTCTGTCAACAGAAGACTTCACTTATTTTGCAAATGAAGCCTTTATATCAGGAGAAAGTTTGGCAGATATGTTAATTCATTTAAAAGAAAATACAAATGAATTAGCAAAAGAATTTAAGTTAGACTCAAAAATAATGTCTAGAGAATTTATGGTTTTAAGAAAAGACATTATTAATTTTGGTAATTTATCTAATAAAGAACTTTTAAATGTAACAGGTAGAATGAATCAATTAGGTATAGCAACTAAAGAAGCTCAAGCAATATTTGGTAAATTAAACACTTTTGAAGATGCTTCTTTAATGGCAGCTAATCTTTCTCAAGCATTTGGTATCACAATGGATGCTTATCAAATGATTACAGAGTCTGATCCCTCAAAAATTATAATGGATTTAAGAGACTCTTTAATGTCAACAGGTAAATCTTTTGCTACAATGGGAAGACATGAAAGAGACCTTTTGGCACAATACACAGGAATGTCAGCTGAAGCTATGAATATTGTTTTTAACTTTCAAAATGCAGGAATGTCTTATGAAAAGTTACAAGAAAAATTAAAAGAAACTACTCCACACGAAAAACAATTAAGCGCAATCAAAGGAGTAACTTCTTCTATAAGAGAATTACAAAAAATAATGGAAAATAAATCTTATTTCCAGATTTTTAGAGATGGTTTAGAAAATATAATCAATTACAGCACTAAACTTGGAAAAGTTTACGAAGAAACTTCAAAAAACTTTGAAGAAATTTATTTAGGTATAACTAGACTTGCTAAAAGTTCTGAAGTTCAAGGACAAATTGAAGGAATATTATCACCTTTTACAAGGTTATTAGAAAAATTTAAAGATGACTTTAGTTTTGCAAACATGAAGCCTATTTTACTAAAAGGTTTAAGTATTACTCAAGAATTAATAGGTATTTCTTATGATAATTCAATTAGTACATTAGAACAAAAAACTTTAATGATGAGATCGTTTTTAAATGATGAACTCACAATATCAGAAAATTCTTTTTCAAAAGGCCCGCTTTCAGCATTTAGTAGGATTGGTAAAGAAATAGGGAATGTTATAAAGTTAGCAGGTACTGCTGGTTTAGAAATAATATCTACTCTACTTGATATATTTAATGGTAATAATAAAAGTATAAACGTTGGAGAATCACCGTTTGCTAAATTCTTAGGGATGACTCAACCTGATTTAGATACTATTGCTAGCAATTTCGGTAATGTAATTAATAAGTTAATAAAAAAAGGTGGTGTTGTAGACAAAGCTTTTGATTTCTTATATGATGGATTAACAGAAATTGTAACCACTGTCGCAGACATTTTTGTTACAGCTTTAGCAGTTGGTTTAAATGATTTTATTCAAAGTTCTTTTGTTTTAAGAAACTTTTTACCTGGCGCAGATGCATTAAAACAAAGAGCTAGTTTTTATGAAGGTAGAGACACAAAAGGTTTAGATGAATTAAAACAAGCACAATATCAAAAAATATTTAAAAACGCTTACAAAAATCAAGAAGTTGTAGGCTTAAAATCTTTAGGAAAACTAGAAAGAATATTAGAAAGTTTAGAAACTACAAATAATGATAACCTTGAGCAAAAAAACATCTTACTAGCAGCGATAAAAAAAGAAAGATCTTTATCTTCTGAAGAAATAGCTAAAACTATAGAACTAATTAACTACGAAAAAAGTTTGAATATTAACGCCCCAGGTGGCTTTACTCAAAAAGAAAACACTGCACCAGAAGTAATAAGCTCAGGCCTTGGAGCAGTAGCATTTGGAGCTTTAGCTTACAAATTCTTGGCACCAATGGTTATTTCAGCATTAACAGGAACTGGTGGTATTCTTGCAACTTTAGGTACACTTTTAGCAACTGTCTTTTCAGCCCCATTTTTAGGTACTTTAGCGCTAATAACTGCAGCTGCTGGTGTAGTATATGCAGCTTCTGATACAATTATAGGTTGGGGAGGCGATTTAATAGATTGGGGAAGATCTTGGTTTGATTCATCAGAAGAAGCTGCAGTTAATAACAACGAAATGTTAAAAAAACAGACAGCTGTTGTAGAAGAAAATTTAAAATTACAACAACAAAGAAGCGATATTAATAGAACTTCTGATAATCAACAATTTGCAGTTAATATTAGCCCAGCAAATGTTATATTAGATAATCAAAAAGTAGGCCAAATAATGTTTAATGAAGTAACTAATCCTGCAAGAGGAAGATATCTAGATTCTTCAGTAATAAGAGATAGGTCTGGTGCACCAACAGACTTAACGCCTGTTGTAGGTAATTTTGGTACATAATAAAAGGTTTAATTAAATGAATGAAAAGTTAAAAGAAACAGTTTTAGATTTTTTAGAAAAAAGTAAAATTTTAGAAAAATTAGCCTTAGACGTAAGCAATAAAACAAACCTAGATTTTAAAAAAGTATTTGATACTATAAAACAAAATACAGAGAAAAAAGTCGAATCTGAGATTAATATAATGTTAGAATCAAAAAAGCCTAAGGTTAAGCCTAAAAATTCGATTGATGAGTTTATAAAAAACAACAAAGGTGTTAAAGGTTAGACATGTCAAAGAAATATATTTTAAATATTGATGGAACTGTTAGTTCTTTAGAAAAAGATACGTCAAACAATACTATAAAAAAGAATGTAGATAGATCTGACCTTACAGCTGAAAAAAATGGTTATACTCTTGGTAAAAATGTTTTTCAAGATAAAGGACCTGATTTTAACTTTGCCAAAAGCTCGACATTTGGTGCAGAGGTAGGATTAACTACAAGTATAATAGGTAATACCTCTAATGAATTTAGTAAAAAATATACTACGGGAAAAGATGTTTTTATAAAAGATGAAAATTTTCCTGAAGGCAGTGGAAATTTTCCTAGAAAAGATTCTTTTTTATTAAATAGCTCTTTTGGTGCCGATAAAGATTTAGAATATGAAACCAATTTTAATTCACCTTATTCAGATTATTATGCAGGAAATCTTGAAATATTAGCAGGATTAGATTTTACAAATTTTTTAGGAGTAAATTTAGAAACTGGTTTTCTAGACCTTAGCCAGTATCTTTTTGCTATTGAATTTCTTATTGGTAGTTTTATATCTATCATTTTAATGGAAGAAGTAACAGAAGCTGATTTTAAAACACTTGGACTTTCTAAAAGTATAAAAAATTTAGATAAAAATAAAGTTTATTACTATTTTACGAGGGTTTTAAATTATACTTTTAATAGAAAAGAAAACTATTATAATGAAAATTATATATTATATGATAATGGTTCGGATGGCGTTGGAAAAATAATAATTAAAGATCGAACTGATAGATATTTTTTAAGATGTATTGATTTTCTTTCTGGATTTCATGAATTTTTAAATGCAGATAAGTTTATTCATAATCAAGATAATAATCTTCCATTTGAATATAAAGAAAAATACACAAAAGAAGAAATAATAAATAGCGAAGGCTTTTATGGGCAAGTTTTGAAAAAAAATAGTGGGTCTTTTGAACCATTTGAACTTTTATATAACAGCGAACAAGTAAGCGGTTTTTATTTACAATTTTTTAACGCTGCTTTAGAAATTTTACTTCAATCTTTTGGTAAACTTTTTAACATAGGAGAACAAAGATTTTTCTTGTTAATAAGAAAATTTATAAAACAAAGAAATTTTTATAGAAAGACTATAAAAGAAAAAGAAAGTTCTACTAACAATCCTAATACTAGATTAGTTGATAATTTTTTCTATGAACATAGCCAATATTATTATAAATTTTTAATCGAAAGAATCCATGTAGGCTGCAAAATTAAAAGAAAAATTTATAAATCTTTTAATTATAGAAAAATTATGTTAAATAGAGAAATTAATACTTCTATACCACTTAGACATGATTCTAAATATATGTATAGCGGTAATAAATTTAATATAGAAAGCTACACAGCAAATAAATACGAACGATTTATAGAAGAAAATTTAAAAAACTTAAATTCACATAAAAATCGATTAAAAGAAAATTATTATAATGAAGAAATTACACAATTATCTAATTTAAATAAAAATAGAATACCGACAGAACTAGTTAGAAAAGTAGAAAATAAATTATCACTTTCATACATGCCTTTTTATTTTCACGATTTAAGAACAAATGAAATATTAAACTTTAGAGCATTTTTAGAATCAACCTCAGATTCTTATACGCCTAATTATACAGAGTCAACAGGATATGGTAGGATCGATAAAGTTAAGCATTACGTTGATACTACTAGAAGTATTTCATTTACATTTTTTATAATTTCAACAAATCCTAGCGATACTCCTGTTATGTGGAAAGACATTAACAGATTAGTATGTATGGTTTATCCTCAATACTCTGATATGCTAAAAAATAAAGGTAAGTTTAATACTACGTTAAACGATATGGAATCAAAAGAACCATTAAAATACCCGTTTACAGATATACCTACAAACTCTCCGATGATAAGAATTAAAGTAGGAAATATTATAAAATCAAACTTTAATGAAAAAACTTTGATTAAACATCATGGTATAAGTAATTTTAATAAAATTAAAAACTTATTAGCTGAAAAAGAAAGATTAATTATTAGAAATAGAAGTATTCCAGATATAATAAAGCGTAATTTAACAACTTTACAAGAAGAAATTACCGAGCTGGCTATAGAATTTGGAACTTCTGGGCAATTTGCAGAAAAACAAAGAAAATTAAATACAAATAGAAAAAATATAAATTTTTTACAGGAAGCAATAGAAAGAAATAAAAAAGAAAGAGAAAAAATATTTGAAACAATATTAGATAGCCTTGAATCAAACGATAGTTTGACTATAAAAATTTCAAATCAAATAAATCAAAATCAAAGTCAAATAGTAGATGTTGTAAAAGCAATCAAAAAATTAGAAAATTTAAAATTTAAGCTAACTGAAGAATATATGAAACTTGAATTAGATTTTTTATCTACAGCAAATCTTTTACAAGAAAAATCAATAGAAGCTAGAGACAAAAATACAGAAGAAATCAAAAATTTAAATATTTTTTTAGATAGACTCATACAGAAACAAATTTACACTAACGAAACAAGCTTTTCAGATTTATTTTTTAATAATTTGGTAAAATCTTATGAAAACTTAATAAGTAAAAAAGGCACTGCAGCAGATGATCTTTTAAAAGAACAAGTTAATTTAACTAAAGAATTTTCAAATATAGAAAACAAATATTTAAATAAAATAGAAGAAATAGATAAAATACTGAATCAGTATAAAGAAACTGAGGACGAATTACAAAAATCATTAGGTAAAAATATTTCTTTATTAGATGAAATAGGAAATAGATTATCAAGTATTGCAGAAAATAAAACTTCTAACTTGTATAAAGAAACAGATGCTAAAGAAGAAAAATTAAATAAAAATATAAATATCTTAAAGGAAGAAAATAATAGTTTGATACAAATGATTAATATTTTAAATAAAAGTTTAGATAAAGAAATTAAAAAGAAAGCTAAAGAAAACGAAAACATTACAAAAGAATTAAAAAAAGAAGTAAAAAGTAATAAAAGAAGAATTAAAAAGATTACAAAAAACGCATTTCCTGTTTATAACTACTATAATAATTCTCCTTTTAAAAAATCTCTTGACACCAATAGCGGTGAAGGTTTAGCAGGTTTTATTACTAATTTAGATATATCATACCAAGAATTTAACTGGGATATTGATATTAAAAAACCCATGGGCGCAAAAATTATGATTCAATTTTCACCTATACATGATATTAAACCAGGTTTAGACTATGATGGAAGTGTAAGATCAAATATATATTAGTAAATAAAATTTTATTTATAAAGGATATTTTATGCCTATTAGTAGATTTATTAATAAAAATGGAGAAGAGTACAATATTTCTTCAGACATTTTTAAAGCTGTAGAATCTGGAATCATAAATTATAAAGAAGTGGTTGTAGAAGATGGAAAAAGATTAGATCATTATTCTTTTGAAGAATACAATGATGGTTTAAATTGGTGGATAATAGCAGCTGCTAGTGGTATCGGGTGGTGGCTACAAGTTACAGGTGGTACTGTAATACGTATCCCTACAGATTTAAGTCAAATAGAAGAATTAAAGGATTCTTTACTATGAGTTTAAACACTAAAGATATTTCTTATGACATTATAAAAAAAACAGGATTACAAAATTATTTAAGTATTAAAGATTTTGAAGGTATTTTAGAAAAAGTATATCAAGAAAAAAATGCTGATGTTCTTACTTTGAAAGAATCAAAAGAAATTATAAGATTATTAAAGAGCATAACAACAAAAAATTTAACTACATACGAAATAATGGAAAACATAAATAGAAGGTTAGCTTTTCTAAAAAAAAACAATCGTGCTATTTATGAAAAAATACTAGAATATATAAACGATTCTTTTATTTTAATACAAAAAGATTACGGTCCTAGTTTTGAACATGTAAGAAAAAATATATTTGGAATTAGGTCACAAAAATTAAATCAAGAAGATTATTCTTTTGATGATTCTTATTTAAAAGAAGCAGAATATGATTCAATAAAAGAAGAAAGAGTTGGGCTTTTAAAAAATATTTTTAGAGAAAAAGAAGAAAATGTAAAAGCTATCATAAATGTAGACTATAATTATAAGAAAAAAGAAAAACTTAATAAAAATTTAAAAAACCCGTCTAAAGCTAACCCTAACTTTAGCGTTTTTTTAATGAAAAATTATATATGTTCGCCAATTACAAGACAAAATATAGAAACTTCTGCTTTTTTTAATTTATTAAATACTCAAGAGTTAAGCAAAGCAATTCCTTATATGAACGTAGAGTTTTCTTTACCAACGTATATATCTAGACAAAATAGAGTAATTAAAAGTGGCACATATACACAATTTATTTTTGGAAAAGATAAAAATAATTTTGAAAAAACTTATAAAAAAAATTCACCTAATACTAATATTAATCCTGAAGGTAGAAATATAACTCTTTCAAAAACTAACATGTCTATATTTACTACGCCACAAACTTATACTAACTTAAATGAAAGCGTAGGTCAAGAAGGAACTGTTAAAAACAACAGGATAACTCCAGTAAACGATGCAACTCGACCCTTTATGTCTATAGAGTCTTTAAATATCGACATATCTCCGACAAAAGGATTACTTAATTTTAAAACAGGAAAACTAAGTTTAATATTACACGATAAATCTAGACTAGCAGACATTTCAGCTTTTATTAAACCAGAATTATTTGGTGAATACGGAACAGATATTGATATTGAATATGGATGGTCTCATCTAGATCAAATTGATGACAAAATAACAGGCAAAATTTACAACCCTATTGGCGCCTTTATCGGTTCCTCTAAAATAAAAGAAAAGTATTCTATAACAAACTCTTCATTCACAGTTCAAAATGACTCTTCTGTAAAAATAGAACTAAGTTTAGCTACGAAAGGTGCAATTTCTTTTAAAGAAAAAAGTTTAAATAAAAACATAAAAAACAGACTTACTTTTAATGCAGTTAAAGTTAAAATAAAAGAAATAAATGAATTAATTGACGATTATAATATTAGTTTAGAAGAGTATAGAATTCCTGAAGGGGGAGAAAATAAAAACATTATTATGCTTAATAATGAAAATAGATCTTTTGAGAAATTTTTTATTAAAGGACTCGACAGGATTGAAGAAAATTATTTTGATAAAACTGTAAGATTAAATCAATATCAAAATATAGTAATAGAAGAAATTTATAAATATTTTAACTTAATATCTAAGATAAAATTTGATCTCCAGAATAATAGATTTTATCTAAACAATTCTTTTGTAAATCTTGATAATTTGATTTTATTAAACACTTTTTTTAGTAATTTAAGTATAAGTGTAGAAAATACTGAAAGTTTTTCTGTTGAATTAAAAGAAATAAATAGGTCTGGAAAAGAATTTTTACAAAAATTATCTAATATTGTGAATGAAATAACAAACTATAAAAATCTTCTGGAAGAACTAGTTGATCAAGATAATTTAGAAGATCTGTATTATAATAATTTTATAAACAATATTTTAGGAAACAAAGATATTGTAGATCAATTTTTTGATAAGGATATACTTGCTTTTTTAAAAAAAGGAACTATAAAAAACGAGAGATTGTTAAGTATAAATGATTCTTCGAATAATTATGAAACTAAATTTATAACTTTAGGTAAAGTTATAACAAATATTGTAAAAAACTTTATATCAAATAATGGCGACTATGATGAAACTCAATTAATTTTTTATGATTCTAACGAAAGATCGGGTCTTATGTCTGGAAAATCTATTTCTTCTTTAATAATGAACGTAGAAGATTTAGAAGACTTGCTAAAAAAATCTTATAATGGTTTAAATAAAAATAATGAATTAGACTCTATTACAAATAAAAACTTTACCAAACCAAGATTAATAACAATAGATTCTTTTTTATCTCAAATTATAAATAGTTTTAATAATATTATATCAAATCCTTGTTTTGGAACGATTCATCCAAAAGAATCAACAGATGACATATCTTTTACAGAAAGAAAAAATAGGTTATCTTTAATATATAAAATTTTATTAGATATAGAAGAAGAAACACCTAATTTTAAACAATGTTTTCCAACAATACATTTTGAAAACTTAAAGTCTAAAAAAGGAAAAGATATATTAAAAATACATGTCTATGATAAGAATAATAATCCATTTTATTCTATTAATAAGATATTAAATGATTATTATGTAAAAGATTTTAAGAAAGCGGCTAATATAGTAAGAAATTCAAATTTAAAAAACAATTATAGATCAAATATTCAATTAGAAAAAGATATTTTGAAAGATTTAGTAGAAAAAAAGTCTTTAAAGAAGTTAGGAAAAAAATATATTCCTGGTGATAAATTTGAATTAAATTCAATCAAAGAGTCATATAAAAAATACTTACCTACTGCAGTTTTCGGAAGTTCCAATAGCGTTTTATTAAATGCTAACATATCCTCTATAAACGAAGGTAAACTAAGTACACTTTTTATTGTTAATAATGAAAGAAATGAAATAGGTAAAGAAAATAATAAAATTGATTTAAAAATACCTTTAAGAGTTTTACCAGCACAAGCTACAATAGAAACTATTGGTTGTCCTTGGATTAATTTCAACCAAGGGATATTTTTAGAATTCGGTACAGGAACTACAGTTGACAATTTGTATACTGTAACTGGTATTTCTCATTCTATAACAAAAGAATCTTTCAGAACGAACGTTAAATTAGCATATGGCGACGCATATGGTAGCTTTGAATTTAATTCTGAAATGATTAATAACGTTCATAAGAAAAATAAGTCTTATAAAGAAAGAATAAATAAAAACAGGAATGTTAAAAAAACAATAAAGAAAAGAAAAAAAATAAACAAATTAGAAAGAGTTATAAATCAAACAGAAAAAGATTTTGAATTTACTAATAATATGATAAAACCTGGTATTAGAAAGCCTATGCTTTTCGATATATCAAAAAACATGTTTACAAAAAAGTTTATTCTTTCTGAAGTTGAGTCTGAAGATTTTTCAAACAACGAAATTTTTAATATTAGTTTAAATAAAATAATGCTTTCAGAAAATCATTTTAGAAGTAACATAATAGCAAATGATCTAAAATTTAGCAAATTTAAAAAAGCAATAAAAAATTTAAAAACTAATATTGGAATTTTTAGTTTAAACATTAAAGATGAAATCAGTAATACAAATATTTCAATTATTAAAAATAACAATACAGTGGTTGAAAATATTTCTTTATATAAACCAAAATATAATTATCTTTTAAATCTTAGAGAAAAAGATTCTATTGATTTTACAACTTCTAATAATGAAAACAATATTAAATTATATAATATTCACTTTATCAGCAAATTGAATTCAAAAATAAAAAACAATATTTATTTTGAATATTTAAATGTATTATCAAATATCAATGTTGCTAAAGTAGAAAATGATGATATAACTTTAGAAAATATAAAAAAAGAATTAATTTATATCGAAGTTAAAAAAGAAAATAATGGAAAAGTAATAAATTATAGTCTAAATAAAGATAATTCATCGGAATTAATAGTAACACAAAAAAATAAATTTAATATAAAATCAAAATATGATGAATCACCAAAAGTTAGCAGTTTAAGCGAAGAGATTTTCTTATATAAAAATCTTTCATTTTCTCATATAATCAACAGTGATATTGTTTATGCGGGATTTTTAAATTTTAAAGAAAATTTTGAATCATTAAATGATACGTTTGACAATCAAATAGACCAAGAAAAAAATAAAGAAATTATAAAAAAGTTAAACGACTTAAATAAACGTCTAGTTTTTCTTTGCAAAAAAGATATATCTTTTTTGTCTTTTAAAAATCATGTAACTGAAGACTTATATGCCTTTGATAAAATAGAATTTAAAGATGGGGAATATAATGTTTTTTATGAT
>MDTA01054787.1_pt1 | contig 16515 bp, 15 predicted proteins | sample 811151 | NCBI WGS metagenome assembly MDTA01 (sample SAMN05326648, study PRJNA326480) | marine metagenome | isolation source: seawater | place: Indian Ocean: South | collected 2010 | reverse complement strand
GTGTCCAATCGGAATAAAACAAAGTGCATTAAATATATAAATAAAAATTATAAATGAGTAAATAATTAATAAATGAACTAAGCTTCTTGCAGTATCTTGACCCATCGTGATTTGTTCAGCTATTGGGTTAATCAATATTGATGAAACTGGAGTTTGACTAAAAAAGTATAATATTATTATTTGAATTGTTAAAAGAGGATATATCCAATTTATAGAATAAATTTTATAATTCTTTAATGCGTATCCAATACCAAGACCTAGAAAACAAGATATCAAACTTATATTTTTTAAAAAACTAAAAAAATGAATATAGGATGAATGAATTCTAATTATAGACAGCTCTATAAAAAGACTTAGTCCAGCAGCTAAAATAATATTGAAATATATTTCATTTTTATTCAAATTATTAAAAACTTTTTCATTTGAACTTAAAAGATAATTATTAGAAAATATTATTTTTTTTTGATTTATGACTAAATAAATTCCGAAAAAACAAAAATAGATACCATAAAAAATGAAAAAAAAATTCTGATCTGCCAATTTTATATGTCTCAAAAGACCAACTTCATTACCAATAAAAATTAGCTTTAAAAAAACTTCTAAACCAGAGTTAAATAAACTTTCAAATATTTTACCATCGAAAATTATATGAAAAAAAATACCAACTATGGAGTATATTATAAAAGAATTTAATAGCTTAGATATAAGGTTATTTTTTATCATTATTTTTTTTATCTAACTATCAGAAATGAAAATTAGTTCAATTTTAATAATCTCATTAACAGAATAAAAATAATTTTAATTTTGAATTTGGTAGATAATTTTGTAAAAACTATCCTTAAACTCTTATATTTTTTTTTTAATAAACAATACTTAGCAAGCTCATAACGAATATTGGACTTATAATGTAAAAAATTAATAAAATTTAAAAATTTTCTATTACAATTTTTGTACCAATGTAAAAGTTCTAAAACAAAAAGTCCGTATCTTTTTTTTGTCTCATTTTCTTCATGTATTGAAATGACAGCTAATGGTTCATCAATACCACAAATATCATAATGTAATGAAGTTTTCATAACAAAATCAAAATCTCCAATGCAATGATATTTTTCATTAAAAAGATAATCTTTAATAATTTCTTTGTTGAAAATAACTGTTGAGATACTCACTGGATATTTTGAAAGAAGAAAGTTTATTAAATTATTTTTTGGTATTTTTTTCTTAATTGAAATTTTTTTATTTTTTTTTTGAGAATTTTCAAAGTAAAAATTAGAAAATAATAAAGATATATTTTTATTTTCTTCAAAAAAAGATAATTGTTTCGATAATTTGTCATTCTCCCAATAGTCGTCTACATCTATAAAAGAAATAAATTTTCCTTTAGATTTTAAAATGGCAAAATTTCTTGCAGTTGAAAGATTGGTCAATTTAGTAGACTCGTAGTAATTGAACCTTTTATCTTTAAAACTTTGAAATATTTTTTTACTATTGTCTGTTGAATTATTATTCCAAAATATTATTTCCCAATTTTTATAATTTTGATCTATTACGCTCTGTAAACATCTTGATAAAAATTTTTCTCCATTATAACAATTTATTATTATACTTACTAAATCATTCATTATTTTTATAATAAGAAATAGTTTTTTTTAATCCAGTGATAAAATCATATTTTATTTTCCAATTAAATAATTTTTTTGCTTTAGAAATTGAAGGATAAATTTTTAAAGACTCATCCTTTCTTAGTTTTATCTTTCCAAAATTAGGCCTTCCTCCATCACACAATTTAATAATTCTTTTTATTACATCTTTTATTTTTTGTGTTTTTCCTGACCCTGTATTGATTATTTCGCCTCTTGAACTTTTATTTTTTAAAACACAAATTATCAAATTAATGAGGTCATCTATATAAAGAAAATCTCTAAATTGCTTTCCATCTGAACAATCAAATTTATAATTTTTCAAACAAGAGTTTATTATAATTGGAATTAAACGATTTTGATCTTGCTTTGGACCATAGGTTAAATACAATCTCAATATAGTACATGGAAAATCATATTTTTTATTTAATAAAATTAAATAGTTAGTAGCTTTTAATTTAGAAGACGCATAAACAGATCTAAGTTTTCTTACATTTGTTTTCATTTCTTCTTTATGAGGGGAGTTTAAACTTCCATATTCAAGTGAGCTGCCCATTTGTACAAATGAAGTAATATCTTTTTTTAAAAAAAAATCTGCTAAATTTTTCACTCCTAAATAGTGACTGTTGTATGTTTTGATTTTTTTTTTATGATCAACGTACCCGCCTAAATTTACAACATAATCAAATTTTTTTTTTATTGCCTTATATAAGAATTTTTTTTTAGAAATATCACAAATAATATATTTAACTTTTTTTAAAGTTTTTTCCTGAGGTGGTTTAGTTGAAGAAATACTTGTTACATTCCAATTTAATGATAAACATTTTGATGCCAAGTGTTTCCCTATAAAACCTGTGCCGCCGATTATAAGTATTTTTTTATTCAATATTTTTTCAATATTTTTTCAATTAAATATTTGTCCCTTAAAGTATCCATACAGTGCCAGAAGCCTTCATGTTTATATGCAATCAATTGTTTTTTTTTAGAAATGATTTCCAAAGGCTCTTTTTCAAGAAATGTTGAGTCATTTTTGATATATTTAAAAATTTTTGGATCAAATACAAAAAAACCTCCATTTATCCATCCTTCATCTAATTTAGATTTTTCTCTAAAAACTTTTACAATTTTTCCATTTATTTTAATTGATCCAAATCTAGCAGGGGGTCTTACAGCAGTAAGAGTCGCGATTTTTTTATTTTTTTTATGAAATTGAATCAATTTTTTTATGTTAACATTTGAAATACCATCACCATAAGTCATTAAAAAATGATCGTTCTTTAGAAATTTATTTAACCTTTTTAATCTTCCCCCTGTCATAGTTTTTTTGCCAGTTTCAATTAAATGAGTCTTCCATTTAAATTTTTTTCCTTTAAAAAAATTTTTTATTACTTTTCCTTTATATCCAAGAGCTATATAAAATTCTTTAAAACCATATTTGTAATAGTGTTCCATTATATGGATTAAAATTGGCTTATTTAAAATTTTTACCATAGGCTTTGGAATGGTCTTTGTAATTTCAGACATTCTTGTTCCTAATCCTCCAGCTAAAATTACTACTTTCATTTTTTTTTAAGTTTTTTTAAGTAAAAATTAATTTGACTTACAGACAAGTTATATAAATCTATATTTTTTTTTTTACTCTTATAAAAAAAATTATACCAATTAGCTACTAATGAGGTGCTCTCAGAAATTGAAAGTATTGATTTCCAACCTAATTTTATTTTGGCTTTATTTGAATCTAATTTCAATAGTTTAGACTCAAAAAAATTAGATCTTGCTTTATGAACTTTCCATTTAAAGTTTGGTAAATTTTTTTTAATTTTTGATAAAATCTGTAAAACTGTAAAATCAGAATTTTTTGATGGCCCAAAATTAAATATCTGGCCATGTAACGTTTTTTTAAAATTGAGTTTTGATGCAAGTTTTAAATAACCATAAATTACTTCTAAAACATGCTGCCAAGGCCTAGTTGAATTTGGATTACGGATTAAAACTGTTTTATTTTTTGCATATGATTTAATACAATCAGGAATCAATCTGTCGTTTGACCAATCTCCTCCTCCTATAACATTTCCTGCTCTTGCAACACATATAAAAATATTATTATTTTTTTTTGAAAAAAAAGATTTAATATATGATTGAATAACAAATTCTGCAGATCCTTTTGATGCACTATAGGGATCATTTCCTCCTAAAAGATCCTCTTCTTTATAACCCCTAGATAATTCTAAATTTTTATAACTTTTATCACTTGTTATTACCACAACATTTACTTTTTTTTTAATTTGTCTCAAAGCCTCCAGTATATTTACAGTTCCAATAATATTTGATTGAAAAGTTTCTATTGGATTGAGATAAGATTTTTTTACCAAGGATTGTGCGGCCAGATGAAATACAAAATCTGGTTGATAACTCATAAAGGCTTTTGATATTTTTTTATAATCACAAATATCAATATTTAGACTCCTAATTTTTTTTTTTAAATCTATGTTCTCGAAATGTGAGGGTTTAGTTGGAATATTTTTTGATATGCCTAAAACTTTTGCTCCCATTGTTTGTAACCATAAAGTAAGCCATGTTCCCTTGAAACCTGTGTGACCAGTGATTATTATTTTTTTATTTCTAAAAATTTTATCTATCATAAGATTTATTATTTATAGCTTCCAAAATTTGATTTTTAGTAAATCTTCTTCTTATATTGCCCTTAATTCCCAGATCTGAAATAAATTCATCATTTATTAATTTATCACATAATTGTTTAGCATCTGATGGACATATCTCTTTAACTTTTAAAAAAAAATTATTTTCATTAAATTTAATTTGTTGAAAGAATTTAAACATACAGTGTAATATTTCATGTCTTTCACCATCTGATGGTTTTGAATAATTTTTTGTTATAACAATCTTTCCATTTTCTGGGTGAAAATAAACACCTTCTGTTTGATTTAAACCGAAAAATTTATTCAGATTAATTTTGTGAACTAATTGTGAAATCATTTTTTGGGTATTTGGAAAATTTTTGAGTAATTTTTTAATTTTTTGATTTTTCAAATCACTTTCTGCACTCCAAACAGCTAAAGTTGCTGATGTACTTTCAGGCTGAAAAACAACGTGAGCTTGTTGAGAGTCTATAAATTTTATTTCACCTTTTTGGTGCACATATTGATCTTTGATCGCTAATCTAACTTCTCCATTAATGATATTTTTATGGCTATTCTTAATAAAATTAATAGTTTCATAACCTTGGCCAGATATGACTCCTGTGCTTAAGAGTCTCCATCCATGATGATGTATATTATCATGCGTAATATTTTTTTCTTTATCAAAAATTGGGGGAAACAAATTTATCGCTACAATTACATCTCCTTCTACTAGTAAGTAAAAAAATAAATTTTTTGCATCATATAAAAAATTTTTTCTCATAATACATTCTCTTAAAGAATTATGAATAAAATTCATGTCAAAACACAAATCTTTAAGTTTTTTTTGTATCAATTCATGAGCTAAATACTTGTCTTTATTATTGTGTAGAATATTAGCTAATTCTTTTAAAATTAATTCTGATTTCATTTTTTATAATTTCATAATAAATTTAAATATTAAACTTTTTTTTATTGAAATATAAAATATCCGCAAAAAAAACAATTCCTGAAAATAAGTTATTATTTGTCATATTTATACCAACCAATCTGTAATTATTTGGTACTAAAAACTTTTCAAGATCATTAAAGGTAAAATATTTTTCATATACATCATCTAACATAATTTCACTTTCAACTGAGTAAACAATTTCTTTTTTCAAAATTTCTTGGGAACCTTGAAGTACTTTATCCTCATATCCTTGTGTATCAATTTTTAGTATATCTATTTTTTGAATATTATTTTGTGAACAATAATTATCTAAAGTTATAACTTTAGTTGATTTAATTTCTTTTGTATATCCTTCTTCAGAAGTATTAAATTGTTTACTTCTTACTTTTAACCAATCGGTATCCGCTCTTAGTTTGTTAAAAGATGAATTTCCAGTCTTAGCAGTTATATAAAAATCCTTTGATTGATCTTTTTCTCCAGCTGCACAATTATTTAAAATGATATTTTTATCATTACGATATTTTTCTTTTAATTTTTTAAATTCAAACTCTATTGGTTCGAAAGCATGAATTATTGGATTTTCAAAAATTTTTTTAAATCTTTCAATTGATTGTCCTTGATTTGCACCTACATCAAAAATTACAGGATTTGATTTAATTTTTATTTTGTATATTTCATCAAAACTTAAATCTTTAATTTCAAGATTTTTTTTATTTATCTCGTATCCACATAAACTAAAAAAATTTTTTATAATTTTTTTTATGAACATTTTTACCTTTGTATGGAATTTCTTTTTATAAGTATATATAAAATTATTGAAAAATATTTCAAATAATTTAGTCTAATTTAAATGAAAATAAGTGATTTTATAAATTCAAAATATGAAAACCCTAATGATTTTTCAAAAAATTATATTTTGAATAAACCATTTCCACATATAATTTTTGATGATTTTTTTAAAAATGATTTACTTAATGAGGTTCTAAATGAATTTCCCGATTTATCTACGATTAAAAATAAATTTAAGCATAATAATGAAAATGAAAATAAATTTATTTCACTTGGTATGAAAGATTTATCAAATTCAGCTTTTAATTTAATTTCAATGTTGAATTCTGATGTTTTCCTTAATTATTTACAAAGATTGACTGGTATAAATGAAAAACTATTTAGTGATCCATATTTATTAGGTGGTGGATATCATGAAATTAAAAAAGGTGGATTTTTGGAAGTCCATGCTGATTTTAACAAATATAATGAAGTTGATTTAGATAGACGAATTAATTTATTGATTTATTTGAACCATAATTGGGATCCTAATTGGAATGGAAATTTACAATTATATAACAAAGACAACTTAAAAAAACCTGAGGTAAAGATAATTCCAGAGTTTAATAGATGTGTAATTTTTTCAACCACTTCATTTACATTTCATGGACACCCAGAAAAACTGAGTTGTCCTGAAAATAAATCAAGAAAATCCCTAGCTTTATATTATTATTCTAAAGGAAGACCTAAAAATGAAATTAGTAGAATTCATGGAACACTTTTTAGAAATGAAAATAAATCAATGAAAGAAATTTTCAAAGATTTTCTCCCACCAGTTTTAACAAGATTATTTAAAAAGTTTATCTATTAGGTTTAATTTAATTAAATCTGGTCAAATACCTTAAAAATTTCATATTTTTTTAAAGTTTTGACGTGTCTATTATCTACTTGAAAATTTGAATTGTCTAGAATCACATTTTCATATGAAGGAAAATATTCTACATCAGAAAAATTTTTGACAGCCTGGTCAATGATTACTCTTAATTTTGCTTTACCAACTGAAGAACTAACTATAACATTTTTTTCACCAAAAGTAGAGTGACTAGGAACAGGGCTTAAAGTAAGAAAAATTTTTATTTTATTGTTGAATTGTTTTAAAGTTTCTAATGAAAAATTTAAATCTTCACTAATTTCGTTTATTGAAAAATCTTTTAATTCAAAGTCTTTTCTATCACCATAAAAATTGTCCATACTCACTGGTGCTGTGCCCCACATAAAATTATTTTTTTTATCAATCCACCCTTCAGTTTGACCTAAAGTGATAAATAAAAATTCAGTATTTAAAAATACTTGTTTACTTATTTTTCTATGAATCTTAATATTTTTAATCAATTCATCTTTTGAATTATAATATCCACATGAATAATCTCTAACTGGATCAAAAAAACCTTTTTTTCCATTTGCAGTAAAAATTTCAAAATCTTTTAGTATAGAATACTTAATAATTTGTTGGAGATTTTTTGGTGTATAAACTCTTCCCCAGTTTGATTGGAACATAAATCTATTTTTTTCAAATATTTCATATCTAAATTTAGAATTGTAAAGAAATAATGCAAATTCTTCAGCAAAACATGTGCCTATTGATGAGATATTTTTATTAAGATTGAATGAATGTTTTTTGAAAGTATTTAGAATTTCATTTTCAAGAGATTTTAAAAAAAAACTTTTTCCCTGTGGGTAGATCTGATTTTTTTCTAATTTATATTTGGTATTAGATGTATGATTTTTGGGATAAAATCTTTTTATAGATTGTAAAAAATTTTTCAAGTAAATTTTTATGTTAGCCATTATTTAAAATTTTATTAAATTTCTGTAAATTAAATTTATCATAATATCTTTTACTAAAATCTTGAAGAATTTTAAGCTCTTTAATACTTAATTTATTGTTGTAAAGATTAAAACTAAACTTTTCTAAATCATTATCATAATCAATGATGTGATTTTTATTTAATTCAAAAAGTGGATCAACTGAAATTTCCTCTTTTTCTTTTAAATAAATTGGAATTAATCCACAATTGACAGCATCTATTACTGCAGCTGTTCCCCTGTATAAAATAAAATCATTTTTACTAAAATCGTTACTCAATTGGTTTTCTGAAATTTTAATTTTATTTCCACTATTGGTTATTAGTTTAAGATATTCTTTTTTTTTTCTATAAATTGGATGTAAACGAAAAGTAAAATTAACATTTGCATCTATATTTTTAATACAAAAATCTAGCATATATTTTATCTCATACGGTATTCCCTCTGGCATTACCAAAATATTAATTGTTTTTTTCTTAATTTTTAAGTTCTTTTTATATGAAAAGTTTTTATTTTTTATTATTCCAATATTTGTGACCTTAACTTTTTTTTTAAAATCAATTTCTAATTTTTTTTTATTGTACTCACCAATAGTGAGAACATGATCTGGTCTAAATGGTTTATTCAAATTGATAAACAGTGATTTATGTAATTTTCTAATTATACTAAATTGATATCCAATTTTAAAAATATTCTTGTTAAATTCATCTGCCTCTTTACATATTAACCATTCATACGGATTACCTTCCATTGTATAAATTAATTTTTTTGGATTTATCATTTTAAATATATTTTTAACCTTTAATGCTATTCGTTGATTATCAACAGAAGAAGTGACGTTGTGTATTTTAAAAATATTTAGGTTTTTCGATTTATATGATTTAATTGCAATTTTAAAACCTGTTTTAATATGCATAACTAGTTCATTTAAAAAACCTGAACTATTAGATAAAATTATATAATTACCCTTGATTTTTTTTTTTTATCTTTTTTTTATCAAATCCAATAGCATCAAATAAAACAAACAATACTTTTTTTTTTCCTAAATTAGAGGCTAATTTTCCAAAATAAAAATCATTCAAATAATTTAGATTATCGTAAGAAACTAAATGAGAAAAAATAAGATAATCATATTTTTTTCTTTCAAAATAATAAAAATTTTTATTATTTCTTATCAGTCTTAAAAAGTAGGAAAATAACCTTTGAAAAAGGTTAGATTTTTTTTTTAAATTCCATTTCTTTAATGATCTAGGTGAGTGCGGATTAAGTAATGGAATAGCAATAATTTCATCGTCATAATCCTCTTTTATAATTTTTTCTGTGACTTTATAATAACTTTTAACTTCTTTTATATTCAAACTATTTAAATTTCTTCTCTATTATTATATTTTGTAAGAATAAAATCTTCTCCAGTACCCAGCATGTTATATAGTTTATGATCTTTATCATTTGTCCATACTATAGCTTCAGGATCATCATATAAAAAATCACAGTTTTTACAGTAGTCGATTTTATCAAAATTTTTCTCTTCGTGTGCTTTTCTTAACTCTTCATAATTTTTACCAAAATACACTTCTTCAAAACTATTCTTATCCAAATGTCCTAAAATACTTTTTTCCTCATTGGGTGGTCCTAAAGTTTGGCAACAAGGTACAACACCTCCTGTTCTTCCAGCAGACCCCCCTGCTCGTACAGTTAATTCAGGTGCAAAAGGTCTTCCACATGTTCTTCTTTTGGTTTTTTCTCTAGGATTAATATTATCGTGATTTCCACTCCAATTATGCATTTTCCATATATAGCCAGTTGAGTTAACAACATTAATCACATTTTTTTTATAGAGTTCTATTTCCTCTTGGATATTATCATTGTTGGTAATTAAATGATATGTGCTTACTTTTGTTTGAGCGTTTGAAGTATCTATGTAAGTTTTAAGTTCGCTTAAATTTTTTAATATTAATTCAAAGTTATCAATATTCATCCATTTTTTATAAAGATCTCTGTTATAGCCAATCACACTTATTCTTATAAAATCTATTCCTGCATCAACTACTTCTTCCATAAATTTTCCATTTAGACGAGCACCATTACAATACATGAAGCACTTTAAATTTCTTTTTTTTACTGCTTTTATATATTGAGGTAAATCTTTTGCCATTGTAGGCTCACCACTTCCTTCTAAATTTATTTGTGGTGTGCCATGTTTAGGCACTATTTCATCCAAAATTCTTTCAAACTCAACTAATGGCATTTTTCTGGTGAAACTTTTTCCTCTACCAGGATTTGTTTGGGGACACATTTGGCAAGTATAATTACAACCGCCAAATACCTCCATAACTATTCTTTTTAGATTAACTTTAGTATTATTCATCTTTAAATTATTATCATTAATATATTTTCATTTTAAAGAGTAAAGAAATAAATAAAATTTTCATCATATTAAATTGTTATATTGAAAAATCTATAGAGGTATGGATTAAGAAATTCTCTAATTCTTATAAGAGTATAATTTATACCCTCTATTTTACAAACAGCTTTAGTATTTTTTGTCATAAGATTGTATACTAAAACTATTCTATTATTTTTTCCATCACCTTTATAATTATGCCATGAGGTTTTTTCTGTTCTAGAAAAAAACAAACCTCTATTTTTTTTCCATTCTATCTCTTTTGGGTTATTTCCTATTTTATCATCATAAATTATTGTGCCCGTATTTTTATCAGGCATTAAATATACAACACCACTTAATAATTTATTAATATGATCTCTATGAATTGGAAATGTATAATCCTTTCCAGTTACAATTATATTAAAATCTGAGTATTCATAAAGATCAACTTTTTCTGGAGCAAGTTCTCTCAAAATATTCATTGCTTTTTCATGGCATGAATTATGTAAATCAATCAATTTTTTTTTGTCAAAGCATGTTGTTTTAATTTCACCATTTTTATAAATTTGATTATGATGATTGAAAATATCATCATTTTTAACATGTCTTAATTCTAATGATGAAAGATAATCAAAAAATTGATCATTAAAAAAATTATCTATTATTTTATATTGCATATTTATAAAAAAAGTTTTTTAAAATCTTCTTCATTTTGAATATCATCATTCCATAAAATATCATAATTTTTGAGATTATTTTTATCTAAAATTCTATCTAATTCATCATTAATATTTTGTTTATTTGCATAGTGAATGTCATTTTTTTTTGTAAATTGATAATTGATGTGTTTATAATTTTTGTCTCTTGAATAAATAAGAACTAACTTATTTAAAAATAATGTTTCCTCAATAGTTGTAGACGAAAAACTAATAAGACAATTAGATTGTTCGAGATCATCAAAAAATTTTTTGTTTTTTGAAATCTTGATGAAAGAATTTTCATCAAGATTTATTAATTTTTTAAGTGTTTTTAAATCACATTCTGGACCTTCTTTAAATCTTATTATCAACTCAACATTTTTTCTCTTTTTTAAAAATTCAATTAGATCAGTCAAATTTTGCACATATTCATTGTAATTTTCGTATATCCATGGCCATTTTGAAAGAGATTTTGGAGTACTAGCGTGTAAAAATGTAAATTTATTTTTATTATTCATTTCTTTGTTAAGATTTGTTTTACCAAATAATAATGGTTTTGATTTTAAAATTTTTAAATTCGAGTCATAATATTGTATCGCCTCATATGAGATTTTTGATTGTGCAACGGAATAACTGGCCAACTTTGAATAAATTAAACCTCTAGCACATATTGGTAAAACAAATTCAGAATATTTACTATCTGGCTTAGAAATTGAACCATGAGGTATTAAAATTACATCAATTTTCTTATTTTTGCATATAGAGGCAAGTACTGTAGCAACATTAAATCTTAATTGATCAACAAATACATATTTTGGTTTTATATAATTTATTATTTTGAGAATGCTTCCATTTATTTTCAATTGATCATTACAATACGATAAAAGAGCATTTATAAGAATAGATCTGAAATAATTAAAATTTTGATTTTGAAAATTTGAAAAAAAGTTTTTTAAATTTTTAATTAAGTCATTATTACTAGAACTCTCTTCAAGTGGAAAAAAATAAAAAATTTTTTTTTTTTTAAAAAAAATTATTACAGAGAATAAATTTAAAATTATATGATAAATTCTAAAATCATTAAATGGCTTGATTTGAAGAATTGTGTTACCACTTCTCATTTCTTCAAAAATTTTTTTTGTTAATAATGAACCTACAATTAACTTAGTATTTTTTTTATCTAGTAGATAACAAAATACATTATTTAATCTAATTAATATTTTTTTTAATTTTGAAATTTTTTTAGGTTTGAGGTAATTAAAAAATCCTTGATTTTTTTTGACAAATATCTTTTTTATAAAAGGTTCAATAAAACTATCAAAATTATCAAATTTTTCCCATTTTTGTTGATAATATAATTCAAAACTTTCATATTCTTTTAAATTTTCAATTAAATACACAAAAGAAAAAACACTCAAAGAAAAAATATTATAAATATTTTCAATAATACCTTTGTCTAAATTTTCTATAATATGAAAATTTTTAAAAAATTCTTTATAAATTTTTTTAGAATTTTCAATTATTTTTTTCTGACTTAAATGTGAATTAAACTCAGGTTTATAAATATTTATATTATTTTTGTTCTCTAAATAAAATTCTAAACCAGGGGAAAATAAGAAAATATTTTTAGAGTCTTTGTAATTTCTATTAAATTGAATTACATCTTCCTTATCATATAAAACAACAATTTGGGACATTTAAATTATCTTATTTTTTAATAAATTTTACCAATCTTATTTTTTTTTTATTTTTAATGTATTTTTTTACTAATCCACTTTTAATCAATTCATTAATTCTAATAACTACACTTTTATTAAAATCCTTTTTAAAAAAAATAGAACTTTTTTTTGTTAAAATTTTTTTTCCTTTATAATTGGGGTTTTTGGATAAAAATTTAATAGTATCTTTACATAATTTAAGGCTTAATTTAACGTTCTTGCATCCTACTGTATGTGTGTTGTCATTTATTTCAAAATTAGATTGTTCTTGGCATATAATTTTTCCATCATCAATTCTTTCATTTACAAAATGTACTGTCATACCGGTATATTCAAGCTCTTTATTATAAAAAGTCCAAACATTACAACCTGTACCTCTGTAGTAAGGAATTAATCCTGCATGAACATTTATTATTTTATTTTTATATAAATTTATTAATTTTTTTTTTATCAATGAAGTAGCGTTTAAAATGATCAAATTTGGATTTATATCTTCAATTTTTTTTAATATTTTTTCACTGTTAATTTTGCCTTTTTGAACACTAAATATTGTTTTCTTATTCAAAAAATTTTGGTTCTTTACACAAAATTTTTTGAAATATTTTTTTTCATAAAATTGAACTTTTTTAAAATGATTGGTTAGTATTTTAGACTTGTGTAAAGTGTAATTATTAGAAATATTTTTTGGATAATTTTCAAATATAACATTAGAATTCTGAAAATTTTTTAGTAATTTAATAGCAAAATACTTATGTTTTATTAAATTTCCACAGATTATCAAAATTTTGTATTTTTTAATCAAAGTTGCTTGATTAGTATTTTTTTAGAATTTTGCTAAATTTTTTAAAAGTTTCATTATCTCTTATTTCAATAATGCTTAAGTGATTTTTTAAAGGAAACAATCCTATATTTTTTCCAATTAAAGACCCGTTTCTTACAAACTCTGGATAAGTAACGCAACAAATTCCATGCAATCCTAAATAAGTTTTTTTTTTAATTTTTTCAGGTATATCTCCTTCTTCAATTCTTAAATATCCATTTGTATCTTCTTTCCATAACCATCCCTTCTCTTCTTTGGCGGCTATAACTGTATCATACCCGTTTTTTAATAAAACTTTTATTGCTTGATCAATTAAATCTTTATCTCTAAATGGATAAGTTTCCTCCAAATGAATTATCAAATCAGGAAAAATTTTATTCCTCTCTAGTTCTGAAAGTGAAAACTTCTGAACCGTTCTTAAATTTACGTTACCCATTGATATTTTTTTGGTCTTAAAAATGGGCATTCTGCACCATTTTTAATTGCAAAATTTCTAGTTTGTTTATTATCTGTATAAACAATCACTTTTTTTATAAACTTAGATTTTTTTGCTTCTTTAATAGTATGTCTTATTAAAAAGTCCTTACCATTTTTTTTTAAAGGGCCTTTTGATGGTATAATTGCAATAATATTTAACTTTTTTGGATCTAAATTTCCTTGAGAAAAATTTTTAGAATAAGATTGAATTATATTTACAACATTTCTTAATCTTACTTGGTTTCCATCTTGATGAATTCCATGATGATGAAACACACTTGCACTTGGTTCATAAATTATTTTATATCCTGATTGAATAATTTTTTCACCCCAAAGTCTATCTTCAATATTAGTAATTTTTTCATCAAACTTAATCTTTTCCCATATACTTTTTTTGATAATTGAATTTGCATTATGAAAGAAACTATCCTTAATTTGTACTTTTCTATCTAAACCAAATACTAAAAATAAATCTCTTTTATCTGAGTCTTTAGAAAATTCCATAGGTTCTTGTCTGCCATATACACCGGCTACATTACTTTCTAACTTAAAATTTTTTATTAAATTTTTTAACCAATCTTTATTTGTGGGTATACAATGAGCAGAAAGGCAAACAATATATTCTCCCAGGGATTTTTTTATACCCAAATTAAGAGCTTTTCCTGGTAAAAAATTTTTAATGACAAAAATCTTTTTAACTCCAGCTATAGTTGCTTTTTGAACAGTTTTATCAGTACTATTATTATCAACTAAAATAATCTCAAAATCTCTAAAAGTTTGTTTGTTTATTTGCTCTAAACATTTCAGAATCCATCTTTCTTCATTTTTTGTTCTTATAACAATAGAGATTTTTGGCTTCATATACTTATCTTAAATTTTTTTGATATTTTTTTTATCTCATTATACAAAATGTGATCAATTGGAATTCCATTTTTAGATCTCTGTTTTGATGTAATAATTTCTTTATCATTAGGTAAATATATTTTTTCATTTTTTTTCTTTTTTTGATTTTTGACCTTTTTGCACATTTTATTTAAATTTTTTATAAAATTATTTTTATTAACAAAAGCATCAACCTTTATAACAATATAGAATTGTCCTAGTTTTCTAGGTTTAGACATTGAGCTTTTATACATTGGAGGTATATCTTTTCCATAGTTCATGCCTAAGAAAATTGAACACATAATTTCAATCATTGCTGCCAAACCAAAACCCTTATAATCTCCTATCGACAATAAGCTTTTTGCTAGATTCGGGTTAGTTGTAATCTTACCATTTTTATCAGCAGCAGCTTTGTTTGGTAATTTTTTTTTTAATCTTTTATAGTTTAAAAGCTTATTCCAAGAAATTTGCGTTGTGGCCATATCCAAACAAAATGGTTCTTGTTTATATCTTGGAGCAACAAAACAAATAGGATTTGTTCCAAAAAAAGAATCTTTTCCTCCATAAGTCAATTGTAACGAGTCAGCATGGGTAAAAGCAAAAGCAATAAATCCTTTTTTTGCTGCTCTAAGTGCTATACTTGCTAAAGCTCCTGGATGGCTAGAATTTTTTACACCAATCATACAAATCCCTTTTTTTTGAGCAATTTCAATTCCTTTATCAATAGCCTTTGCTCCTGCTGCAAGTCCAAAAGCATTATTTGCATCCAACAAGTATGCACTTTCGAATTTTTTATAAAACTTGAATTTTGGATTAGAATTTTTTCTTCCCAATATGCTAGATCTTACATAATGGGGAAATAATTTGATACCATGAGAGTCTACACCTCTAAGAGATGCTTCACAAATTCCCAAGCTAACAGCTTTAGCACTAAACTCATTTAATTTAACTTTTTTAAAAATCCTATAAGTAAAATTTAATAAATTATTATATTTAATCTTTTTCATTTTATTTGAATAACTTTACCTTTGTTTTTCAAACTTTTTTTTACAGCCTCTATAACTTTTGTAGAAATAATTGAGTCATTAAAAGAAGAATTTAAATTTTTTAAATCATCAATTTTATTATTTTTTGAATTTTTTATAAAATTTTTAATATTTCTTATTCCATATCCATCATAAAAATATCTTTCAGATAAATTTAAATTTGTAAAATATGGATTTATATGAGAAAAATTACTTTCATCATTTATAGTAAAAATACCTCTATTTTTTTGATCTGAAAAAAATCTTCCTTTTTCTCCTACAAAATTAATTTTTTGATCAGATGTTGCTGAGGAATTATTTGGATCAATCCAGTTTGTGATAATATATGAAAAAAAGTTCCTTCCTTTATTTTTCCATTCAATCGTTGTTTGAACTGCATCCCATGTATTAATACCTTTTTTAGTTAAATAGCCTTTTTGACCCCATGCCCAAACTTTAACTGGCCGAAATTTTGTCATATAGTAAATAAGATCAACATAGTGAACTCCTAAATACTGAAAACTATTGGATTTGTTTGACCATTTTTTAAAAAATTTTTCTGGTATGATTTTTTTTTGACTATATTCAATTACACAATATTTCAAATCACCTAATTTTTTTTCATTTATAAATTTTTTTAAAGT
>MDTA01046369.1_pt1 | contig 16516 bp, 13 predicted proteins | sample 811151 | NCBI WGS metagenome assembly MDTA01 (sample SAMN05326648, study PRJNA326480) | marine metagenome | isolation source: seawater | place: Indian Ocean: South | collected 2010 | reverse complement strand
TATCGAAAAGGTTAGGGATTCTAGAAACATTTTCAATGCACGACAATGAGAAGAATGATAACAAAGATGAGTTACTGGGAAGAGCTTCAGATGTCCAAGAAAAAATTTCTGCATTATTGGTAGACTTTGATCGTCACGAAAATTCAGACAAGAATTCAAATATCAAAAATTTCAAGACAAGCTTGAGATCAATTCTAAAAATATTCAAAGGGCTCTTCGATAATATTAAAACCCTAGTTAGATCTCAAAAAGACGAAATAAAAGATATTAGGAAAAAAATAAGCGACTATAAAGAAATAAGCTCTGAATGCAAAGATAAAATTAACATCCTTGAGAAACAAATTAAAGAGCATTTGAAGAAGAAAGAAAAATTTGATAAAGAGAGAATAGATTTAAAACAGATAATTGATAAAGTTGAGTGGAGTCATGATGAGTCGCAGAAACTACAGAATCAATTAAATGTCGAGGTATCAAAAAAAATATCAGAGAAAAATGCTATTGAAAATAATATACAAAAACTTAAAGTAGGTATAAACGATATGAATGATAGAAAACTTATACTTCTTTCTACTGACGATAAAAAAGATAAACCTACTAGTAATATGAAAGATAAATTGAAAAAACTTCTTGATAGCAAGGGTATAAAAGAAAATGAACTTAAAACTTCCAGAGAAACTATTGAGAGTATTGATGAGACCATAGTAGATATTGAAAATAAGAAAAATGATATTAATATTCAGGTCAACACTATTAAGGATGAACTTGAAAATAATAAAATATCTATAGGGGAAAAGACTGCACAGCGTGATTCCCTGCAAGAGAATAGTGACTTACCTGCTGAGGACATATCTAAGGGAATTAAAGCAATTGATACTGATTTGAAGCAGGAAGATTTTGAGAAAAACTTAGAAAAAATACAATCAAAAATTAGATCGATGGGTGCAATTAATTTAGCGGCAATCGATGAACTAGAGGATCAACAAGAGAGAAAAAAATATTTAGACTTACAGTATAAAGATCTTTCTGAATCAATAAATACGCTTGATAGTGCTATTAAAAAGATTGATCAAGAAACAAAAACTAAATTTAAAGAGATATTTGATAGTATTAATTCTAACCTGAATAATTTTTTCAATAAAATCTTCGGTGGTGGGAAAGCATACCTTGAACTGACAGATAACGATTTACTGAATACTGGTGTCAATATCATGGCTAGACCACCAGGGAAACTAGTAAAGAATATCAACCTACTATCAGGTGGTGAGAAAGCTGGTACTGGTATTGCATTTGTTTTTTCTATTTTTAAAACAAATCCTGCTCCATTTTGCCTCCTAGATGAGGTTGATGCTCCATTAGATGATGCTAACAATAATAGATTCTGCAATGTTGTCAAAGAGATGTCTAAAGATGTACAATTTATTTTCATAACTCATAATAAGCTAACAATGGAATTAGCAGATATTCTGAGTGGCGTTACAATGAGAGAGGCAGGTGTTTCTAAACTCGTGTCTGTTAATATAAATGATGCTGTTAAGATTGCAACTACAAGAGAAAATAATAACATATCATCAAGACCATCGTAATGTCAGAAAAAAAAATTACGAAAAAATATTATCAAGATCTCAAGAAAAAAATACTGTTATTTTCTAAGCAATATTACACATATGACTCACCAACTATATCTGATCATGAATTTGACGAACTTTATAGAGAGTTGCAATTGATTGAGGATGAAAACCCAAGTTTTATAACTTCAGATTCCCCCACGCAAGTAATAGGATCTAAAGTACAAGGTGGCTTTAAAAAGGTTAGACATGCTAAACCAATGATGTCTCTCAATAATGCTGCTAATCTTGATGAATTCAAGTCATTCTATGAAAAAATTATTACCGACATCTCAAAAAAAGTGATAATGTTTGCTGAGCCGAAATTTGATGGTTTAGCTATCGCATTAACTTATAAAGATGGAAATCTACTATCTGCGGTTACTCGTGGTGACGGCAATGAGGGAGAGGACGTTACATCTAATATAAAAACTATTCAGAATCTACCTCTTAAATTATCTACCGAGAAAATGCCAAAGAAGCTAATTGTTGCCGCTGAAGTTTATTCTTTGATAGCTGACTTTCAAAGAATAAATGACACACTTGAGAAAATGGAAATGAAGACATTTGCTAACCCTAGAAATTTTGCCGCAGGAACAGTACGTCAATTAGATCCAGTAATTGCATATAAGAGAAATCTTCAGATATATATACATGGCATTATAGAGATAGATGCACAATTATCGTTATCAAATCATTCAGAATCGATGTCTTATTTAAGTAAAATTGGTTTTCATACATGTAATCTAAATAAAAAAATTAATAATTTTGATCAAGCTGTTGACTACTTTGATGATATTTCAATTAAGCGTGATAAACTACCTTACGAGATAGATGGAATAGTCTATAAAGTAGATAACTATGAATTACGTGATCTAATAGGATATACATCTAAAGCACCAAAATGGTCAATAGCATATAAATTCCCATCACAAGTAGCGCAAACAAAAATAGTTAATGTGACATTTCAAGTTGGTCGGACGGGTGTTGTGACACCTGTAGCAGAATTAGAACCATTGAGTATTGGTGGTGTAACTGTAAGTAGAGCAACTTTACACAACTTAGATGATATTAGAAAGAAAGATATTAGAATAAATGATTATGTCTATGTAAAAAGAGCAGGTGATGTTATACCTGAAGTTGAGGGAGTAAACTTATCAAAAAGAGGAAAAACTAGAGAAATATCAATGCCATCAAGCTGCCCGGCTTGTGGCGAGGAAATCCTAAAAATATCGAACCAATCAATTTACAAGTGTCCGAATGAATTCTCGTGTAAGCCGCAGATAATTCAGAGCATTGGACATTTTGCTTCTAGAAAGGCAATGAATATTTCAGGCTTAGGTGAAAATATCATTATTGCATTAGTAGATAGTAGTCTAATTAAAAATTACTCTGATTTATATTATCTAACCTATGATAACTTAATAAAGTTGGATAGAATGGCAGAGATTTCTGTAAATAATCTTATCGAATCAATAAATAAAAGCAAAAGCCCTAACTTCGATAAGTTCATATACTCACTAGGCATCAAAGAGGTGGGACTCTCAACAGCGCGTATTCTATCTCAAAATTTTAATACATTAGATGAGTTAATGAATACTGATAGAGAACTATTAGAATCTATAAAAGATATTGGTCCTATTGTTGCTGAAAATATTGTAAATTTTTTTTCAATACCACGCAATGTAGGAAAAATTAAAAGACTAATTTTATCAGGTATTGAAGTAAGTTATTTAAAATTATCTGCTAATAAATCTATATCAGATAAATCCTTTGTTGTTACAGGATCTTTTAATAAAATATCGAGACGCGAAATAGAGGAAATTATAATATCAAACGGAGGTAAGATCTCTAATTCGATATCTAGAAAAACAGAATTTTTAATATGTGGAGAACACCCAGGTAGTAAGCTTGATAAAGCTAAGAAAATTGGAACAACTATTTTAACAGAAGAAAAATTTTTTAAGCTTCTCTGAGAAGTTCGTTAATACCCACTTTACTTCTTGTTTTCTCATCAACTTTCTTTACAATCACTGCACAATAAAGATTATATTTACTGTCCTTTGAGGGCAATGAGCCAGAGACAACAACTGATCCTTCTGGTACGACACCATAACTAACTGTATTAGTGTCACGGTCATAAATTTTTGTACTTTTCCCAATAAATACCCCCATTGAGATAACCGAGTTTTTCTTTACTATAACACCTTCTACAATTTCAGACCTTGCGCCTATGAAACAATTATCCTCTATAATAGTTGGATTAGCCTGTAAGGGTTCTAGAACACCACCTATGCCAACGCCTCCAGAAAGATGAACATTTTTACCAATTTGTGCGCAAGAACCTACTGTAGCCCACGTATCTACCATAGTGCCAGAATCTACGTAAGCACCAATATTTATAAAAGATGGCATCAGCACGACATTTTTGCCAATGAAAGTGCCTTCTCTTGCTATCGCTTGTGGTACAACCCTAATATTTTTATCTGACAAATACTCTTGTGATACATCACGGAATCTTGATGAAAGTTTATCAAAAAATTTTGTGTAGCCTGTATCAATAATTTTATTTGATTTTAACTTAAAAGAAAGCAATACTGCTTTTTTTATCCACTCATTAACAATCCAATCATTATTTACAAATTCTGCGACTCTGATTTCTCCATTGTTCAATGAGTCAAAGGTAAGGGCTATTGTCTCAATAAGTTTACTTTTTTGAGTGTCGTCAATCCCGTTTGCAAAGGACTTTTCTATTAAGTTTATATCTATATTACTCATAGTGTTTTTGGAATCTCCTGATCTTTTTCATCTACTTCTTTATCCTGTGAATCTAAAAAAACTATTATATCATAATATTGTTTTATGTTCTGTACATACTTGACTGTTTCCCAACCTCTGGCATATCCATACTTTGTCTGACGGTAGAATTCTGATTGACTCAACATTAAAATGTATGGCTCTATATCTGACCATTTTCTGATATCAACGCCATTCTTAGAAGCCAGTTTTATCGCATCTTCAACATGACCTAATCCAATATTGTATGCCGCAATAGCAAACCATTTTTTTTCATTATCATCTAAATCATAATCAAGTCGATTATAAATACTTCTAAGATATTTCGCTCCACCAAAAATACTATTTCTTGGATCTCTTCTATCATCAACTCCAACCTCTCTGGCAGTATCTTTTGTTAGCATCATTATTCCTTTCACTCCTGTATATGACACAGCATCTTTTTTCCATCTAGACTCTTGATAACCAATACTTGCAATTAATCTCCAGTCAAAATTAAATAACCTAGAAGCCTCTTTAAAAAAGAATTCATAAGTCGGGAAAATTTCAACAAGATCCTTAATAAAGGTTTTAGAACCAACAAATGTATGTTGTTGTTGCCCAAAAAAATTCTCATATATTTTTGCTAATCTATTATTATTAATCATTAGGTTGAAAAAATCTGATATTTTATCTTGCATGTTGCTTCCAATATCACCTGGCAAAACCCAATATTCTGCCTCATTTATAGAATGCTTCTTTACAATTCTGATATCGCGATAGTATTTGGATAGAATTTTAAATTCGTCTGAAGACATAAAGAGAAACATAATTTCATTATCAATTAACATCTTGAGTAAATCATCTATATTTTTATCGTACCAAATCTTATAGGAGTATTTTAATTCTTTTTCATTAGCTGAATTCACGTTTGTTATAACTTGTGATTCTATGGCATGTACTTTATTTTTTAAGAGTTTATCATCAACATTCGATTGACGGGATATATTTGACTTAGCGACTATTACATAGTCAACCCTGTTATAAGGATAACTTGTTTTAATGTCATTATCTGAATTGATTATGTTCCATCCTGAGATAATATCAGCCTCACGTGACACTATCATCGATCTAGCATCTGCTAAATTATTTACAACTTTTACTGATAATTCAACATCTAAGAAGTCTGCAAATTCCCTCATAATGGAGTAGTGATATCCAAATTTTTTATTTTTAATCTCATAGTATGTCGTTGGACCTAATCTAGTAACAAATGTTACTCTATTATCATCTAAAACTCTTTTAAGGTCATTCTTATAAAAGATCGATTGTGGTTGAAAGTAATATAAGAAGATAGAAACAACTAACGCTACTACTACGATTCTGATTAAAAACTTAATCATTAATTAAATGACTTATTATTACTTCTGCGTGAATTATTCCTTTTTTTATTATAGGACTTGTATTTATTGTATTTTGGATTATAAGGTCTACTGTATCTTTTTTTATTATTACTCTTATATCTTGTCGTTCTTTTTTCCTTGGGAGAAAAAATCGATCTAATTTTTTTAATAATACTTGTCAGAAACCCATCAGGGGATCCATTTCTTGGAACCTTAGGTTTAGGTGGTTGCGTTTTTGGCGCCACAGCTGAAACGAGTGGTTTTTCAATTTTATAATTAGATGGTTGTGGACTACTTACTTTTGTCTCTCTAGCGTTATCTTTATGGGAAGCAGATGCTTTGAAATCTGATTGACTTCTATTTTCTCTATCAATTAAATAGCTTGTTGCTTCAACTTCTGGATCAGGTACTACTTTGATTGTAATTTTGTGTCTCTCTTCAATCCCTTGGACTAAATCCCTTTTCTCATTCAATACATAGGTTGCTAATCTTACTGGTAGATACACTGTGATCGGTTTATCGCTCTTTACTGCCTCTTCTTCAAGCATTCTCGCTAAAGAAATAGACTGTGACGATAAAGATTTGATATAACCTGAGCCAGAGCAGGTTGGACATGAATCATCAGCATTATCTATAATTGAAGCTCTTAATTTTTGTCTTGATATCTCCATTAATCCAAATTTGGAAATTCTACTAAACTGTATTTTAGCTTTGTCTATTTTTGCAAGCTCAGCCATTTTACGCATAACTGTTTTCTGAGAATTCAGTGACATCATATCGATAAAATCAACAACAATTAGCCCGCCAATATCTCTAAGTTTCAATTGAGTAGATAGAGACACTGCCGCCTCTAAGTTCGTATTAAGCGCAGTCTCTTCTATATCTCCGCCTTTAGTAGATTTAGCTGAGTTTACATCAATACTTGTGAGTGCTTCAGTCGAGTCAAAGACAATATTTCCTCCAGATGGAAGAGTAATTTTTCTTCTATATACACTCTGAACCTGTGTTTCAATTCTGTATTCGCTAAATATAGGTGTTGATTTTTTATACTGTTCAATTTTAATTTTACTATGAGGAATAAAATATTTTTTAGCATTCATGAAATCATCATAAAAGTCCTGATCATCAATAACAATTGAGTCAGTTTCTTCATCAATATAATCTCTTATAATTCTTGCAAGCATACTACTTTCCTCATAAACAAGATAAGGAGCTTTCTTGAGTACGGAATTTTCAACTATATTCTCGTAAATTTGAATGAGATAATTCATATCCCACTCCAACGTTTCTTTACTGGTATTTAACCCAGATGTCCTTAGAATGACACTCATTTTCTCTGGGATGTTGAGGGCATCAAGCATTTTTTTGGCATTTAGCCTATCATCACCTTCAAGACGTCTTGAAATACCACCAGTGTTTGGGTTTTTAGGTAGCAGGACCAAATATTTCCCTGCTAATTTCAAATATGTTGTAAGAGCAGCACCTTTTGTACCTCTCTCTTCTTTATCTACTTGAATAACTACTTCTTTTCCGCTTTCTATACAGTCTCGAATTGTCTTAGGCTTACCTGGCACGAAGATTTCAGGAGATATCTCCTTAAATGGAAGAAAACCATGTCTTGTTCGTCCAAAATTTACAAATGCTGCTTCAAGGCCAGGTTCAACCCTGGAAATCGTCCCTTTGTAAATGTTTGATTTGATATTCTTCGATGGAAGGTCTATGTCTAGTTCCACCAAATTTTTGTTTTCTACTATAGCTAAGCGAACCTCTTCTCTCTGAGAGGCATTTAATAAAATCTGTTTCATTTAGAATCCTGTAATACATATGTTTCACTGATCAATTGATCTTAATTATCTATTATTAGTATGAGATGGCGCACTTACTCATTAAAATATCTATTATGTGCTTTTAGTGTCGCTTTGGACTTAATTACTTATATTGTAATCTCTACTAATATGCAAATCTTTGAGTTAATATATCAATGATTCATATAATCTTCAAATGATATCGTGGATAAAATTATTAAAAATCACCAAAAACCTAAGAATATCACCATTAATTCAGATGGTCAGAGGATCGATAATTTCCTTCTTAAAATTATCAAGGGCGCTCCAAGAAGCCTAATATATAAAGTTATAAGAGATGGACAAGTGAGGGTAAATAGTAAACGCGTTAAACCAAGTTATAGATTAGTTGCCAAAGATATAGTAAGAGTTCCGCCAATCTCACCGCAAATAGCTGAAAGATCAAAAAATGAGAAATTTCTAGAGAATATAAAGGATTATATCATCTTCGAAAACAGGGATTTTCTTGTAATTAATAAACCATCAGGATTAGCTGTACATAGCGGCACTAATCTTGAATATGATATTATCTCTTCACTTAGGAAATTAAAAAACAACTCTGATATTTCACCTGTGAATAGATTAGATAAAAATACAAGCGGTTGCATGCTTGTATCTAAGAATTACCAATCAGCAAGAGATCTAGGTAACTGTTTTAAATCAGGTAATGTAAAGAAAACTTATATAGCTTTATTATCTGGAAAGTTGGATAAGAGAGAAATAATCGTCGATAAACCTCTAAAAATAAATAAACAAAAAAAATATGGTAGTGTATCAATAGATAGTTTAGGTAAAAGCGCTTCATCTACTTTTTATCTAAAGAAACATTTCACTAGCTCTACATTAGTAAATGTGTTGATTCAGACCGGAAGAACTCATCAGATAAGAGTACATGCTTCATCAATTAATCATCCAATCTGTGGTGATACAAAATATGGAGATAAGTCAATAAATTCTGCATTTAGAAAAATTGGGTTGAGTAGAATTTTTCTACATTCCACAAATTTATCCTTTTATTTCAAAAAACACTATAATTTCAAGGCAGGACTTCCAGACGACTTATCTATTCTTATTGAAAATTTAGAGAATGAATTATAAAATCTTATAAGGTGATTTACTATGGATGAAAAAATTTTAAAAGATCTCATTGATGCATTAGTAGAAGATAAAAAATCAGAGAGAAGATTTAAAATTGCTTCTAGGGTAGTCTTTTTGTTACTTTTTCTTGTTGTATTATCTTTGCCTTTCTTATCCTCCGACAAGATTTATAAAGCAGGGAATCATACAGCTGTAATCAATATAAACGGAGTTATCTCACCAGGTGGAGAAAGTACTAAAAAGACTATAGAGTTAATAACAAAAGCTGTAAATAATAATCTTTGTGAAAATATTATTCTTAACGTGAACAGTCCAGGCGGAAGTGCGACTCAATCAAAAATCATATTTGATCAAATTAACAAAATCAAAAAAACTTCAAACAAAACTATATATACAATAATAGATGACGTTGGAGCATCAGGTGGATATTATATAGCCGCAAGTGGCGATATAGTTATTGCGAATTCATCAAGTATTGTTGGATCTATTGGTGTTCGATTAGATAGTATTAATATTGAATCTCTTGCGAAAAAGCTGGGCATAGAGTCTCAAACGATCTCATCTGGCGAGGATAAAACAATATTAGATCCATTTCAGCCTCTATCTCAGAAACAAAGAGATCATCTTAATAAATTAGTTATCGATATTCATGATGAATTCATACAAGACATTAAGATTGCACGCGGAGAGAAAATTAAAGATAATTCTGTATTCACTGGGTTATTTTGGACTGGAAGGCAAGCTTTACAATTGGGTTTAATTGATGAAATTGGGTCAATTTATGACATAAATCAAAAATACCTAAATAACTCTAATTTAGTTACATACAACAAAAAACCGTCTTTCATTGGTGAACTGATGCAATCTGTAATTTCTAACTTTTCAAGTAAGCTTATTGGTTTTACTTATTGATGTCTTTTAGGATTTTTCTGAAAGAAAATAATACATTTAGAGATTTTCCCGTAAGTGACTTTTCACTACAAAAAAAAGCACTTTATTCTAATGAAATTATCTTAAATCATCTATTCTCCAATACTGATCATAAAAAAACATATGGTAAAAATATTATCATAGGTGGCACTAATGGTTTTCTTGGATCAATTTTACTATCAGCCAAAGCCGCAATTAATACAGGATCAAGATACTTTATTGTTTGTACAAATAAACTCCATACTGAGACTGTTTCATTGTTTCAGCATGAGTTGATAACATTAGAGTATAGTATAAATATATTGAAAAAATTAAATGACTATAAAGTTGCAATAATTGGCCCAGGATTTTCAGATGATAAATGGTCCAAGTCCATATTTTTTGACTTGGCAGGTCTTATTTCTTTGGGATCTATTTCTGCAAAGCTAGTTGTAGATGCTGGTTTTCTTCGTTTACTAGGAGATAATCCATTTAAGTACAGTAATTGGGTGCTAACTCCTCATGAGGGTGAGGCTTCAATGCTATTAAATAGATCTCCAACGTGGATAAGAAATAATAGAGTTGAGGCAGCATGTTTAATACAGGAAAAATATTTAGGGACTGTTGTTCTAAAGGGACCAAATACAATTATTTTCGATGGAAGTGAATTATTCATTTGTAGCCATGGTGGTCATTATATGGGTGTGGCTGGTATGGGAGATGCACTCACTGGTGCTATGGCATCTATTATGCACTTGACGAAAAATAACGAATCTACCAAAGCTATTTTATTTGCAGTGGGTCTGCATTCAATATCAGCTGATATAATTCAGTCTATAAGAGGATCAATAGGGATACTTCCAACTGATGTAATTGAAAAAATGTCTGAATTAGTAAATACTTTTTATCATGAATAATAAATCAGAGAATTCAAGCCAATTTTTTATCATTAGATCTGAGCAAAGTTACAGCCTTTTGTTTAAAATTTTGGATAAACTCACAGCAAAAAAATTGATTATATTTTTGTCTGGGAATATAGGTGCGGGCAAGACAACATTCGTGAAATATTATATTAAGAATCTTAATCCTGGTAAAAATGCATACAGCCCCACTTTTTCTCTAATAAATGAGTACGTCCTACCCAATTTAAAGATTTACCACTATGATCTTTATAGACTGAATAATTATAGAGAGTTACAGGAAATAGGAGTAGATTATAATTTAGATTTAAATGGAATTCATTTTATTGAATGGCCGAATAATTTTATACGAGAATTACCTTCTCCTAATATCAGCATAAATTTTAAATCATTAGAATACGGAACTTTTTTATCTATCAATAATGAGCAATAAAAAGGGTGTATTTTTTCTTGTTGGGCCTACTTGTACTGGGAAGAGTAAAATTGCTATTGAGTTATTGAAAAAACATCCCTTTGAGCTGATTAGCATGGACGCTAGTACTGTATTTAAAAATCTTAATATTGGGACAGATAAGCCGCATAGAAAAATCTTAGAGAAATTTAATCATCATATGATAGATATTGTTGAGCCCGATGAGTCCTTTAATGTAAACAACTACTGTAAGACAGTCGAAGATATTATAGATCGTATTATTTTAAGAGGCAAGATGCCGTTAATTGTTGGCGGTACTATGATGTACTTTAACAGGCTTTTACAAGGTATTGACGCATTACCTGAACGAGATATAAATGAACGCGAGTTTATAAAATATTTGATTGATAAATATAGCCTCAATACGATCCATAACTGTTTGAAGACATTAGATTTTGAGTCTTTTAGCAGAATCAATTTAAATGATGCACAAAGGATAGAAAGGGCTCTTGAAGTTTATCTAGTTACGGGGAAACCGATGAGTTCTTTTTTTACTGACAAAAAATTTATGAATAATAAATATAATCCAAAAGTTGTTTTTCTACTTCCTACAAATAGAGAGAGTTATCATAAGAAAATTCAACTTAGAACTTCTAAGATTTTTGAAGATGGCCTAATAGATGAAGTCAAAAACTTAAAAAGAAGATATCAAATAAGCTCACAATCACAATCAATGAAATCTATTGGATACAGACAAACCATGGAATATCTTGATGGTAACATATCTGAAACACAACTATATGAAAAATGTCTCTATGCCACAAGGCAACTTGCAAAGCGACAGATTACATGGATGAAAAAATTTAAAGCGGATTTGCAGATTGATATAGACCACAAATCGTATGTGGAAATTGCTGAGCACATAGAGACAAATTTACATTTTCCTTAAATAGTGTCAGTATAAGAATATAATACTGAATGGATTTTTTATGCCCGATAATTTACAAGATAAGTTCCTAAACAAACTACGCAAGGATAAAATGCAAGTATCCATATTTCTTGTTAATGGCATTAAATTAGATGGAATAATTGAAGCATTCGATCCATATACTATATTGTTGAAGAATAAAGTCACCCAAAGTATTTACAAACACGCGATTTCTACTATTGTGCCCTCACAGACTGTCAAATTAGAAATTGATGAGTAGGGAACTTTGTATTACTATTATTGTCGTAGGAGAACATTATGGCATGGAATGAACCAAATGGTAATAAAGACCCATGGGGTCGAAAAAGAGATAACAACTCAGAGCTTGATGATATATTGAAGAGCTTCTCAAAGTTCATTAATGATTTCTTTAAATCTTCAGGCGGATCGAGTAATACTCCTAACAAGAGGAATGTCAGTGTTTTGGCTGGAATTATAGTTGCTATCTATTTCTTATCAGGCATTTATATTGTAAATGATGGTGAAAGAGGGGTTGTTCTTCAATTTGGAAAATTTGTATCTATAACTGGGCCTGGCCCACATTGGGTGCCAAGAATTATTCAAGGATATGAGATTGTGGATGTCTCAAAAATAAGGTCTGTCCAACAAAAGGCAGTCATGCTTACGGAAGATGAAAATATTGTCAGCGTGAATTTTGCTATCCAATATGATATAAAAGATGCAAGTAATTTTATCTTCAATCTACGAGATCCTGATGCAACCCTAAGAGCTTCTGGCGAAAGCGCAATTAGAGAAGTACTTGGCAAGAATAAAATGGATTTTGTCATAACCGAAGGTCGTGAATCAATCGCTGCATCCACTAAAGAATTACTACAATTAGTTCTTGATGATTATGAGTCAGGCATTAATGTGCAATCAGTCAACATACTTGAAGCACAACCCCCAGAGCAAGTCCAAGACGCATTTGCAGATGCAATCAGAGCTCGCGAAGACGAGCAAAGGTATATTAACGAAGCTGTCGCATACAGTAATGAAATAATTCCGCTTGCTAGAGGAGAGGCAAAACAAATTCTAGAGGAAGCGAAGGCATACAAGGTCAAGTTGATTAAATCTGCAGAAGGAGAAGCATTACGATTCAAGCAACTATTTACAGAATATGAGAAATCTCCAGTAGTCACGCGAGAGCGCCTATATCTTGAATCTGTTGAATCAGTATTAGGTAACACTACTAAAGTAATGATTGATTTAGAGGGTGGAAATAACTTGCTTTATTTACCACTAGATAAAATTCTAGAAGATAAAAGAAATGATGAATCTAATTCTTCAATGTCAGAAAATTCTAGAGACACAAATTCTTTAGTTGATAAAATTAGAATGAACAGAGACAGTTTTAGTAATAGAAAGAGAGATTTATACAGTGAACAATAGAAATTTACTAACTATATTAATTGCAGCGGTTATATTGATAAGTTCGTCAACGTTCATCGTAGACGAGAGAGAAGTAGCTATTAAGTTTAGATTGGGCGAAATTGTAAGATCTTACGAAAAACCCGGTTTATATTTAATGATACCATTTATAAATAATGTAAAAAAATACGACTCTAGACTATTAACGATGGATTCTAAGCCGGAACAATTTTTAACTAGTGAGAAAAAAAATGTTATCGTAGATTCTTTTGTCAAATGGAGAATCACTAGTCCCGAAAACTTCTATAGAGCCTCAAAAGGTGATGAGAGAATTGGAATTAATAGATTATCACAAATCATTAATGACCTTACGAAAAGCGAGTTTAGTAAAAGAACAATAAATGAAGTAGTATCTGGTGATAGAGACAAACTAATGGAGATAGTAAAGACAGAAGCTAATAACTCTGCTGGCGCTCTTGGAATAACAGTTGTAGATGTAAGGCTGAAAAAGGTTGATTTACCTGATGAAGTTAGTGACTCAGTATATGCAAGAATGGTAAAAGAACGTGCTACTGTAGCAAAAGCTTTCAGATCTAAAGGGAAAGAGGAAGCTCAAGGTATAAGTGCTACTGCAGAAAGAGAATCCGCAACGATTATAGCTGAAGCGTACAAGGAAGCTCAACAAATTAAAGGTGAGGGTGATGCTATATCAACGGAAACATACGCTGCTGCGTATAATTTAAGCCCTGAATTTTATTCCTTTTATAGAAGCTTGACTGCTTATAGAGAGTCATTTAATGCCAAACAAGACGTGCTAGTAATAAAACCTGATTCAGATTTTTTTAAATACTTCACTGATCCAGAAGGCAGTCTAAAATAGATATATCAGCCTTAATCTTAATAATAATCTCAATAATTTTGATTCTTGAAGGCATATTACCCTTTGCAAACCCCAAACTATTTAAATCGATTGCATCTTACCTCCTTGAATTAGATAATAATACCATTAGAATAATTGGTGGAATAAGTTTTATAACTGGCTGTGTTTTGTTGGCATTTTTAATATATTAATCAAGATGAAAGATAGAAATTTTTTTATACCAGGCGGAATTGAATATTTTATGCCTGGAGACGCTGAAGCTTTTGATAAACTTAGGGAAAAAGTTAAGAAAGTTTTCTCTAGATATAAATATACTCATGTGATACCACCCATAGTTGACAACCTTCCAAACCTACTTGGCCTAAATTCTAATGATCTAGATAATCAAACAGTGTCATTCATAGATAACGAATCAGGCAAAAAGATAGGCTTGAGGTCAGATATTACCCCCCAGATTGCTAAAATTGATTATCAACTTAATCACAAAAATCTCTCAAGATTTAGCTATATGGGTGATATTTTTAGATCAACAAAAAGTAGTTTTGATAGAAAAAACCCATATCAAGTCGGTGGTGAAATCTTTGGTTGTAACAACAAAAATCATGATATCGAGGTCATTTCCTTAATGATAGAGACCATTATGCTTTCGGGGCAGAAATCACTTGTAGTAGAAATCGGCGATGTGTCTATAATTTATAAATATATATCATCGCTATCTTTGAGTAATATTGAAGAATCAAAACTTATTCCTATGATTAACTCAAAAAATATCAATGAAATTCAGACATTTTTGGAATACCTAAAAATCTCTAAAAAACAGATTGAATTACTTACTGAGCTCATAAGAATAAATGGTGACTTAAAATGCATAAAAGAAATAAAATCAATTCTTAAAAAATTCAAATTTAGTGACAACAATGCACTATCTGACCTAACATACATTGCAAATAAAATATCAAAAAAATATAAAACAGTTAGTATTAATATAGATATGTCAAATTTATACAACCTAGACTATCAGACTAGTCTATCATTTTCAGTATTTGTACCTAATTTTAGAAAAGCAATTGCAACAGGCGGAAGATACGTAGCTTATACTGAAGATAAAACAGAAAGACTTGCATCGGGCTTCAGTCTCGATTTAAAAGATTTATTTTTTCTAATCAAAGAGGATAGCATGCATGTCTAATATTTTTCTTGTAGGAACTCATTGGGGTGATGAAGGCAAAGGAAAAATTGTAGATGTTTTATCGGAACGCGCTGATGCATGTGTGCGTTTTCAAGGAGGACATAACGCAGGACATACTCTAGTTATAAATGGTGTAACTACTATTCTTCATCTAATACCATCAGGCATCCTTCGTGATAATTGTACATCTATTATAGGTAATGGTGTCGTAGTATCTCTAGATGCTCTGAATCAAGAGATTAGTTCTCTAAAAAAATCAGGCATCAAAATCGACGGTAAATTATTTATTAGTCAAAATTGTCATATAATTTTACCAAGTCATATTGCCTTAGACATTGCGAGAGAGCAAGCGTTGGCAGACAGATCTATTGGTACAACTGGAAGAGGGATTGGCCCCACTTATGAAGATAAAGTCTCCAGACGCGGAATAAGACTTATAGATTTTAAAACTAATGATTTCGAGAGCAAGTCAAGCGATTTAATGTCTTACCATAATTTCATACTAGAAAACTATTATCATCAAAATAAAATTGATATCGAGAAATCAATAAATGATATGAGGGCTAGTTATGAAAAAATCAAACACTTAGTGTGTGACACCTCTTCTCTCATACATGATCTATCCTCTAGATCAAATTGTATTTTTGAGGGAGCTCAAGGTACAATGCTGGATGTCGACCATGGAACTTATCCTTATGTAACTTCATCAAATACTACACTAGCTGGTTGTTTATCAGGATCAGGTTTAAATGTTAATAAACTTGATTATTCACTAGGCATACTAAAAGCTTATACTACTAGAGTCGGTCATGGACCATTTCCATCAGAATTAGATAATGAGATTGGTAAAAATATTGCAAAATGGGGTGGAGAGAAAGGAGCAACTACTGGTCGAGACAGAAGATGTGGTTGGTTAGACTCTAAAATACTCAAAGAGTCGGTTCAGTTAAATAGAATAAATGGACTAGCTTTAACGAAGCTGGATGTACTTGATAATTTAGACAAAATTAAAATATGCATAGACTATGGTGATATCAATTACCAAACAATGACCACTTCGAGTGTCAAATATATAGAAATGAATGGATGGGAAAAACCAACAGTTGGAGTCAATAATTATAATGAT
>MDTA01115954.1_pt1 | contig 16524 bp, 21 predicted proteins | sample 811151 | NCBI WGS metagenome assembly MDTA01 (sample SAMN05326648, study PRJNA326480) | marine metagenome | isolation source: seawater | place: Indian Ocean: South | collected 2010 | reverse complement strand
CATTTTTAATAAATAAAAATTTATCCGGGAAGTTTTATACTTACTTCAGTCAATTTGGGATGGAAGATTATAAAGCATTGCTCATTCTTTATTGTTTTCAATATATTTGTATCTCCTTTAAATGTTGATGGAGGAGGAAGTGAATCCCATGCCATGTCACCGATTCTTGCTAATACATTTCCACATTCTTGTGATATTTCATTTCTTCTTGTGAACTTGAACTTGTTTACCGCATAATTTCTGGGACCGCTGAATTCTTTTCCCATCAAGAACAAATTTTTATAACCACCTAAACCAAGACTATGTAACATTTTTTCAGTTTCATGATGATTTCCTCTTACATCAGGACGTGCAGTTACAAAATAAACCGGTACCCCCATATCTCTATATTTTTTATATAAATTTGCAACTGGTTTTATCAAAATTTCTTTGTCGTTACGAGGATCTTCTTCTATGACTGTTTCATCTATATCGAATATCAAACAACCTTTCACTCCCTGTTTTATTTGTAAACTTAACCAATTATCGAGCCACTCCATCGCTTTGTTTCTCATTTCATTTACCGAACCTTTTATCTCTGTAAATATGAAGGAAGTATCTTTCAAGTTGTACATTTTATTTATTAAATAATAAAAATATTTGCAATATAAAACACATAAAAATATGAGGATGATGGCAAATTTAATGGCATCAATTGTTATATTTATTGGTCATCCGAATAGTGCACAATCAAGTTATTTGTTACATGATGCAGTTACAAATGACATAAAAAAAATGAAAACACATGGTAAATGGATTACAACTTCAGATACTGATATTATAAATAATATTCATAAAAATGAAATTGTAAAAAAAAGAAAACAAAAGAAAAGATATTGTGCGGGTATTCCAAGTTCGAACAGTCCTATGTATCTAAACTCTTGTGATATAATCGGAAAATCAAAAGGTGACCAAGCAGAAAGTAGTGGTTTTTATGAATCTATGTTGTCCAACTAAATTTAAAAAATACATCAAATTTCGCACACGACTCTTTTTTATTCAATAAATATTGCATTTTCAAACCCTTTTTTATTACGTTCTTCGACTGTTATTTCTTTCACAAAAACAACACCTTCTTCTTCTTCTTTGTTCATATGATCGATTACGTTATTTAATAGATCACGAATGTATTTTCTTACTGATTTCAGTTGTTCTTTGCTGAATTGATTTTGTTGAAAATCTTTGATAATTAGTGCATAAAATTCTTTGAAATAGAGTTTTCCATCTGGATCCGGACAAAGTTGAAGAACTATGTTTTTGATTTTGTTTATAAGTTCTGCTTCATCCAAATCTAGTATTCCATGCAAGTTAGTACTGCAACTCCGCGTGATCTTTCCGGTCACTGAACACCGTCGTGTTCGAACCGTTTTTGTAATGGCCATTGTGGTGATCCGTGTTTGATCCATCTACATTTTATCAAGGTCTTATTATTTATGATTTCTATAATTATTTAATATGTAAATAAAAAATGTTACCACCTCCAAAAAAATATAATGCAAAAGTGTATAGACCTAGTACAATACCCCATATCAATTTTCCTGAACGAATACATTTTAATCAATACAATGACTCTTTAACAGAAGTACCAACACAACAACCACCACCAATACAACCTATACCAACACAACAACCACCATCAATACGACCTATACCACCACAAATGTACGAATTTGAAGCAATACATCCAGACGTACTGGTGCAATTATCGAAACTTAATTCTATAGATGTGGAGATTATGAAATCTTCTGATGAATTTCATATTGTGTGTAAGACAAAACAACAATGTGTTAATTTGGCAACTATGCATTTGTACGTTCAAGTAAAGAGGGATGAGAAAGCTTTGAGTATTTTTAAATTATACTTGTTTGCTTCATGGGGAAATAAATTTATTAAAAAAGGAAAATTCGAAAATTATATTACATATGAGGAAACAACTAATCAAGAAACATTACTTGATATAAAAATACGTAGTGATATCTATGATTTTTATGTAAATGATATAAAAACGTTGATTGTTTCAGAGTTAGATAGACGCATATTAAATGAATATGCAACATTTATTAATACTTCTTCAGAAGAATTTATTAAATTGTTTACAGAAGGGTTTTTTCCTTATACAGTACCAAATAGATGGGAAACATGGTAATAAGTTTTATTCTGGCGTTTTAGGACGACAGTCGGCAAAAAATCTTGCAGCTGTAGTTTCTGCTTCTTTACCAAAATACGCCAATTATATCTACAATCTTCACATATCACTGTAGCTAAGAATTTTCTTAAATTTTCATTTACTTCTTCTTTCAATGTTACAATATTGTCCCTTTTGTAGAACTCCGTTATTTATATTACGACGAATATTTTGAAGACGATCAATTAGATGTTCGATGTAGCTATTCAAATTTCGCGAACACTTCTGAGTGCGCGACATCGAATTTCATGGATCTACCACACAATCTAATGGATTGGTTACTTCCTCCGTCATGTTTTTCCAAAGGTCGCCTTGCAGCATTTCTGTAATATGCATATTTTTGATGAAAATAAAAACTTGTGTCACGAAATCTATGCCAACCATAATCTCCAAAAAAAAACCAAGGTGCAATCTTCGGATACTTTTCAATAGTGATATTAGGAGCTTGTCTTTTTTTAAAGATTTTATTGTAGTTAATGTAGCTTTTCAGGAATACTTTGATTTTATTCGAAGCTTGGTTTACAAGTTTGAATTCTTCTGGAGTCGGATACAGTAATTTCATGTAAGTTGTGTATGTTCTTGTATTTGTATTTTTGTTTTCGAAAAATCCAGTTGGCGTGAAAAACATCCTGTCTTTGTGAAAACAACCAGTAAAATCTCGTAGCGTTGCTCTCAAATATTGTATTCTTAATTGATTTAGCTTGTAGCTCATGAAAGTAGACTTTGGGATGAAAAAATAACTTCGACGTGAAGTGATTTCTGCATTCACTATACTTTTATAACAATGTCCCGTTTCTTCCGTTGCATCGGTTATACAGGGAAAGCTTTTTATTTCTTCACATGTGTATCTGTCGATCTGACTCAAAGCATAAACATTTGATGAATTTCTTGCTTGTTCTTTTTTCGTTGCCCACCGCAAGTTGCTTAATTCGTTATCAAGTGGATTTCTATTGATATGATCTGCAGTATCATCTTTGTCAGGTCTTAATCCAATAAATGCTTCCAAAATTAAATGCGATACGGTGTGACCATTATACTTATATGTCCAATCATTACCACCTTTTGATCCATAAGTGATTCTTTGTGTTCCTTCACGTTTTATTCGTCCCTTATTTGACAGCCAATATGGCAATGTTGGATGCTTCTTCCATTCTTCTCCTTCAAGTTGTTCTTGTTTAAGTAAAATGGTCCAACCATTTATTTGATTTCTCTTGGGATTATCCAAAAACTCCAATATTGTGGTATGTTCTCTGTCAATTATGATTCCAAGTTGTGTAATAGATTCAAAATATTCAGTTTTATCGCCTTTAGTGGCTTTCCCGTTTAGGCCAATAGTTTTAGCCATTTTTTTGCCAATTGATGGATTATCCATGTGTGTTTTCCGTCTATGATCATAACATGTAAGTCTTTGAAGATTTGATATGTGGTTAAATAGCTCCCCTTCAGCTATGTTTGGATTTATATGATCGATTTGATGTTCATGTGGAATTTCAATATTGTAAACACATTCATATACGAAACGATGCCATTGCTTCTTATGAAGCTTATGCTTCGAATAAATTGAAAAAATGCGATACCTTCCATTTTTACTTCCTAAGATTGGATTTGATTTACCAATCTTGTAAATTTCATTCGTGTCGTATTCGTAATACCAATCCGTGAAAATCGGGTGATGAAATTTTTTACCAATCAATTCATGTTCATTCTTTAGTTCATCAATAGGTTTAGGTTTCCAATCTTCAGGAATTTGACTTTCTCGTTTTCGTTTGGGTTGTCTCAAAGCATTTGCTCTCTTTGCATTTAAACATTCACATCTTATATTTTGAAGTTTTTTCAAGTTCTCAATATTAGGTGTTCCTGTTTGATTACATTCATTGCATTTCAGACATAATTTTGTTTTTCTACATGGGTTTAATTTAATATAATCTTCATATGTTAGTTCTTGTTTCTTATCCTGATTATATAAAACACAATTCATCTCCTTGCATTTTTGTTGAAGTTGTGAAAATGCTTCTTTGTTCCTGTAAGCTGGCATGTTGTTATATTTCCTTATTTCTTCTTGTGATTCTTTCTTGTGAATTTCACGTTTTAAAAATTTATCCATTTAAACTCATCACATGATATAAAACAAAATCTGATTTGTATTTGTTTTTCATTGAACAGATGTTTCTCTCAAACGCTTAATAAATTAAAACACCAAGATAAAATATTTTAAACGTAAATATAAATGAGGGAAACATTAAAAGTATATGAAAAAACACAGCGAAAAGAGTGTGAAAGGTTATTAGCAAATTATAGAAAAATTGTTTGTTTTTATGCAAATCCCAAACTACCAAGAGAATTTCAACTTTTATCTTTGAATGCACTTACACGAGAAATGCGATATATTATCCATAGTTTTAGCCCGATTAATTTTCATATCGAACCAGCAACAACTCAAGAAAATATAAAAGAATCTTTGCAGCTTTATAAACCAGATATTATAGCATTTTCTGCACATACTTGGAGTGGAAAAATTATGTTGGAAACTGGCAATGGACAACTTGATCCAATCACATCAGAACAGTTTACCAATATAATAAAAGAATCCACAAAACAACACGTTCCGTCATGTATTTTATTATTAGCATGTGACACAAAACTGTTTGCTGAAAGATTATCAAAAGAATTTCCACAGACGTGTATTATATTTTGGTCAAGTGTAAAAGTAGAAGACCGTGCTGCACAATTATTCACACAATTATTCTTTGAGAATCTAAATACAAAAATACAAGAAGATATAACGATTCAAGATTATATAAAGTTTTGGGAAAATAGTTTGGAAAGTTTCAAAGAAAAATTCCATATACAAGATCCTGAAGATTATATTAAAAATGGTGTCACACCACCACCAGAAGTCAGAGGCGTGCCTGCGTACATCATTGATGGTACCATTGTAAATGCCGAAGTAACATATCCATTATCACCACTAAAAGTAAATGAAGGTAATAAACTTCCGAAAATAATAAGAACAAAAACATCATCGATTCATTCACCTATAGGAAAAGTAAGGAAAAGACTATTTTAGATAAACTCAAACATATTCAGATAATAGTGTATAATTAAGGAAATCTTTTTTAATATTTATAATTTGTTGGTGTAATACTAATTTTTCAAAGGCTGCACGGATTTGCATCATTTTAAATATATTGTATATTTTTTGAAGTATTATTTCATTCATTTATATATTATAGTATTTTTGAGTATCTTTGTTTTAATTGTTCAATGTACTTCGAGGATGAACTTCGAAGTTTATAAATGGAAGATGAAAAATTGTTTGTCGATCTTGTTCTTTTTAGGTGCAACTTTTACTCTGAGTCTTCTGAGACTCTGAGACTCTACGACTCTAAGAAATATTCATCCTCTTTTTTTTAATAATATAAATATAAGGGAACATGGTGCTTTACAACCTTTTCATTTACTACTTATCTCTAAATCATCTGTGGTTAAACCGTGAAGACACAAAATCCATTTTAAAGAAGTATTCACCGCAGCAAATAAATGATCACCTTTTCTGTACTGTTGGAATTAATAATTATGTAAAAACAATAATATTGTTGCAAGATGAGAAAAAAAATAGGCATGGTATTATTCAATTTCGAAACGATTATAATATGAATTTATTGGTTTGTACGGAATCTGAAACAATAAACGTTGATTCATTTTTATGGGTAGAAAAAGAACAAAGTTCTGTAAAAGATTTTTTAAAATATTTATCGTATCATAGTATGAAAAAAATAACATATTCTAAGGATTTGGACGAAAAGGATAAGTTACACTTTTCTTAATTTAAAGTTTTGTGAGAATTGCATTGTGTAATACATCGGATAGTTGGATGGGTGCCAATATACAGTTTAGTTCGCTAAATTCAGTCGGACATTTTCCGTCTTGTATTTGGCATTTTGCGTAATAATTTTTGTCACCTTCTTTTTCGGCGAAGCCAAGGCAGAATTCTTCTTGACCGAATCTGACTTTTTTCATGGCTCCAAGTAGTTTTGTTGTTTTTACAACTTTAGTTGGTGGTTCGGTAACAGCTTTTACTTCTTTCTTGGCATCAGCTACAATTGGTTCTTTCTTTGGTTCTGGTGCTTTTACCGAATCTTTTTTAGGTGTATCTTTTGGTTCAATTTTTACTTCTGGTACAGCTGGTTCATCAATAGCTGAAACGGCTACTGATGGTTTAACACTTCCAGACTTGCTTGATTTGACAGAATCAGCTTTAGGTTTTTCTACTGATGGTTCGTCATCATCTTCATCAATTGGGCTTTCTACTGGTTTCTCAACGATTTCGGCAACTGGTTCTTCGACAACTGGTTCTTCGACAACTGGTTCTTCGACAACTGGTTCCTCGACAACTGGTTCTTCAGCAACTGGTTCTTCGGCAACTGGTTCCTCGACAACTGGTTCCTCGACAACTGGTTCCTCGGCAACTGGTTCCTCGACAACTGGTTCTTCGGCAACTGGTTCTTCGGCAACTGGTTCCTCGACAACTGGTTCCTCGGCAACTGGTTCTTCGGCAACTGGTTTTATTTCACCTGAATCAATCTGAGTGGGGAGTGGTGTGATTACTACACCATCACCACATAACGAAAGGTCATCAACAGACCCACTGGATGCTGATTTTACATTGTTTGGGGCGGCACGTTGTATTTCTGTTGAAGCTTCAAATTCCGTCATTTTGTGTTGAAGTTCCTTTATTTGGAATCACTAAAAAACTAAAGGTATAACGAATATTTCTTGATCAGATTTGTAAAATTGTTCATCATATCATAAAAAGATATGATAAGTATAGAAATCAAAGAGCTCAGTATTAGACAATCTGTATGCTCGTTTTTAATTAGGGAAAATATTTTGGTCAACAAAGTTTATAATTTTCGTATAGAAAGTTGTGATTTTCGCCAAGATGATGGAACAAATGTGAACACGACATTGGGTGTCGGGAACCATGATTTCGTATTTGGCGATGTTGCCATGACATATAATATAGTAAGAATTGGTGAACCAATAACTGGTAGAATAGGAGACAGAGATGGTAGTGTTTATGAAGAACATTATATAACTACGGACAATAAAGAGAAAGTAAGCAAACTTATTAAAATTGCTTTAGAAGAACGTAGTCCTGATGTAGAAAAAAGATTTTCTACATTTATATGGAATGCTCGAAACGAACTTTGGCGAAGAGATAGTTCAGTACCGGAAAGAAGTATTGATTCTGTAATATTAGATCCTAGTATAATGAAAAAATTGAAAAAGGATTTGGATGATTTTATAGACCCAGTTACGGTGAATTGGTATTCAAAACATTGTATACCATTTAAAAGAGGATATCTGTTTTATGGAAATCCAGGTACTGGAAAAACTTCTACAATTTCAGCAATTGCTTCTTATCTAAAAAGAAAGGTTTATAAATTAAACTTAGTGGCACCTGGATTGTGTGATAATAGTCTTTTAGACGCTGTGAACTCAATAAAAAGAAATTCAATACTTGTTATGGAGGATATTGACGCACTTTTCGGTGTTCATAGAGAAAAGAGTGAGTCTTTTTCTACTACATTTTCTGGATTATTGAACGCAATCGATGGTTTAGGTGATTCTAAGGGGCATATATTTATTATGACATCAAATCATCCCGAAAAAATTGACACAGCATTGCGAAGAAAGGGAAGGGTTGATTTAGAAATAGAGTTCAAAGCATGTACACGCGAACAAGCAAAGAATATGTTTTTGAAATTTTATCCAGGCGAATTTTCTGATGCTGAAACATTTTCGAAAAATATATCAGATAATGATTACACACCTGCTCAGTTGCAACATCATTTTATATACCATCGAAAAAATCCGAGTAATATAGCTACAAAAATAGACGAAAGTATATTGAAATGTAATGATTCATCAAATATATCAAATATTTATTGTTGAATCAGAATGTTATCTGTCCTTCAAAATAGGACAGAAGAATCAAAAGGGATCAAAGGGATCAACAAACAGAGGAGATGTTCAGACCGACTGACGAGAACGAGTACGATGATGAGAATGAAGATACTTGTAACTCTGATGAGTATGAAGAACTTGTAGAAGTTGTGGAAGTTATTCCAGAAGAAAAACCACTAACATTTGTACTGGGTAAGCCAATTGTTAATAACAAAGCGTCTAAGATGAAGAGACCAATTATTTTTAAGGGTACAAAAAATGGATGGACTTCTTGTTCCTTTGTACAAGGATTTACAAATGACTATGTTTCAAATGAAACTTGGGATTTTATCGAAGACCAATGGCTTCGATGTGATTTAAAGAATATTGAAGTATTTTGGGAAGAAGAAGAATTTCTTGAACGTATTAAAGAAATGAATAATTCTGAATATTATAATTATTCGGAAGCATATAAGAATTATGGTTATGATCTAGAGAAAGAAGTTGACATTCTCAAGGAAAAACTTGCCATTACTCATTGATGTGGTTATAAATTGTTTTATATTTTTACTTTTAAAAGTTGTTTTTTTTTATTATTCTAAAAAGTAATAATGAATTCCCCAAACTCACCAATGTATTCCCCAACCGCCGACCATCATTATTCTCCGAATCCGATGTCTTCTGGTTCAATTAACTCAAAAAAGAGTTCTATGGTACACGTTTGTAAGTTAAAACGTTTGAATACAGGAATGTATAAAGTAGCTAGTGTACCCGGTTCGGATAAAAAACATAAAAGATTTTTAGATAGTTTGTTTCATAATCTTGTAAAAATTAATAGATATGAGACTATTGGTGTTTCGAGAGAAGAATTAAATAGTATAATTGATTATATTAGTCCTGATGGACCTTATAGAACATACTACAGTCATATAATATCAATTACGACAAAACCCAAAAAGTTGTTTTGATTATATACTATCTTAAAGGTTTAAAGACAAACGTTGATTACGAGCATCTTCGTTTTTTAAGTCGAGTTCAAATGTAGCGTTTTGAGTTCTTCTTACAGCCATTCTATTACTACTTGGTGGTGGATCTGTGCTGGAACTCACTGATTCTATAAATGGAGATGGTTGTACTGAAAAAATACTCCTTGTTTCTATTGGATATGGAGCTGCTTCCATAATTTCGTGGAACTGTTCTCTATCCTTACTATCAGAACTATAAGATAGTTTCTTATATTCTTCATTCTCCCTACACCAAACAGATATGATACATTTTATGAGATATTGATCTCGAGCAGAATGTATCATTTCGGGGGTCATTGCAGCATGACCAAAATTTACTCCGGGATTGTTTAGTATCATAAGCTGTTGTTGTGACATGGGTTCCATGTGGGGTGGTACCATAATAAGTATGTCAGATGGGTCTTGTAAATCTCGTTTTATATAATTCAATACATCAGGAATATATAATCCACCTAGTTCATCGAATAATTTACTTTTTTCGTAGATGCCATTTATAACTTCTTCACGGATATATTCCCATCTTGATTCAAGTTCCTGATATAATAATGTAAACTCAGCTGATCCTTCCTCCCAGGTTTGGTTACTTTCTAAAACTTGTTGGACAGATCTAAATATTAATCTTTCCCTCATTTTATTATTAAGGAAATAATTTTGTATGTAAGCCATTTTTTCTTTCGTCATCTACATTTTCATTAAAACTTAATATATCCTTTGTTAATGCAGAAATCATTGAACCATTTCTTAAAAGAATTGTAACGATTCCACTTTCTAATAATTTTTTCCAATTTTCAGCTACACATTCAAGACTTTTCACTTTTATTTCTTTACCATCTGAAGTTATCAATGCCTTGACGCTTTGACCACTTTGAATTATGTCTGATTTTGAAAAAGGTGAAGCACCAATAACATGAGACACAACTACATTAGAGTACATTTCTATTTCTGGTGATTTTATATAATTTTCACCTAGACCAGTGTAGGAAATCAAATTTTCATTCAACATTTGTAAAACGATTCCACCATCACAAAAGTATGTTATTTCCTCAGTGTCAGGATATATCTCTTTGTATGCGAAAAATGATTTTTCGACAGGTGTGTTCAATTCAATGGGTTCTTCATGACCATTTCTAAAAACTTTGACGGTCAAATGTTGAACATCTTCTATTCTATCTAAGAGTACTTTAAAATGCAGTTTTGTATCTGACCATATTTTGGGAATATTTATGTTTCCGTGCATATCTATTTCATAAAATTTATCAGACCCAGGTTCTTTTATACCACATAAAACATCTCCTTCTTTCAAAAGTGATTTAGATTTCTTATGGACACCAGATACCAATACACCACTTTTACAGTCGACGTGAAAATAACTTAGTTTTAATGTATCTTGACTAAGTCTTCTAAATACACAATTAAAACTGTATCCGACATCTCTGCATGGACCATTTGAGCATTTTAATAATCTATCTTTTAGAATGAGGATTTCTTTAAATGGAGTTGCATAGTTTATACCTTGTGCAAACATGATGCCAGATGTTACAAGTCCAACCACTTTATTTTCTGAATTTACAATTGGTCCACCTGAATTACCTGGATTTATCTGTGCATCTGTTTGAAGGCGATTTGGATCACATATTCTTCCACTTATAATACCAGCACTAATTTGTAAATGTGGTGCACCCAATGCATAACCGAGTGCTGTAATATTTTCACCTTGTTTTATGTTATCAGATTCTCCTATTTTAAACTTATCAATACTATTTAATAAAACTTTTTGTTCTTTTGTAAGATTATCTTCATTTATTTTTAAAATGGCAACATCCAAGTGTGGATTAAAACCCAAAACTTCAACTTCAAAACGTTCACCTTGTGAAATTGCATCGAAATAAACGCCGATATCAACATGGTTAGATATTACATGATGTGCAGTATATATATAAAGTTTTTCACCTTCTAATAGAAATCCGGTTCCTGTTCCGCTTGAATCATCCATTTTGTTATATGGTTGTGATGCATCATATTTTTTAGAATCACATCGAATACGACAAACACATTTACCAAGAGTATTCAAACTTTTATCATCTATGTCCTCATTCGAATCTTCTGTAAATGTCGTACATGTTAGCTTCAACCTCATTTATTTGTAAATTTAAAATAGTTTTTGACCCCAAAAAATAAAAAATACATGCAATACTGATATCTACAATTTTACAATTTAAACTTTTATAGGTTATTAATCACAATAAAATTGTTCAATCCCATGAAACATCATTGCGTCTTCTGTAAAAAATCATAATAACACTTCTAAATATAGAAGATAGGTAATTAGGATGTGCTGTTCTTCTTCTTCTTCTTCTTTCATTTTCTCTTATTGCGAATCTTTGTTCTTCCATTTCTCTAGATAGTAATCTTATTGTTCTCATCCTTTCTCTAGTACTTATTTGTACATTTGATTGGTTTCTATGTATACTATTTTGAAGGTTTTCGATTATTTGATTTGTTACACCATGTATGGTTTTTTGTTCCATAAATTGAACACGACAAATAGGACAACTATTTTTGTTTTCGGAAACCCATTTGAATATACATTCAGTATGAAATATATGTTTACACTGCAGCTCACATATACAACTTGACATAATATCACACATACATATTGGACATGTCATTTCATCTTTATTATAAAAAAAATGCGTCACTGCTGTCATCGTTAGTGTGTTTTGCACATTAATCGAACAACCTTCTTGAGGTTTCTCCCATATCTTCTGGATCAAACCGTCGTTCATGGTATGTTGGTTCAGTTAAATATTCATAAAGCTTTGCTGTTCCAATTTTCTCTTTAATTTCATCATAGGTGCGTAAATCATTATCTATACCTCTGTTGTTTTTTTCTTCACCAGCATATTCAAAATCAATAAGGCAAAGATTATTTTCAAACCAAACAAAATTTCCTAAATTCAAATCACCATGATACCAACCGTAATTATGTAGTTTATTGATAATATTTAAGAGATCGCTTATTAATATTCCGCGTGGTTGTTTTTTTATGGGAATGGCGAGTGGGAATCTTAAATAATAAATATCATCGGAAAATTTTGAGTATTCATCTGCAACAACTACGAATGTCTGACCACCCAAATATTTTGATGCATTTATTTCGTTTTCATATGCGATTCTTGGATTTCTATATATATTTTTTCCAATCATATTTTCTGTATTATTGTTGAAGTAATAAAACTTGTAAATATAATTACCTATTTTGTATGTTTTCGAAAATGCAGACTCGTTTTCATTTGTAAGTGCTTCTATTTCCAAATCAGTGAAAAAGTCGGAGTTATGAACAGCATAAGATATTAATTCATTTGCTATACTTGCTATATCTTGATAACGATAGTTTCCTCTTTCTTGTTCACGTGCATTTTCACGTTTTATACCAAATCTTATCAAGTAACTTACTATATCACCCATACCATTTTTAGATGCTTCTATTCCAAGTTTAGAAAAGAATTCATCTGGTTTTTGTTGTTTATTTATAATTTCATTTAATAATATATCACGATCTTCTTCGTATTTTGTTTTTTGTACACGTTTCAAAGTTGTTAGGAATATATTTTCTTTTTCATTCATTATTGTAGCACCACGAATCGCAGCAGAGGCTACTTCTTTGGGAGTTTTGCCTTTTGGATTAAATAACAATGCACCATAAATTATTTCATCCCTCATTTTTTATTAAATATATTTTTTTACACGAGAATCTTTTATGTTTAGTCATGAGATTTTCAAAAAAATATTGTAAAATAGAAATATGCGTGACAATTTATATGGATCGGCATCTTTTCTCAACGCAGTAAGAATGCGAACTTATGACACTGACATTTCGTGGATTCGTAAACAAGTTCCAATATATGACTCGATTCTCAAAGACTACTTTACCTTACTACAACCAATGATCGAAATTGCAGACAAGATAACCGAATTTACAGAAAATCTCCAAAAAGATGGCGTCAGTTTGAGTAACATTAAATTTCACCATTTAGACAATGCAAGAAACCAAAACCCTAACGATGAAATGTTGTTGGAAGCGTTAAAATTGCTTGGACAGAACCGTTGGTGGGCAGTAAACTTTAAAAAGAAACTCAACGAAATAAATAATGTATTTAGAATAGAGAACGAAATCGATCGACTTTACGCTACGCTCATGTTTATAGAATATAATTCTTTTGATCTTAACAGTAACATACACACTTACGAAAAAGTTTTCGATCGTGTAAAATTCTCAAGATTGCCCGAAGTATCGTCTATATTACTAAAATTCGAAATTATACTATTTAATAAGCTTAAAAATTACACAGATCCATACAATGTGGTTGCATATTATAATAATGATGAACTTTTTTCCGTTAGATCGTTACGTGATGTGGAATACCGTCGAGAGTGGACTGGATATCAATATAAGGCTTGGTGGATTTCAGATCCAAAAGCCTCAGAAGTATTTTCAAACCCCGAAAAATTTAAACCACTTGTGAAAGATGATAAATACATATGGTTTGTGTCTGATGATGTTGATGTCCCTGAATATTTGAAGTCAGATATAAATGAAGATGTGGAAAAATACTTTTCACCAGATGGAGAAGGTGCACAAAATGCAAGAACCCACTTCATGAACTTATCAACCCTTGAATAGTTTGTAAAGATCATAAATAAAATTGGACCAGAAACAATTATTTAATCTAAAAATAACAAAGCTGTACCATTGGGTGAAAAGTACCGTGTTCCCTCAGTAATTAGTCCTAGATCTTTGTATACGTTTTCCATATTTTTATTTGTTTTTAATGCATACAATGATACAAGTGCTGCTGTGCGTGGATCCGTGAATTCACCATAATCGTGCAAACTTCCACCCTTACCAAATGTGGCGACATATCTTTCATATGGATGTTTCAAATGCTGTACGTGTGAATAGTGGTTTGGCTTGTAGTAAGGAACAATTTCATATTTATTTCTTATAGATACGTCAATCTTTTCAAATGGAACAGAACAATATGAAGTTAGGTGGAATAATGATAACCACAGCATTCTTTTACTTTTTAGTTTTATAAAACTTGTGTGCTGGAGTCATTTATAATTATCAATTCGTCAAAGATATATTTGAAAAGACTATCATTTTCGACACTGGTATTGTGTATGCAACAACTGGAGTCCAAAAACCAATAAATGTAAATGAAACTGACAAAAGAAAATATTTGCACATGATTGACAATGCAGAAAATGCAATTCAGCCAAAACGCCGCCGCCTTATTTGCTGCTGCTGATTCGTTTATACTGGTTCAATGTCGTGTTTTCGTGGGTGCACATTACAATGGAGATCTAATCTACACAATGAAAATAATTGTCTTGAGGAATTGGGTGGTTGGATTTTTATAGTACCTGGCAAAATATCTCTCAGCATAGAGCTGTAGTAAACACACTTAGAATATGTAATGTTTACCGTAGTATAGCACTGAAATTCTTCCGGTCCTTCTGGTGGATGTCGACATGTAAAAGGTTTTGTGAGGTCAAATTCGTTGTATTCCAATATTCCACGACGCACATCTTCCGAATGAGGTGGCCAGTCATCGCGCCACATACACAGTGCCATTGCAAAATATATACGCATTTTATCCTATCAAATAAAATAAAATTTTACACGAAATAAATGAACCTGACAAACGTGGATTACTTTTCAGATTTATGGATTCGCAAAAATTGATGGGATATTTTTTTACACGAGAATCTTAATTCTAATCCCATGGGTTGAGTCCCGTACCCCAAAGAGGGTCACGGTTAACAGGCATAGCCACAACAACTTGTGGTGCCTTCTTTTTTTCCACATTCTCAAGTTCGGAATTGCACTGAGTGCACTTTTTGCACGCGGTGGGAATATTCTCAATCATCTTGTCGCACGTGGTACAGAACTTGGAGCACTTGGGAGGTGGACGTTTGAGAATCTTCGGTTCCTTGGCTTGGACTACAAGCTCTCCCTTGCAGTTTGGATCCATGCACTTCTTTTGTGGTGCCGCAACACGAAACGTATTGTTGCAGATGTTGCAGCACTTGGAGGCAATTGGAGGCTTACGGACTTTGGGAATAGAAGTCTCAGAAGTCTCAAGCTTACGTTTCTGTCCCGCCACCAAATTCTTTGCGGAATTCAGATCCATGAGAATGTTGTAGACTTCCTTTTCCTTCTCTTTGTTCATAATCTGAGTGTCATAGAGATCTAGAACTTCATCTTCCGAGATTTTCATCTCGAGATTGTTTCCAGAAAGTTCCGAGAGAGCAATCACCGCCTCATTGAAAACGGCGTTCTGGTCCTCAGAAAGCGTGGTGGTCATCGTCGTGGAAAGAGTGGTAGACATCTATGAGTTTACTGTTGGTGTTGGTACTCGGTGTCCCATGTGTTTGATCCAGGTGGATGACAACAAGAATTATAAAACTAAGACTTTTCATAAAAGATAAAATATTTTTTGATTAATTGAATTTTGTACCTCCCAAATTACTGGGAATATCCCAAACATTACCATTTACAAGTCTCACTGGATTGATTTTATTTATTATGTTATCCATTCCAGATTCGTTCAACCCGTTTATGCTTGGAAATTTTTCATTTTCGTATATTTGCGAATAAAAATTCTTTATTATTTCACGTTTTTCAGTTGTATTGCTTTTTTTTATAAGTTCTTCTCTAAAATTACGTTTCAATTCTTTTTCAGATTGTATACTATTTGTTTTATCCAAAGGAAGACACCATTTTTTTGAAACTGTCCTGCACCCAAGATGATGTTGACACATTATTCCTGCCTGGTGTATAAACTCATCCAAGCAGTTCCAATCGGTGTGTGTAAATGAATCTAATATTGCCGCATAACCTTCTAATGGATCTTTTATGTTTATTCTAGATGGTTCGTATAAAAGGTGTCCTAAATTCTCATATAGAATACGTATATGTGAAGTATGCGACGAAGTATTTTGTGCTGAAAATATTTCAAACCATTTATCATTTTTTCTTGTCAATAATGAATTTGAGAGTTCAAATATGTTCAATTTTTGATCATTTGTTGATTTTGTCAGCTTAAATACCTTTCCATTCTTTTCACTGTAGTTCTTTATTTGAAAAAAGAAGGAAAGTAGCAGTTCACTATGACGTAGATCTCCTTTGCAATCATAAACAATCGATTTTATAGATGGTAGACTATAACCTTTTGTTTGTAACCATTTAGTAGTGACTTCTGTATTTGGTTGGAATAATCGTATTGTTAATAAATTCTTAAACAGAAGCGTAAATTCTTT
>MDTA01144092.1_pt1 | contig 16533 bp, 15 predicted proteins | sample 811151 | NCBI WGS metagenome assembly MDTA01 (sample SAMN05326648, study PRJNA326480) | marine metagenome | isolation source: seawater | place: Indian Ocean: South | collected 2010 | reverse complement strand
TAAAATATTTTTCAAACAATAATTTTTTTTATCATAATAGACTCTCAATAATAGATTTAAATTCAAGATCAAACCAACCAATGTCTGATGTAAATGAAAAATATTTCATAACTTTTAATGGTGAAATTTATAATTACAAAACTCTAAGAGAAGAATTAATTAATAATGGGATAAAATTTAAAACAGAGTCTGATACTGAAGTTTTACTAAACTCATATATTTTCTGGGGTGAAAAATTTATTGAAAAAATTAATGGAATGTTTTCATTTGCTATTTATGACTCTGTAAAAGATGTATATTATTTATTTAGAGATAGATTTGGTATTAAACCTTTGTACTACTCGATTAATAACAATCAACTTAGATTTGCTTCAGAGTCACAGGCTCTTACCTTTAAAAATAAATCCTTAAACCAAGTTTCAATAAATGCATACTTATTAGGTATGTTTGTACCAGGTCAATTAAGTTTTTTTGAAAATGTTTATAAATTAATGCCGGGCAATTATATAAAAATTGAAAAAAATAATTTTTCAATTCATGAGTATTACAATTTAGAAAATTCTTTAAACAGTAATTCTGAAGAGATAAGTTTTGAAAAAACAGAATTAATATTAAAAAATACTATAAGAGATCACTTAAACGCTGATGTAAAGGTTCTTAATTATCTTTCTGCTGGGTTAGATAGTTCTTTAATCGTTAAATACTGTTCTGAATTAAAAACAAATATAGAAACTATAAGTTTAGATTATGAAAATAGTAGTTATCCTGAGGCAAAAAAAGCAAGTCATTTTGCATCAAGACTAAAAATAAAAAATAAAATGATAAGTATATCTAACTACGTTTATTTAATAAATTTTTACAGAGTATTTAGTAATATAAATGAACCTATTGCTGACAGCGCTATTGTATCAAATTTTATACTATCTAAATATGCTAAAAAATCTGGATTTAAAGTAGTTTTAAACGGCACGGGTGGTGATGAAATATTTTGTGGATATGAAAGATATTTAAATCTTGGATTTAAAAGAAAATTTTTTTACTTTATTTTAAATTTTCTACCACCGAGTTTTAAAAAATTGTTAAAAAATTTTTTTCCTGAAAAAATGCTTAGGTTACAAAATGGTATTTACGAAATGTTTATTGCTGCATCAGGATGTCCTAATATTCTTGATATAATCTATAATACCAATAAAGAAAAAAATAATTTTTTAAAAGAATTGGTTAGTTTTTTCCCAAAAACAAACAAAAATAATTTTCACCAAACCAAATTAAGAATGATCAATGATATAAAAGTTAACTTGTCAGAAAATCTAAACTCATTATTTGATCAATCTACTATGTTAAACACCATAGAAGGACGAGTTCCTTATCAAGATCACAACCTTGTAAAGTATTTTTTGAATTCATCAAATTTAGAAAAAAACAAAATGCATCAATATGATCTGCTTTGTTCTAAACTAAAGAGTAAATTTAATTATAAAAAAAAAGGATTTGGTGCTCCCATAAATAATATTGTAAAAGAAAAAAAAGAATTTTTTAAATCTTTACTTACGAAAAATAATTCTGAAACGAAATTGAATAAAAATATAACTAAATATTGCTTAAAAAAAATAAACGAAAAAGAAGTAGATAAAAATGACTCACAATTAATTTTTAGAACCTGCGCCTTTATTATTTGGGAAAATTCTCTTACTAAAAATTAAGTTAAAAATTTCATAAAAACTATAAAAAACACTTAAAAAACATTTTGTAAAATCTTTATGTTTAAATTCGAAATATAATCTTATTTTTAAACTGTTAAATATTTTTTTTATATTTTTATCAGATGTTTTATAAATTAATAAAGGAATTTTTAAATTATGAAATATAATTTTTTTTTCTTTCATTCTATAAAATAAATCAAGATCTTGTGTTTTTAAAATATTTCTATAGCCGTTTACTAAATTAAAAGCATCGTAACGCATTATAATTGTGGGATGTGCGAAAGGCATCATTTTATGAGTGTTCTCAACTATTTTATTATGATTGGAATTCAAACGTAAATAATTTTTTTTCTCGTTTGAATTTAAATATATGCTCGTCCCAAGTACATCAATCGACTTAAATTTCTTTAAAATCCTCATCTGGAATTTAAGTCTATTTTTTAAAGCATAATCATCTGCATCCATTCTTCCCAAGAATGAATTGGGATATAATTTTATCGCTTTATTCAATGAGGCAGCTAAACCTAATTTTTTATTATTTATAATTATAGATATTCTGGGATCTAATCTTTGCCATTTTTTAACTATATTTAAACTATCATCTGTTGAAGCATCATTAATTAAAATAAAATTGAAGTTTCTATAAGACTGTTTCAAAATACTTTCAATTGATTTATGAATGGTTTTTTCATTGTTATGAAATGCCATATAAATATTCAAATCTGATTTCACAGTAAGTTTTATTATAAAGTTTTTTTTAAATTTTAATATATTTGTTTACATTGTATTAATTTAACATATGAATAAATTTGGTTTCACAAAGTATAAATTGATAATCGAGCTATTTTAAAATTAAATTTTAAATTAATGAAGGATAACCTCAAAGAACTTAATAAAATTTATTGCTTTATTCCATGCGATGTATATGTGAGAGATTTTGATGGTCGTCTTCTTTTGGCTTTGTCCTTAATGAAAAATATTGACAATTTAGAATTTATTTTTGGATCTCAATATGAAGTCAATAATTTTATTATCCAGAATAAAAATATAAAAAAAATGATCTATTATGAAAAAGGAATAGATGACAGATACAGTTCTTGGTATCATTATTTAGTTAATAGAGGTTGCTTAATTTATACTTTGGGTGAGGAAGGAGGTATTTTTGAAAAAGATAGAAATCTTATTTCATTTGATATAGATACCGATAATTTCAATTGTATTAAAAAAAATTTTATATGGTCAAACTTTATTTTTGATAAATTTAAATATCATAAAAAGTACTTTTTAAAGCATTCAGAGTTTTTAGTAACAGGAAATCCTAGATTTGACTTATGCTCAAACAGGTTTGATAACTTTCACGATAAATTTTTAAATAAATATAAAAAAAAAAAAAGTATTGTTATTAGCTCCACTTTTTCTGCTGGAAATTTTCATGTTCCAGACGAAAAAGGTATAATCAGATTTTTCTCAAAAAAAAATTTTTTAAAGGGTGATCTTAAGTTTGATAATGATAGAACTAAATATAGTAACAAACTGAGAAATTATTTTATTTCATTAACCAAAGAAATCTCAAATGAATACCCAGACATTCAAATATTTTTTAGACCACATCCAGTAGAAAGCCACGAAATATATATAAAAGAATTTAAGGAACATAAAAATATAATTATTAACAATTCAATACCAGCTAGAGATATGATCGCAATTTCAGAAACATTAATCCACCATGATTGTACAACAGCTGTAGAATGCTATCTAAATAACAAAAAACCAATTGCATATCTTCCTTTTTTTGATGAGTTTCTTACTCAAGAGTTGCCTATAAAATTGAGTTCAGTAAAAAAAACATTCAATCAGGTTAAAGATGAATTAAATATAATTTTGAATAAAAGTAAAAAATTAAATTTAGATAAAGATCATTTAAAATACTATTTAAAAAATTTTGAGGTTACCTCTTACGAAAGAATTTCGAGAGCAATTACTTGTGATGTTAAAAATTTTGACAAATTACCTTTTAAAAAAATTAAAAAAAATAAAATAAAATCATCAATTATGTATTTGAACTCTTTAATTATTAGAATTTTAAATAAAAATTATGAAATATTTTCAAAAATGTTTTCTTCCAAGTTGATCTCTAGATCTTATAAATATTCTGCAAACACAGAAATATCAGATCTAAATGATAAAGTACAAATTTTATCTAAAATAATTGATTTGAATAAAAAAATTTTTACAAAAAAACTAAAAAAAAATTTGTTTTTATTAAAGGTAAAATAATAATGTGTGGATTAGCAGCAGCAATTTTAAAAAGACCTATTTCTAAAAAAATAATTGAAGAAACAATGATTTCGCTAAAAAATAGAGGCCCAGATAATCAAGAATATAGAGAGTACAAAATTGGAGATTATTTTGTTTATTTAATTCATTCTAGGTTAAGTATAATTGATTTAAGTAATAATGCTAACCAACCTTATATTTATAAAAACCTGAATATCATTTTCAACGGTGAAATATATAACTATTTAGAAATTAAAACTGAACTAGAGTCAGCAGGTTATTTTTTTGAGACAACATCAGACACAGAAGTACTTATTAAAGGTATAGAATATTTTGGTCTAAAAAAAACTCTTGAAAAATTAGATGGCATGTTTGTATTCTTATGTTTCAATTTAAAAACTAAAGAATTTTATATTGCGAGAGATAGATTTGGAGAAAAACCATTATTTTATCATTTAAGCAACAATGAACTTTATTTTGCCTCAGAAACAAGAGTTTTAAAAAAAATTACCAATAAAAATTTCGAAATTAATTATGAAAAACTATATAATTTCATTAAGTTTGGCTACAGAGCTTTAAACTTAAATAAAATTGAGAAAAAAAGTAACACGTTTTTTAAAGAAGTTTATGAGTTCAAAAAATCTCATTATGCTCAATTTAATATAACTTATAGTAATTTTGAGGAAAAAAATTACTGGCAGTTAAAGGAAAATAAATTCTTTTCTGATTTTACTTATGAAGAGGCAAAAAAATATTTAAAAAATTTATTGATTGATACAATAGAATCTCGTTTTTTTGCAGATGTACCCGTAGCTTATTTTCAAAGTGGAGGTGTCGATTCAAATTTAATAGCAACTATTGCCAAAAATGAGTTAAATCTAGATGTTACGGGCTTTTATATGAATAATTCTGACACCAGATATTCTGAGGATGTAATTGTAGATGAGTCTAGTGCAAAAAATAAAAATAAAGTTATTAGATTAAATATAGATTATAATAAAAATTTTTTAGAAAATATCACTAATCAGATTAATTATCAAAATGCTCCAGTGTTTACTACAGTTGACCACTGTATGTTTAAACTAGCTGAAGAAATTAAAAAAAATAATTTTAAGGTTGTTTTAAGTGGAAGTGGTGCAGACGAATTATTTACGGGTTATTATGATCATTACTTAATTAATTTTCAGGAACTTAAAAAAAATGATCAATTAGATAAATATAAAAGTGAGTTTAAATATTGGAAAAATGAAATCTTACCTTTTATTAGAAATCCCAGCTTTCAATCTGAAGAAAATTTTATGAATAGTAAAAAGAATTATCTTTTTCAAGATATTGATACAAAAAGTTTATTTATAAAAGAATATGATTTAAACTTCAATGAACATGAATTTGGATTTTCTATTTTAAAAAATAGAATGTGCAATGAGTTATTTTTTGAAAGTGTGCCTCAAGTTTTATTTCAAGATGATTTAAATTGTATGTATCATTCCATTGAAAATAGAAGTCCATATTTGTCTCACCACTTAGCCGAATTCTCTTATTCAGTTAATCAAAATTATCATATTAAAGATGGATCACTTAAAAATCTTTTGAGAGATATTGGTTTAGATTATTTAAACATTCAAGCTTTTAAAAATAAAATTAAAGTAGGATTTAATTATCCAACAGAAAAAATGATTGATTTTAAATCTAAAGATATAATAGACTTTATTCTAAGTAACTCATCAATTTTTAATTTTGTTAATAAGTCAGAATTTGAGAAGTTAATAACTTCAGACGAAGAATTATCAAATAGCCAAAGTAAAACAATTTTTTCTATTATATCTTCAAAAATATTTTTAGATAATCTTGAATAGATTGGATTATTATTTAAAGTCAAAATAAATTATGTAAAATAGAATAATTTTTAATTAAAATGAATAATAGAAAATATATAATCATTACTGGTGCTAATGGGTATTTATCAAAATTTTTTTCTAAAAATTTACTAAAAAACTACAACTTAATTCTATGGGATATAAAGTTTGATAATGATTTTATTTTAAAATCAAAAGAATTAGCAAATGAAAATAATTCTAAAATTATATTTATAAAAGAAGATATTACTAATCATTCAAAAATTAAAAAATCTATAAAAATATTAAATCAGAAAAAAATAAAAATTTATGGGTTAATTAATTGTGCAGGATTGAATCCTCAACCAAATATTAAAAATCCTGACTATAACAAAAATTTTAAATCATTTATTAATATGTGGGATCAAGAGATTAAAATAAGTTTAAAAGGTTATATGCTAATGATTTATGAAGTTTCAAAAATTCTTCAAAAATCTAAAAATTCAACAATTATTAATTTTTCCTCAGATTTAGGCATTATAGCCCCAAATCAAAATATATATTCAAAAAATTCAGTTAAACCTCTGGTTTACTCTGTGTCAAAACATGGAATTATTGGAATGACAAAATATTTTGCTACTTTTTTTTCAAAAAAAGGCATTAGAGTAAATTCAATTTGTTTTGGAGGTGTATACAACGAAAAATTTGACAAAAATTTTGTAAGAAAATTTTCAAAACTTGTGCCATTGTCACGTATGTGTAAAATCGAAGAAATACTATCTCCTGTTAATTTTCTACTTGATGAAAAAAATTCTTATATGACAGGTCATTCTCTTATAATAGACGGTGGAAGAACTATTTGGTGATCCTATGATTATTGGAGAGGTAGGTTTAAATCATTTGGGTGATGAGAAGTATGCTAATGAATATATAAATTTTCATTTAAATAATAATTTTGAAAGTTTAAGTTTTCAAATAAGAGAAAGTAAATTTTATAAAAGAGATGAAAAAAAGCACTTAAGACTGAGTAATTTATTTTACGAAAATTTAGCTTATAAATACTCTAATATTGAAAATAAAAAAATAGGACTATCTGTTTCTAATTTAGATTCAATTGAAGACTTAATTAGCAGTAACTTTGACTTTTATAAAATATTAAGTATCGCTGCAAAAGATGAAATTCTAATAAATACTCTTCTTGATAAAACTAAAGCTAATATTTACATCTCGTTAGGCTCTCTTAATATAGAAGAAATAAATAAAATTATTCAAATATATATTCAAAATCCAAGAGTTAAATTTAATTATACTCAACTTAGCTACAATAATGAAAATTTAAACTTACTAAATTTAATTGATCTGGCTTTGAAACATAAAAATAAATTTTCTTATGGGCACCATTATACAAATGATATTCCAATTATTTTATCAAAAACTATAGAAAATTGTGATATATTCATTTATCTTAAAGGTCTAAAAAAAATAAAACATCCAGACGAAATGCATGCAATTGACTTTATTAAATTTGAAAAATTGTTGAATAAAGTTGAGGAAATTGACAGGCTTCTCGGCGTAAAAGGAAAATTATTTTCAAAAAATGATATTCCAGATCAAAATCAAAAATGAAACCAAAAAAATCAATAATTATAGCTGGAAGTAGAGGTATTGGAAAAGGAATTTCAAAACATTTAAAAACTATTTCAAATCAGACAATAACATTATCTTCAAAAGAGTTTGATACATCAAAAGTAAGTGATGCAAATAAATTTATCAAGAAATATAAAAGTGCTGATGTTTTAGTTTTGAATACTGGTGGCCCACCATCAACTAATTTTTATAAAATAAGTAATAAAGAATGGCTAAAATATTTCAACCAATTATTTTTAAGTTTTGCAATAATTTTAAGAGATTTTAAAATTAATAATAATGGTTATATTTTTTTAGTTTCTTCTTTTCATATTAGGGAAATTAATCCAAATCTAGTTATTTCAAATAGCTTAAGAGTAGCATTTTGGTCTTTATTGAAGTCTTTAACAGAAAGTTATGCAGAAAAAAATATTACTACAATAAATATTGCGCCAGGTCCTTTTGATACAGATAGAGTGAGAAATTTAAATAAAGATATTGAAAAACTGAAAAAAAAATTACCACTAAAAAGATTGGGTAATATTGATGAAATAGGTGAAATTGTTAAAAATATTGTTAATAAAGATATAAAATATATAAACGGTACTACTATTTTTATTGATGGTGGTAAATCAAAAACATTATTTTAAATCATTATAGAAATTGTAAAATTCTTTAAAAAATTTAACTTCTTTCTCAGTCGAAGTTAAAATATTAATCTTGTTCAATTTTAACATTTCTACAAATTCTTTTGGATAGTCTTCTGGAAACTTTAATTTTAAATAATCAAGAAAATAAGGTGCTATGTTATTATCATCATAACCTTTAAAAGTTCTCTTTATGTTATTTTTTAAAAAATATTCACAATGTTCTTTATTTCCTAACTGAAAATAGATTGTGTATTTATCCTTAAAGTTTTCATCTAGAGGATTTTTTTTTGGATATGTCCCTTTATGTGGCAATCTTGAGTCAAAGAAAACAACAGACCCTTTTTTTGATTTAATTGATTTTGAAAAGAAAAGTGAAAATAAATAAATAATTTTTCTCTCAAAATAATTATGAATTTTGAAAGGAATTTTTTTAAATAGTTTACTATTAATAATGTCAATACCTCCCCCATAATCGTCATTGTTCTCTTGCAAATATATTCCTACTCTAAAAAATTTTCTATTTTTTGATTTTAGATATGTCTTTAATCTTTCTGATTGTCCATCATAATGCCAACCTAATCGATTATTTTTTGGAAATTGATTTATCTGGACATGCAGTTCTGGAATCAAATATATGTCTTCCTGAATAATTTCTTTATAAATATTTAAAAGTTTTTCGTTAAATATGATTTTATAAATGTCTTTTTCAGAAAGACATAAAGATGTTAATAGGTATGTGTTGTTATTATTTTTGGATAATATTTTAATTTTGTTTCTAAGGTTATCTATTTCTTGACTTGAGAAACAATCGTTTATTAAGAGATAACCATTTTTATTAAAAAAATTTAAATTTTCATTAGACATTTTTTTTATCTATAAAAGAATTAAAATCAGATACTTTTCTAAAAACTGGACTAACTAAATCTCCTTCTATTTTTGATCTTATATTGGAATTTTTTGAAATAATATTTTTTAACAATTCTAAAGTTTCATCAAAAGCATTTAATGTTCTTTTAATATCCTGTTTCTTATGCATAAAACTTAGTGAATGATATGCGGCCCATAATATGCCTCTTCTAAACAATTCTTGTTGAATAAAGGTCTTTATTTCTAAATTTTGGTATTTTTTTATATCTTTTATCGTCAAAATACTTCTACATGGATGTCCATCACAAGATAGAAAAGTTTCTAATTGATAGCTTTTTATGATTTTATTTAAATTTTTTTGGAAATATGTACCTACATTTTTGAGGTGGTCTGGGACTTTTTTTTTCACAAGTTTTGTTATACATGTCTTTGCAGCAGCTAAACCCAAACACTCACCGCCATATGTAAAAGAAAAAAATACATCATCACCTAGAAGAGACATATATTCTTTTTTTCCAACAATCGCAGACAATGGTATTCCATTGCTAATTCCTTTAGCTAAAGCTGTTAAATCAGGTGTAACATTGTAATATTCTTGAGCACCTCCTATGGCATATCTAAATCCAGTCACTACCTCATCAAATATTAACAATGCATTGTTTTTTTTACAAAGTTCTTTTACTTTGTGGAGAAAATTATTTTTTTTACAGATTTTGCTAATTTTGCATATTTTAGTTTTACAATTTGATGCAAAACATTTTGGCTCTGGAACTGTAATAGGTTCCATAATAACACAAGAAATTTCGTTTTTATTTTCCTCAAATATTTTTTCTAGGCTGTTAATATTATTATATTCAAAACTGTGAACTAATTGTTTATTAAAGTTTGGTATTCCATTTGATTTATCTGTAGAAGCAATAAACCAATCGTGCCATCCATGGTAGCCGCAAAATGCAACTTTTTGTCTACCAGTGACTGCTCTCGCTATTTTGATGGCTATAGTTGTTGCATCTCCTCCATTTTTACCAAATCTAACCATCTCTGCGCTTGGTATATATTTCACGAGTAACTCAGCTACTTCTATCTCTAGCTTGTTCATTAAAGAGAAAGTTGAACCAATTTTTAGCTGTTTAGTAACCGCTCTATTAATATCAGGATCGGAGTAACCCAATATTAAAGGTTGGCAAGCCATTACGTAGTCAATAAATTTATTATTATCCTCATCCCATACGTTACAACCATTTCCTTTTTTTAGATATTTAGGTGCAAAATTATTAGTAAATTGAGAAGGTCCTTTGCTGAAAGTTTGACTGCCACCAGGAATAATTTTTATTGCTTTATTGAATAATTTATTCGAATTTGAAATATTTGGTTTTTTCATTTTTTTTTGCTTTTGTTAAATCTATTTAATTCTTTAGGAGTGTCTACCTCAAGCAATTTTTTTGAAGTATAATCGTTTAAAATTATTGGAAATGTTTCTTTGGAAATTAACTCATTATTAAGTTTATTAAGGTAGTTTAAATTGAAACCACATATATAATGATGGTGCGAGTAAGCTTCAGGAAAATCTTGACGTCTACATAAATCATTTTTTATAAATTGATAAGGTTTATTTTTTTTTAAATACCAACAACTCATAGGATTAGCCTCTACTTTTTTAAAAGTACAAATTGATTTTAACTTTTTTTTTTCTACAGTTTTAATTGCTTTTCTAAAATCGTTATTACTTTTATAAACCAAGGGAATATAAAATAGCCATACAAAAGTATTATTTGGAAATTTAAGCTTTTTTTTCATATCAACAAAAACTTCCTTAATACAGGTTTTATCTGTAGCAAATTTATTATTTCTCTTAAAAAACGTAAAATGATATTTTTTTGCCAACTTGTGTAAATACATATCATCTGAATTAACGTAAACTTTGCTAAAAAGTTTATTTCCTTTCAAATATTTAGCTGTATGCTTGAATAAAAACCTATTTTTAAATGGTAAAGACTTGCTGTTTTTTCTTGCAGGAATAACAGCAATATGATCATAATTTTTATTCATTATAAATAATCTATTAAAGTAATCTTTAGTTTTGTCAAAAATAATTTTTTAAATTTTCGTTTTCAAAGAATTTTAGGATTTTTCATTGACCATTCTACAAGTTCCCAGGTTTTTCCATTTTTACGAAATTTTTCAGATATTTTTTCATTTAATTTGAAACCACTTTTCTTATACAAATTCATTGCTGCTGTATATTCTTTTACAACTGGGAAAGAAATTTGCTTGAGTTTAAGATAATTAAAACAAAAGTCTTTGATGTGATACATTACTTCTGTACCTATTCCTGACCCACGGAAATCTTTATTTCCAATTAGAATTCCAAATTTACTTTTAGATAATTCAAAATCAATTGGTCCAAGCCTTACGTTACCTACATGAAGATTATTCATTTTTATTAGAATTGCGAAAAAATAATCAACTTCACTGTTTATCATCTCATTAGTAAACACATGTAAATCATTCAAAGAAATTTTTTTATTAGCTTTGCTAATAAATTTACTTGTATCTTTATCATTCATCCAATTTAAATAATCTTCAGATACAAACTTACTTGAGAAAGGTTCAAGTATAACTTTATCTCCATTAATTCTTTTTATAGGTGAAATTCTCATTTAACAAAATTTTTCGTAAACCAAGATAATTGATTTTTAAAAATTTTAACTCCATCATCATCTCTAAAAGCTTGAAATATAATAAGGCCTTGATAATGATAATCTATTAAAAGATCTATAATTTTTTTGAAATTAGTATTACCAGTTCCAAGTAACACTGAACCTCCACCGAATAGGCGATCTTTTATATGAAGATCTGTAATTTTAGTGCCGTAACATTTAAATTCTTCCACTGGGTCGTAACCAAGTGCTGCACTATTACCTGTATCATAATTAACTGTAATATTTTCTGAACCAATAGAATCAATTAATTTTGCAAAAGATATAGGCTCTAAGTCTGTTTCAAGAGAAATATTTATATTTTTTTTTTCAGCTGTACTAGAAATGATTTTAATATTTTGTACAAACCTATTTATATCTAACTCACTTTTTAAACTTGACTGATCTACACATGGAATAACTATATCTTTTACATTCATCATTGAAGCATTAATGATTAATTGATCTAAAGTTTTTAAACTTTTTTCAACAATAGAAGTATTTTTGCTATGAATTGGTGCCTCCATAAAATAATCTGCACAAATCGATCTAACCTTTACCCCAGACATTCTTTCTACATTCAAAATTTCTTCTGGGCCATTTATTGATAATAAAGGATTTTTTTCTGAATCATTATAATCCAAGATAAATTCAATAGAATCTAAACCAAATTGTGATGCTATTGAAAACTCGTCTTTCCAATAACCTATGGGATGCGCTTGGTATCTATTTTGATATTTAGGCAATAATCTTCCTTGCATAATACCAAATTTGTTTTCAATTCTATTTTCAATAAATGACATTAAATTTTATATTATCATTTTAAATTATTAACATTCTTAATAATATCTAAGTTAAAATAACTTTTAATATTAAAACCTATTTTAAATTATTTTGATAAATTCTTATTTATATGCTCTCTAAGTTTTTTTGCTATTGGCTTTTCTGCTTCAATTATTGTTTTTTTACCATCACCTAAAGCTTTCTCGATTTTTCTAACTCCACCGACAAGTTGTCTTAGACCCATAGGTTCTATAGATGCTGCTTGATCAGAGCCATACATAGCTCTACTCAAAGTAATATGTCTTTCTAAAGATGTGATACCTAAGGTTGCGGCTGCATAAGAAATAACTAAACCAGATTCATGTCCACTATATCCAATATCACAGTTATATTTTTCTCTTAATGTGTTTATAATATTAAGATTGGCATCTTCATCTTTCATTGGATAAGTTGAAACAGTATGCATTAATTCAAACGGACATTTTGTTTTCTTAAAAATATCAACAGCTTTTTGAATGTCCTCAAAATTTGACATGCCAGTTGAAATAAAAGTGTGTTTACCCTCTTCAGCAATTTTATTTAATAAATCCTCATAAACAATCATTGCAGATGCAACTTTATTATAATTACAATTGAACTGTCTCAAAAATTCTTGACTCTTAAGATCCCAAGCAGAAGCAAACCATTCTATTTTCTTCTTTTTACAATAAGAATCTATTTCATTGTACTGGTCAGTATCAAATTCAAGACCCTGTTTTTGTTCTCTTTGTGTTTTTCCCCATGGACTTTCTCTTGGAGAATCTAAAAATTCCTGCGTATATACCTCATCTAAATCACGTTTTTGAAATTTTACTGCATCACAACCAGCATCTACAGCAACATCAATAAGTTCTTTGCATATTGACATATCACCATTATGGTTAATTCCAATTTCAGCTGTTATAAATATTGGTTTGATAATTCCTCCTAATAATTATTAATTTTTTTAAATAAACTTCAATAGATTTAGTTTAAAAATTTTTTCTAGTAACTCTCTAACTACACCTGAACCACCTTTTGCGTCAAGTACAAATGTTGCAATTTTTTTTATATATTCATGGCTATCTGAGGGACAGGCAGAATAGCCACACAATTTCATCGCTTCATAATCATTAAGATCATTTCCAATATAAAATATTCTTTTGAGATTTAAATTTTTTTTTTTTGATAATTTTTTTATTACCTCAGATTTTTTACTAACCCCGTAAAGTACTGGGACTTTTAATTTCTTTGCTCTTGCTGCTACTACTTTATTTTTTTCAGTTGAAACTATATAAACTTTCTTTTTAATTTTATTTAATATCACAAAACCCATACCATCGGATCGATTACATGAAACAAATTCGTTACCTTTTTGATCTAAGTAAACATTATTATTAGTTAAAACACCATCAAAGTCGAAAATAATTAAATCTATATTATCAAGTTTGATATTTTTGATTTTCATTAATTTTAATAAAGTTAAATTTAAATTATTAATTAAAGCCTAATTTATTTTCTACAAGTTCACACAACAAATGTTCAATTAAAATGTGTGTTTCTTGAATTCTTGCTGTTGAATCAGATGGTACAATGATTGGTAAATCTACTAAATTTTTACATTTACCACCATCCTTGCCAAGTAAACCGATGGTTTTAATTCCCATATTCTTAGCTTGTAGTAAAGCTTTAATAATATTTTCACTATTTCCTGATGTTGTTATTGCAACAAGTATGTCATTTTTGTTCCCTAACGCTTCTAATTGTCTTGAAAATATTTCTTCATAACTAAAGTCATTTGAAATACACGTAATAACTGAGGTATCTGTAGACAATGCTATTGATTTTAGTTGTTCTCGATTTTTTTTAAAACGACCAACAAATTCAGCTGCTATATGCTGACTGTCTGCTGCACTACCTCCATTTCCACACCAAAAAATTGTTCCTTTAGAAGATAAAGATTTTGATACCAGATCTGCAGCTGTTTCAATTCTTTCAACAACTGAAGATTTAGATTCTTTTATAACATTTATATGTTCTTCAAATATTTTTTTTATTATGTCTGAGTAAAAATTTTCCTTCATATTAATTTAAATTTTAAATGTTGTTAGCAGAAATCCTAAAATTATCATCAACTTGAATTAATTCTTCAAAAGTTCCAGTATTTTTAATTTTTCCTTTATCTAAAATGAGAATTTTATCACATTTTTTTACAGTGCTCAAACGATGAGCGATTAAAATAATTGTAACTTCTTTGTTAATATTGTTCACAGCATCCATCACAATTTTTTCAGTAATATTATCTAACGAACTAGTTGCTTCATCCATAATTAATAATTTTGGATTATGATATAATGCTCTAGCAATTCCAATCCGTTGGCGCTGACCACCTGATAACCTAACACCACGTTCTCCAACAGTTGTATTGTACTTATCTGGCAATTCATTAACTACAAAATCATGAAGATTTGCAATTTTTGCAGCTTTTTCTATAGATTTAAGATCTATTTCTTTAGTATCAATTCCTAATGCAATATTTTTAATAATAGTATCATCAGTCAAATATATATTTTGAGGAACATATCCAATTAATTTTTGCCATGATCTAAAATTTTCTTTATTAATAATTTTATCGTCCACCATTAAACTACCTTTTTGAGGTTGAAGTAACCCAAGAATAATATCTACCGCAGTTGTTTTGCCGCTACCTGTAGAACCCACTATTCCAATTGTTTTTTTAGCAGGTATTTCAATGTTTATATTTTCTAAAGATGTTCGAGCAGCGTTGGGATAGTTGTAATAAATATTTTTAAGTGTAACTTTGTGTTTAAATATTATTTTATTTTGATTTTTTTGAAAATTAATAAATTTTAAATTTTTATAATCTTCATAAACTGATTGAAGCGCAGGTTCAATATATCTAAGTTTTGTAATAGATAGATAAATATTTTGTAGGGAGGGTAGTAATCGATATCCAGCAAATGCATAAAGTGCAATAATTGGAATTGCAGAAGCAAAATTTCCCATTTGCGCCATTAAGTAAAGTATGGCTAAAAGCATACCGCCAAAAGTTAAAGCCTCAAGCGCGAACCGAGGTAATTGACCTACAATCATTGCTGAGGCTTGAACATTTGCAAAAGTTTTAGCGGGATCTGAGAATTTATCTATATAAGATTGTTCGAGGCCCAAAACTTTTACTTCTTTTGCAGCACCGAATGCTTCACTAACGATTTTGTAACGTTTTTCATTTGCCGAAAATCGATCTTCTCCAATTTTTGTAAGATGATTTTTTAACAATTTGTAGATTAACGTATAAGCACCGCCAAGAAAAAAACCAACTATGAGGGTAAGTTTTGGTTCTGCCACAATCAATAAGATTATTAATGAAATTGTTACTGTTCCCTTAGCAATTAATTCCAGCATTGGTTTCATGCTATTACCAACAATTGTACCTACCTCTGAAAGAACTGTTTTTCCAATTTCGGAGCTATTACGATTTAAAAACCAGCTATAAGGTTGACGCAAATAATTTTCAACCATTCGTTTACTTATTTCATATTCCCGCAAAGCAACAAACCTATATTGCATATATTCTGTGATAGCCTTAAAACAAACGGATGTTACTAATAAGATAAAGAAAATTATACCAAGTGCAAAAATAAATTGATCTTTGGTATTTACGCCAAAAAAACTTGACGTTTCAAAAATAAATTTTAAGTAACTGTTTGTCTCAATTAAATCAGAGTTACTTATAACAGCTATAAAAGGCATTATTGATGCAACACCTATCATATCGATTAAAGCCATTAGGAAAATCATACATAACAGAATTGCTGCTTGCCTTCGTTCTTTAGGTGTTAGAAAGTAAATAAGCTTTTTTAAAGTTTGCATTAGAATTTAAACTAAATTCTTCATATTCTAACTCAAATATCTTAATAAAACTATAAATCGATATATTAATTTTAATATTATTAATTTTTATAAAAATTTTTTTCAGTGCATAAATCAAGCCAATTGAGCTATTAGTACTGGTCAGCTGCACGCATTACTGCGCTTCCACATCCAGCCTATCAAC
>MDTA01112739.1_pt1 | contig 16533 bp, 14 predicted proteins | sample 811151 | NCBI WGS metagenome assembly MDTA01 (sample SAMN05326648, study PRJNA326480) | marine metagenome | isolation source: seawater | place: Indian Ocean: South | collected 2010 | reverse complement strand
TAAATGAAGTTTATAAAAGTCAAAATGTTTTCATTACAAGTGATAAATTTGAGAATCAAATGTCATTTAATTTATTTGATAAAAAATTTTTAAAAATAAAAAAAAAAATTAAAATAAAAAAAAACATATTAAAATCGTTCAAAAAACATTTACAATTAAAATTTAATAATGAAAAAAAAATTTTAGGAGTCCATTTTAGAGGAACAACATATAAAGTAGCTAAAAGTCATGCTTTTCCTCTTAATAAATCATTGATGAAATAAAATATAGATAATTTAATTAAAAGATTTAAGTATAAAAAAATTTTTTTAGTAACTGATGAAGAGGATTACTTAAATTTTTTTAAGAAAAATTATACAGATAAATTAATATACTGTGAGTTTTTACGAACGAAAAAAATTGATCAATTCAAAGTTTACCCTAGAAAGTTTCATAGATTCAAATTAGGTAAAGAAATTATAATAGAAACATTAATGTTAGCAAAGTGTGAAGGGTTTACCTATGTAAAATCAAATGTAAGCTCAGCTGCTATATTTTTCTCTAAAAAAAAACCAAAATTATTTCCAAGATTTATTGGTAATAATTCTAGAAATAAATATATCGCAAGATGGTTGTGGTATTTTAAAAATTTACTTCCTAGAAAATTTGGAGGACACAATTTAAAAATTAATAATTAATTGCTAAATATTTTTTATAATATCTTTTAGTAATTTCATTTTTATACTTGGGTGAAGCATGATATATTGTATCACCTATTTGCTCATAATTAAGACATTCAATTTCATTAGAAAACATAATATCTAAATTTGACAATTCATCGTTTACTTTTTTAAAAAAAACATAGTTTTCATCTATACATGCGTTCTCATAGATCGGCCCATGAAAATAAATACAATTTATATTAAAATCATTACAAGCATTGATAATTTTTTTTAAAAAAAAAGACTTATTTCTATTAAATCTATTTATATCAAACCTATAACTAGCATCTTTTGTTATTTTTTTTCCATGTTTCATAAAATCATTTATTATTAAATTAGAGTAATTTTTATTATTTTTTTTCAAAAAAAAATTAAAATAAAAATTTTTAATTTCAAAAATATTTTTATCTAGATAATTTAAATACTTTAAAAAAAAATTTTTTTGCTTATTAATATATTCATAACCAGAAAATTTTACATCTTCCTGCCAAGCATATAAATTGTTAACAATTATAACAGTTTCTAAATTTTTATTTTTTTTAAGTATTTCCCTTAAAATCGCATTAGAACCTGCAAAAGAAAAATTTCCTGTTAAGGCTAAATTAGAGGTTTTTTTGCCTGATAAACTAGACCATAAATTTGAATTTATTGAATGACCCAATGAGCTGTCTCCTAAGAAGACTATTTTTGAATTATTGTTTATTTTTGATAATTGATGATTAACAAGCTCTTGTTGTAAAGATTTAAAACCTAAGATAGAAGATATATACACCAAAATGTTAAAAATTAAAAAAATAAAGAAAATTATAAAAATTTTTAAAAATAAATATTTTTTTATGTTAATTCTCATTAAAATTTAAAATAAAGAAATTCTACGCTACTTGTCATAAACCACAAAGATAAAATAAATCCGGTTATTGAAAAGATCAGATTTTTTTTGGAAGGCTTAAAAGTCTCTAAAATCATATTAGAATTATTTTTTTTAATACATATATAAAAAGATATTATGATTAATATGATAGCTCTAAAAAATGGGTAAGAATATACATCAAATATATAACTTATCTCAAAATGACCTGTTAAATCAGAAAAGCCAAATAATGATTTAAAAACTTGAATTGCATCCTGTAGACTTGAAGATCTAAAAAAAACAAAAGAAAAACTTACATAAATAAATGTAAGTAACCATCTAATTCTATTATTTAAAATATTTTTAAATGAAAAAAAATTATTAAAAACAATTGCAACTCCATGCATTAAACCAAAAAAAACAAAATTCCAAGATGGACCATGCCAAATCCCAGCTATAAAAAATACAAAAATTGTAACAAATGATGTTGAAAAAACACTAACTTGACCAAAGGATCTTAATAAAGGTACATAAATATAAAAAGTTAAGAAATTTGTTAATGTTATATGCCATCTTTGCCAAAATTCTTTTATTGATTTTGCTTTAAATGGGCTGTCAAAATTAACCGGTAATTTAATATTAAAAATTAATGCTGATCCTGTGGCCATATCAACATATCCACTAAAATCAAAATAAAATTGAAATGTAAAACATATTAACGTAATCCAAGCATCAAAAACATTTAAATTATATACATCCGAAAATCCTATTGATGAGATAATTGCTAAATTATCTGCTATAACAACTTTTTTAAATAAACCAATCAATAAAACAAATATACCTGCTGAAATATTATTTAAATTTAAATATGTAAATTTTTTTTTTTCAAATTGATTTGATATATTATTATACTTACATATTGGTCCAGCGATTAATTGTGGAAAAAAAAAGATAAATAAAAAATAATTTATAAATTTAAAGTTTTTTATCTCCTTATCATATGCATCTACTAAAAAGGCTATTTGCTGAAAAGTAAAAAAACTAATTGCCAACGGAAATGGTAAATTAAGTTTTTTTAGGTCTGATGAAAAAATATAGTTATAATTTTCAATTAAAAAATCGATATATTTAAAAACGACTAAAAGGAATATATTTATAATTATTCCTATTAATAAAAATTTTTTTTTGTGAAATTCAGAAATAATAAAAAGTTTGTAAATAAGATAATTGAAAAATATTGAAACAAAAATTAGATATAAATAATTAATATTCCACCAAGCATAAAAAAAAATACTTGATAAAATTAAAATAATTTTTGCATTTTTTTTTTTAGAAAAAAAAAAAAATATAAATACTATTGGTAAAAAAAAAAATAAATATTCAAACTTGTTAAATAGCATTATTTTAGAAATTTAATTATAGCTTTTATAGAATTAAGTTTAATTGATTCTGAAGTGGTGATTTTTCTTTTTTTAAACTTCTCTAATTCTAATATTATTCTCACATGACTTAAACTGTCCCAAGTATCAAAATCTTCCGCACATGAGTTTTTCGTAATATTTGATAAATCAACTTTAATAATTTTTGAAATTAATTTGATTATTTTTTTTTCCATTTATTCAATTTTATAGAATTACTTGTTTTAAATCCTTTATTAATGTTTTATCATTTATTGTACTTAAATCGCTTGATGTCTTTTTAGTTATTAAATCCCGAAGTAATCTTCTTAAAATTTTACCACTTTTCGTCTTAGGTAGTTTTTTTATATAATAAATTTTTTTTGGTAGAGCAAATACCCCAAAATTTTTTTTGATTACTTTATTAATTTTTTCATCAAGATTAGTTGAATTCATTTTTTTTTTACTATAAATAAATTTACTAAATTTCCCTCTAATTTATCCGGTGAAGAGACAGCTGCACATTCAGATATTTCACTTAGACTTAAAATTTCGGATTCAATCTCTTCGGAGCCAATTCTGTGGCCCCTTATATTTATGACATCATCAACTCTACCATGGATAATTATATAATTTTCTTTTTTAGTTGCAAAATCAAACATTCTGAAATTTTTTTGATAATCCCAATACTTATCCCACTCTTTTTTACCATTTTCAATTTTAACCATACACCCTGGCCAATTATTAATTATTTTAAATTCTTTTTTTTTCTTTTGATATAAATTTGTAATTTTAATTTTGCTTGACGTTAAGCTTCCAACTGAACCATGTGGTGATTTACCTATATTATCTGAAAAAGATGGTGAAGAAATTATTCCACCTGTTTCTGTCTGAAAATATGTATTTACTATAGGTTTATTCTTATTTAGAAATTTCTTAGAAAACCATAGCCCTACACTCGGTGCTAATGGTTCGCCCATTGATCCCAAAGTTTGAAGTGTTTTTGTAATTAATTTTTTTTCAGGGAAAATTGATTTCATTAATCTAATTAGGGTTACGGGAAGATATAAAACGGTAATACCTACATTCATTACATTTTTAAGGAATTTTTGATCCAATAAATCAATTGGTTTTTCAATAATTACTGTTGAACAACCGATCGATAAAGGTCCAAACAAGGCATAGGTATGTCCATTGATCCAGCCTGCATCTGAGGCAGTAAGCATTATTGATTTTTCATTTAAACCAAACTTTTTAATGCAAGTGTATTTAGCATAAAGTAAATAGCCTCCAGTTCCATGAACCACTCCCTTTGGCATACCAGTTGAGCCAGATGTAAAAAGTGTAAATAAATGTTTTGTACTTTTATATGGTTTTAATTTTACATTCTCAAAACTTTTATTTTTAATAATTTTAAAGTCTTTTAAAAAGAGTAACTTTAATTTCTTTAATTTTATATTATTCAATAATTTATTCATTTCATAAAATTTTTCTTTACTGATTCTTGTTAAAAATATATCGGGTTTAAAGATTTTAATTCTTTTTATTATTGCTTCTTCAGGCAAATCCTCAAATAAAACTGAAAATTGAATTCCAAGAGAGGCAAAAGTTAACATTGCAGCCGCCATATCAATTGAGGCTGAACCATGTATCATAATTTTATTAATTTTTTTTTTAATTTTAGATCTAAATTGAAAAATAAAATTATTTACTATATTTTCTAACTCTAAATAAGAAAATTTTTCCAGTTTTTTTGATTTATTAAAAAAATAAATTGCAGTCTTGTTTTTATTTTTTTTATAAAAAATATTGTCATATACATTTATTTCACCATCTGGAAACCATTGTGGAGAGTTGTCATTTTTGATTAAAAGTGCAGTTTTAGGTTTTTTTTTCCAGACTAATTGGTTTGATTGATTTAACCAAAAATCTGTATACATTTAAGACCGCCTTTAATAAATACTATTTGTTGATCTTTTTTACTTTAAAAATCAATGAATTCAACTAAAACGTTAAGTCTAATGAAATATTTAATAAATTCTCCGTCTTTATCCTCCCTAGAAAAAAAATATGTAAATGATGTATTAAAAAGCACTTGGTTGTCAAGTAACGGCAAACATACTCTAGAATTTGAAAAAAAGGTTTGTAAGTTTCTTAATGTAAAAAATGCTTTAGCTGTCCAAAGTGGTACCGCAGCCTTGCATTTGGCTCTTAAAACTTTAGGATGTAAAAACGGTGATAAAGTCGTTATCCCTAATTATTCATGTTCATCAAATTTAACTTCAGTAATTCAATGCGGTGCTATACCTATAATTGTAGAAGTAGAAAAAACTTCTCTGGGTTTAGATGTAAATTTATTAAAAAAAGCAATTAAAATTTATAAACCAAAAATTGTTCAACTTGTACATGTTTATGGTTTTCCAGCAAAGGATACATTTGAAATAAAACAAATTTGTAAAAAAAATAAAATACTTTTATTAGAAGATTTTAGTGAAGCTCTTGGTGCAAAAATCAATAATAGAAAATTAGGAACTTTTGGAGACATAGGGATATTTTCAATTAGGTCAGAGAAAATGATTGGCGTTGGTGAAGGTGGAGTGATTGTTACTAACAATGTTAGTCTTTATAAAAAAGCTGAAAAGCTAGGATCAAGAAATTCTCCGTTTAAAGGTAAAAAAGATCCATATTGGAAAAAATACCATTGTTTGGGAGAGGGATATAATTACAAGCTGCCACATTTACTAGGAGCAATTGGAAGAGGACAAATAGAGAGATTTGAAAAAGAAATTCTTCCAAAGAAAATTAAAATTGGAAAAATTTACAAAAATATCTTTGATGATGAAAATTTTAAAATCACTCAATACTACCCTAAAACTCATAAGCCAGTTTTTTGGTTAAATTCAATTTATTTCAAAAATATAACTAGAAATAAAGTAAGGCGTATAGGCTTGGAATTACAAAAAAAAGGAATAGAAGTTAGATCAGGTTTTTGGCCATTAAATTTAGTGAAAAATGTCAATTCAAAATATATTTATGAAAAAAAAATTAGTAAAAATATTTATGAAAATACGCTTGTGCTCCCATCAAATACAAATTTAACTCGGAAAGATATTAAATATATTAAGCAAATAATTTTAAATTATATTTAAGTATGTCAAAAAAAATTCTTTTATATGGAGCTAGATCAACTGGTTACATTTTGTATGAAATGCTTAAAGAAAAAAAAATCTATCCAAAATATTTGTTTGATCCATTCCTTAATAAACCAATTTTTAAAAGCAATTTAATATTTTCAAATAAAAAAAAAGATTTTGAAATATTTTTAAAAAATTCTTCTCATTTTTTAGTTTGCATTGCTAGAGAAGATGGAAAATCAAGATATATGATATCTAAGGAATTTGAAAAGAAAGGTTTGAATCCAATTAATATAACTTCCAAACAATCAGACATTCACAAATCTGTTAAAGTGGGTAAGGGATTTATTGCCTTACCAAAATCTTACATTAATCGGGGAACAAAAGTTGGAGATTATACAATTTTGAATACCGGAAGTATGGTTGATCATGAATGTAAAATAGGAAATGGAGTACACTTAATGGGAGGTTGCTATTTAGCAGGGAGAGTAACGGTTGAGGATTTTGCCTCTGTTGGCGCTACCGCTACAATACTTCCTGATATAAAAATTGGTAAAAATAGCATAGTTGGTGCAGGATCTGTAGTAACTAAAAACGTAAAACCAAATACAGTTGTTGTTGGTAATCCCGCAAAATATTTAAGAAATAATAATCCAAACTATGACATTAATATTTTTAAAAATGTTAAATGAAAAAAAAAATATTAATGTAGGATTTATTATTAACTATAGATTAGATGGATGGCTAGGTGTAACAAACTATTATTTAAATTTGTTCAACACAGTCAAATTACACAATAATAGAGAAAGTAAGATAAATATTATTATTCTTAGTGATAAATTTATTACAAAAAAAGAAAAGAACTTATTTAAAGATTTTAAAATTATAAAAACAAATATTTTAAACAGAAATAGCAGAATAACTAAAATTTTAAATTTATTTCAAATAATTTTTTTTGGTAAAAACTTCTTCTTAGAAAAATTTTTAAAAAAAAATAATATAGATATTATTTCTCATACATCTTATTTAGGAAATAAATCAAAAATTCCAAGTATTAAATGGTTTCCTGATTTTCAAGAGTATTATTTTCCCAATAATTTCAGTTTTAAACAAAGAATTGCTAGGAAATTAGATTTAATAATGTCAACAATGCATTCAAATAAATTAATCGTAAGTAGTAAATCTGTGTTAAGCGATTTAAGAAAAATAAATAAAAAATCCTACAAAAAAGCCTTAATTCTTAATCATTTTAATACAATAAATAAAAATAATATTCCTAAAATAGCAGATATAAAAAAAAAATATAATATAAAATTACCAAAATCATTTATTTATTTACCTAACCATTTCTGGAAACATAAAAATCATATTACTGTTTTTAAATCAATTAATTACATTAAAAAAAAATTAAACAAGAAAATTTATTTAGTTACTACTGGTAATAAAAATGATTACAGGTTTCCAAACCATAAAAAAAACTTAGATTACTATATCGAACAAAATAATATCAAAAATCAAATCTTTAATCTAGGAATCATAAGCAAAAAAGAAGTTTATTGTCTAATGAAAAATTGTAAATTAATGATCAATCCTTCTTTAAGTGAAGGATGGGGTAATTCAATAGATCATTCTATTCATTTTAAAAAATATATTATTTTATCAAAAATACCTGTTCATATTGAACAAAATCCCCCTAATGGAGTATTTTTTGAGAGCAAAAACTTTAAAAATCTCTCAACTATTATTTTAAAATATATGAATAAAAAAAGTCCTCAAATAAAAACTTTTAAAAAATACAAATTTAATTCTTACAATTTTTATTTAAGTTATAAAAAAATAATTAAATCTCAATTGTAATTATTTTTTATAATATTGATAAAATTTATTAAAATGTTTTAATATTTTATAGACAGATATCAAATAAATTAAAAATTTACTTTGACCATTGTCTATTCTAATTTGAATTTCTTCTTTAAAATGATCAACAAAATTTATAGTACTTGAATACCCTCCTCTTCTAAAAATACCTAAAATCTCATTCTTTTTTGTGCTTACTCCAATCATTTTGTGTTTAACAATCATTCTGTAAAAATAATCATAATCTGATGAAAACCTGTATTTTAAGTTATACAGTCCAACTTTATCAGCTGAAGATTTTTTAATATAAAATCCAGTTGAGTGACTAGTATAAAATCCCCATGAATACTTAACTTTCCAGGGCTTATAACCATGCAAAACTCCCCAATGTTTTCTTACTGATCCAAAAATAAAATCTGGATATTTTTTTTTAACAATATTATTTTTAAGGATTTCTAAAGCATTTGGTAAAAGTATATCATCTGAATTTAAAAAACCTAAATAATTACCTGTAACTTGCTTCATACCTTTGTTAAATCCATCATAAATTCCATTGTCTTTTTCCGAGGAAAAAAAACTTATCTTGTCTTTATATCGGTTTATAATTTCTAATGTTTTGTCTGTTGAGCCACCATCTATTACAATATGTTCATAATTTTTATAGGATTGTTTGTACAAACTATTAAGACATTCCTCTAAATATTTATCACCATTTTTAACTACAGTAATAATAGATATTAATGGATTGGTATTTCCCATATTAAATTAAATGTTTTAGAATAATTTTCAAAATAGTATACATTATTACTTGAATTATGATTAATATTATAAAAGATATTTTCAATTTAAAAAATTGGTTTTTATTTTTAAAAAATACTAATTATGTAAGAAAAAAACTTATAATTCGTTTCCTATCTTATCCAAGTAAAAGAGTGGGCAATATAAGTAATAAAACCCTTAGAAATATGAGTATAGATTTTTGGATTTATTTTGCAAAAAAAAATAAAAGCTTCCAAAAATTCTTTTTTTCTGATTCAGATAAAAATAAAATTGAAAGTTACGAAAATTATAAAAATAATTATACTTATATAAAAAATAAAACAATTGAAAGTTTAAAACATAATGGAATAGCAATTTTTGAAAATATTTTAAGTAAAGAAGAGCATTTATTAATTAAAGAAAATTTTAAAAAATTGATAAATGAAAATAATAACTATAATTGGCTCGAAAGTCCTAAAGACATAAGTAAATCTGATCAAGTAGATTTGATTTGGGCTTTAGATGATATAAATAAATATCAAACATTGAAAAAAATAAACGATGATATTACTAAAATTGTATTTGGTAAAATTTGTAATGCTAATATTGAATACTTTATGCATAAATCAAAATCTATACCAGAAAATATAATTAATGGAGATAATCATTTGCACATGGATAGATTTCTTCCTAATTTAAAACTCTATTATTCACCTTTTAAAATTGAAAAAAATGATGCTCCATTTAATTTTGTTAAAGGAAGTCATAAGATAAATGAAGATTATTTAAGTTATTGGAAGAACTCAAATACATGGGACGAATATGAAGATTTAAAAAAAAACAATACTTATTTAAAGTCTAAAATTCAAAACATAGATTACACAACAACCTTAGAAGAAAATTCCTTAATAGCTGCATTCACTAATGGTCTTCATGGAAGATCCCCTTTTTTGAAAAAATCTTTAAGACAGACAATTTTTATTTGCTATAACTCGTTCAACAAATTATCTTTGTTAAATCCCAAATATTATTAAAATGAAATTACTTAAATTTGAATTTATAAATAGATTCAGAATTGTTAATAAATTTAAAAGATTAAATAATTCTTTATTTTTCAAGAAAAAAGTGAACTCAAATAATATAATTTTAGTAGAATTTAATGCCTTTCATTCTGACCATATATTTTTCTCTTATTTTTCAAATGTTTTAGCAAAAAAATATAATGCTAAAATTTTAGGTTTCTATAATTTTAAACTCATAGTATCTAAATTGAAAGAGACTTTGATTGAGAAAATTAAATGGAAAATCTCTAACAAAGTTAATTATAAAAATTTTGGTATATACAGATCGTTTGGAACTGAAAAAATTTTCAAACCACATATTTCTAAAGAAATAGAAAAAATATCACTCAAAAAATTTAAAATAATCTTAAAAAAAATTAAAAAAAAGGAAGATATTTATAAAATCAAAATAAATAAGGTTTTTCTTGGCGATATTATTTATGATAGCTACTTGAAGTTTAATTATGTACCTACAATAAATGTTACGGATAAAAATTTTAAAAATTTTTTAAAAGATTTTATTTGCTTATTTTATTTTTGGGACAATTTTTTTAAAACGCATGTGGTAAAATCAGTTTTAGGTATTCATGCTCATTATAGTTACGCATTACCTATGAGAATAGCTTTTAGAGAAAAAATTCCAGTTTATGTGCATAATGAAGGTAAAGTATTTTACTTAAACCAAAAAAATCAATATCAATTTTCTGAGTACAAATATTTTAATAAAATTTATTCAACATTTTCCTCAAATCAAAAAAAAGAAATTTTAAAAGAAGGAAAAAAGTATATAAAAAAAAGAATTTTAGGCAAAACTGGAGGTGAAATAGGGTCAACCTATATTTCTAAATCTTCTTTTTCAAAAAAATTTAGAAAAAAGAATATTCTTAAAAAAAACAAGAAAATTAAGATTTTAATATGTACACAAGATTTTTTCGATGCAATAAATGTTTATGGAACTTTTCATTTTCCAGATTTTTATGAATGGTTAAATTTTTTAGGAAAAATCTCTAACAAAACTAATTATGATTGGTATATTAAAGATCATCCAAATTACTCTGGTAAATATGAAAAATATCAACCTTTCACCTCTAACACTACTCAAGAAATTATAAAAAAATATAAAAACATTAATTATATAAACCCTAACACTAGTCATATTGATATAATTAAAAATGGTATAGATTATGTCTTAACAGTTTTTGGTTCAGTAGCATTTGAATACCCTTATTTTAATATTCCTGTTATCACAGCTACAAAAAATATACCTACAAGTGTCTATAATTTTAATTTAATTACAAAAAACAAATCACATTTAAAAAAGATTTTATTGAAATTAAAAAAAAAAAAATTTTTTTTTAATAAAAAAGATTTAGAGAAATTTTATTATTTTTATTTTATTTATTTTAATAATTCTAATTTTTATCCAAAATATAATGAATTTAATTTAAAAACAAATAAGTGGGATAAATATTGGTCAGTAGATTATTATGATTTTTGGGTTAACAATTTTTCAAAAAATACTCACCAAGAAATGTTAAATAAAATTAAAGATTTTATTAAATCAAGAGAATATTGTTTATCTTAAGTTAAAACTAATTAAAAAAATTTTTAAAATTTTTTTAATTAGTTATTATTGATCCCATAAAAAAATAACAATTGAAATTCACAAATAAATCAATAAAAACTATTTATGAATAACAATGACCTAAATCAATTAAGTGAGTTTAAAAAATTTTTTTTTAATTCAACTGTTGATATAAGTTTAGCTAGTTTTATTTTATCAATTATTATATCTGCAATACTTGCGTATTTAATTAAAATTACTTATATCCAAAATTCACAAACACTTAGTAATAAATCTTACTTTTCCGATCAGTTTATTCCTTTGGCCACAATAACCTGTTTGGTCATTACAGTTATAAAATTTTCATTAGCATTATCTCTGGGACTAGTGGGAGCTTTGTCAATTGTTAGATTTAGAGCGGCAATAAAAGAGCCTGAGGAATTAGTTTATCTTTTTTTTGTTATAGGTATTGGTTTAGCATGTGGTGCTAACCAATATATTATTGCTATTTTTGCGACTTTATTAATTGTTGGAATTATATTTTTTCTAAGATTAACAAGAGTTAAAGAATCAAAATCAAAGTCAAATTATTCAGAAATAAACGTTATTCAAATTAATATAAAAAATAATCAAGAATTAATTAAAATTAATGAAATTTTAGAAAAAATAAAAAACTATACAAATTTTATAAAACTTAAAAGTTCTTTTATTAATCAAATAGAGAGTACATATATAATATGGGCAGATTTTAAAGATCAAAATAGTTACTTGGACTTAGTCGAATACACTTCAAAATTGAGTAAAGAAAATAAATCTTTAGAATTTTCTTTTACGACAAGTGATAATATATACGAATAATTGTAATGATCTTCAAAAGAAAACAAATTTCTTTTTCGAGAAATTCAATAAATCTTTTCAAAAAAATAAATTTTTTATTTGGTTTATTTTTTTTGGTACAATTATTTATAATTTTAATTATTTTTTTTGTATATAACTTTACATCTATAAAAACAAAATTACCTCCAGAAAGAATTTCATTAATTATTTCTAAAAATTTAAAATCATTAACTGGTTTTGATTTTACAAATGTTGATGACTACATACTTGTAACTTTAAAGGGAGTTTTTTTTAAAATAGCCGGAAATAAAATTGACAATATAAATTTATCAATCAGTCAGAAAAATTTATTTACAATTGAAATGCAAAGAAAACATAGGTTTGACGTTAATAGTGAAAAGGATTTAACGCAAAAAGAATTAGTTAATCAAATGGTAAAAGGGAAATTAAATTTTAAAGATAAATCTTTGCGAATAAAAATGAGAGTCAAAGGTGATAGAAAAATTCACTTTGATGAAAAAAAAAATACCTCTTTAAAAATTGACTTGATTGGAGAAGATAGACTTTTTGGTTTAGAGGAATTCTCATTACAAAAACCAATTGTAAGAAATTATATATATGAGTATATATTTCATGAACTACTTAAGGAAAGTGGAAATATTTCCTTAAAATATATACCTGTAAATTTATCAATAAATGGAGATGCAAAAGGTGTTTTTATAATAGAGGAGGGATTTACTAAATATCTATTAGAGAGACATAAAAGAAGGAATGGACCTATTTTTAATACTCAAGATTTAAAATCCGCATATTACCCAAATGTAGCTTACGAGAGTTATTCTGAAAATAGTTGGACCTCTGGAAATAAAAGTCTCTTAAACTCAGGTTTTTCAATATTAAATAATTTAAAAGATAATCAATTTTTTGAAAGTCAAGATTATATAGATTGGAAATTATGGGCAAGATTTTTTGCTGTAATTGATTTGGTTGAAGGATATCACGGTGCATTAAGCAAGAGTGTAAGAATATATTATAATCCAATAACTGCAAAATTAGAACCAATCGGTTTTGATGCGCATAAAGGAGCTGGGTCTTTTGAGAATTTTATTTTAATAGATATAATTAATAATAAATCAAATTGTTTGTATATTTGTGAGGAAAAACCATGGTTTGATAAATTTTTCTACAAAAATAATGGAGAGATAAGAGATGAATTCTTAAATGAGTACTTAAGTTATTTAAAAATTATTTCAGATGAAAAATATATTAAAAAATTTTTAAATAAATATAGAAAAAAAATAAAAAATCTAAATAACGCTTTTTATTCAGATTTCTCTAAAACAGATGATATATTTTGGAAAGGTTTGTTTCCATACATCTATGATAAAAATTTTTTATACGATCGTGCAAGTATAATTAGATCAAAAATATTAAATTACAATTCTGAGAAACTTAAGGTTTCTTTAAAAGATCATAAACTTGAATTTGATACTACAACAAGCAAAATGCCTTTGAAAATTAAATCAAATTGTAGCAAAGATAAGAAAATAAATAAGTGGATTTTTGGAAAAGGAGAAATTAAATGGAATAATAGTTGTCAAGAGGTAAAGGTTATTAATTTAAATGGTACAGAAAGAAACATAAGTTTGTTTAAAAATCCTCAATTAACTAAAAGTGAATTACCTCTTAAAAAAAATAATATTGAGACAATCTTAAATAAAGATGGTGTGGTAGAAAAAAATAATAATATTTTTTTTGATAAAGAAGAACTTATACTTAACAAAAGTTATTTTATCCCCAAAGAAAAAAACTTCATTTTAAAAGCAGGTCAATCAATAATATTAGATAAAAATTCTACAATTTTTTCTAACGGTAATTTGTTGTTTAAAGGTTCTATAGATAACCCATCATTTATAAAAGGAGTGGGAGACTCGGGTCAACTAATACATTTTGATGGTAAAGTTTTAATAGAAAATTTAATAACTGAAAATTTAAATCAACCTAAAAATTTTTATGGTTATGATCTTTATAGTGGTTTAAATTTTATAAATTCCAAGGTTGAAATAAACAACCTTTTGGTTAAAAACTCAAAATCTGAAGATTCAGTAAATTTTATAAACTCCGAGGTTAATGCAAATAATATAAATATTTTGAATGCAAAATCTGATGGCATAGATGTTGATGGAGGAATCTTTTTATTCAATATAGTTAATTGCAACAAGATTGGAAATGATTGTTTTGATACATCAAATGCCTTTAGCGAAGGTTATCATATAGTAACAAAGAATGTCATGGACAAATCAATAAGCGTTGGTGAAAACTCTGAAATTAATATTACTAAAATAAATATTGATAATTCTGAAATTGGAATAGCTGTTAAAGATGGCTCCAAAATGAATGTTGATGAATTATTTATTAATAAAACATCACTTCCTTTAGCAGTTTTTAAAAAAAAAACTGAGTATATCAATGATGCCTTTTTAAATATTCAAAATTTTAATGTAAAAAATAGTAAAGAAATATATCTAGTAGATAATAAAAGTTCTTTGCTTTTGGCAGGACGTAAAATCACTGGAACTAAATCAGGGGAAGAAATTGAGGAGCTTTTATATGGTAATGTTTACGGAAAAGCAACAGAACGATAATATAAGATATGAGAGAAAATATTTTCTAGAATCTGAAAAGTATTATCTTTTTAAAAAATTTCTAATAAATAATGGGTATACAAAAAATTATGATTCTAGAATTGTGAATTCAATTTATTATGATACTGATAAATTCAAATATTTTAAAACTAACATAGAGGGATTGTCTAGGAGATTAAAAGTAAGAGCTAGATGGTATAATGATAATACTAAAAATAAAATCATTGAATTTAAGATTAAAAATGGTTTTCTTGGTAAAAAAATCTACTCGGACTTTTTTAATGAGAAAGATTTGATTAACGAAACCTTAAAAAAAACTGGAGATTTAGTTAAACCGATTGTGAAAATTTCTTATTTGCGTGAATATTTCATCAGCCCATGTCAAAAATTCAGGGCTACTGTAGATAATAATATATATACAACAATTGAGAATTCAAAAATTAACTTCAATAAAGTTCATCTAAACCAGACTATATTAGAATTTAAATATAGTTTAGACAATGATAATATTTTTAGAACCTTTGTAAATAATATAAAATTTCCATTTAGATTTAAAAAAAATTCTAAATATGTTACTTCATTGCTATCTTTAAAATATTTATAAACTATTAATGACAAATAACCCTGATTATAAAAAAGGAAATAACAATCCTAAAGTTTTTTATGGATTACCTAAAGAAATAAAATTTTGTAGAAATTGCACTTACAATAATCAGAAACCAAATTCAGAAATAGAGTTTAAGCATAATATAAAAACAAAGAAACCAATAATTGTTTTTAATAAAAATGGAGTTTGTGAAGCTTGCAATTTGAGCAATCAAAAACAAAGCATTAATTGGAAAACAAGAGAGGATGAATTATTGGAATTGTGCAATAAATATAGAAAAAAAGATGGTTCTTATGACTGCATAGTACCAGGATCAGGAGGAAAAGATAGTTTTTTTGCTGCACATATTCTTAAATATAAATATAAAATGAACCCACTTACCGTAACATGGGCACCTCATATATATACAGAATGGGGATGGAAAAATTTTCAGTCATGGATATCAGCAGGTTTTGATAACTATCTTTTTACACCATCTACACTTACACATAGATTACTTACTAGATTAGCTTTAGAGAATTTATTTCATCCATTTCAACCTTTTATGATAGGACAAATGCTGTTTCCTCCAAAAATAGCAGTGAAATTAAAAATACCTTTAATTTTTTATGGCGAAAATCCAGAAGACTATGGAAATAAAAAAAAAAAAATAGATAGTCCCAAAAAAGATATTAAATTTTTTTCGAAAAAAAAAAGGGATGATTTTTTTATTTCAGGTTTAAGTCACAAACAGTTAGCAGAATATGGGATCTCAGATAATGATTTGATGCCCTATAGACCAATGAATATAAATGAAGTAAATGATAATAATATAGACGTTCAATATTTAGGCTATTATTTAAGATGGCATCCGCAGGAAAATTATTATTATACAATTGAGAATAGTAATTTTATCCCATCCCCTGAAAGAACACCTGGAACTTATAGCAAGTACAGCTCGATTGATGATAAATTAGACGATCTTCATTACTACACAACATATATTAAATTTGGTATGGGGAGAGCAACCTATGATAGTGCTCAAGAGATAAGAAATGGAGAAATTAACAGAGAAGAAGGGATTGAGCTTGTAAGAAAATTTGATGGAGAATATCCAATAAGGTTTGAAAATGAATTATTTG
>MDTA01037498.1_pt1 | contig 16548 bp, 15 predicted proteins | sample 811151 | NCBI WGS metagenome assembly MDTA01 (sample SAMN05326648, study PRJNA326480) | marine metagenome | isolation source: seawater | place: Indian Ocean: South | collected 2010 | reverse complement strand
GATTGCAAAATTATTCATCATAGCCTTTACTAGTTCTCCCTCTTTATTCGTATCAATAAAAATTTCTCCTATTTTGCCATCATCGTACTCACCTGTGTGCAGGTAAACTTTATGATCTCCTATTTGAGCCTTTTGAATATAACCTTTTCTTCGGTCTGGCATTTTAAAACGTGCATTGTTTTTAACTTTAAAATTGTTTTTTTCATCAGATGAATTTTTATTTTTTTGTATTTTGTCAGTGATATTTTTTTGTATGGTATGATCGATGGCAATTTTCTTTGATTTCTGCTTACTATCTCCTCCAATTTTTTTAGTTTTACGGTTATTAAGCTTTACGTCTATAAGCTCTACATTACCGTCAGTTCGCTCATCTATTTTTGACAATTCTTTGTCATTTAAATCATCTAGAGTATGAATGGTTTTAAATGTACAAGTATAATAAGTTTCAACTACGTATTTTTTCATAATAAAATGGAATCTATTTAAGATATATATTAAAATAGCTTAGTGTCTATTGTATAATAATACAATTCTTAATTGTGTGGATGTAAAATATTAAAATGATTTTAAAAGTTATTTTTACTTGGTGGAACAAACAAACATTTGGGACTTTTCTCAAAACATTGTTTACTGGTAAACTTGTAGGTAAAGATCAATTTGGCAACAAATACTACAAGAACAAAAAAGATGAAAGATGGGTAGTATACTCAGACGATGTAGAGGCTAGCAAAATTACCTCAGATTGGTTTTTATGGATGCACCATACAGTGGATAAAACACCGGATCAAAATATTACTAAAAAATACACTTGGCAAAAAGACCATTCTGAAAATAGAACTGGTACGTCAAATAGACATAAGCCTGTTAAAATAAAAAAAGATAATCATATAAAAAAATATGAAACCTGGAAGTAAATTAACTACATTAATAATCTTATTTTTCATCTCGTCGATTTACTCGTCGAATGCTGATGAAAAAATTCTATCTACACCTTTATTAAATATAGATAAAATTGAACCTAGTTTTGAAGACTCAGACGAAAAAAATGAGAGCGATTTAAATAGTAAACAAATTAAAGAGAAAAAGAAAAAAAATAGTGTATCAACTTCACACGCAGTACTTATAGGTTTAGACAAAATAACTGCAAAATCGACTAAAATAATCATAAATCTCGAAGAAACTAAAACATTTGGGCCACTTGAAATAAAAATCTTAAAATGTGGTAAAGTCGACGTTAATAATCAAATTGATGATGTAGCGTATATGCAAGTTAAAGATTTAACAAAAAACGAAAACGAAAAAGTTTTTATTTTTAATGGTTGGACCTTTTCATCAGATCCTAATTTAACTCCATTTGACCATGCAATCTATGATTTACAATTATTAAGTTGTTATAACGTTTAAAAAAACTTTTCTTTGCTAAGCCAATTTGTATCAAAATCAGAACTAATAAATTTCTTATGATTTAAAATTTTTTTATGCAAATCTATGGTTGTAGTAATTCCCTCAAGGACAAATTCATCGAGAGATCTTAACGTTCTTTGAATAGCTTCAGTTCTGTTTCTGCCTTTACAAATTACTTTAGCGATTAAACTGTCATAGTAAGGTGTAATTTTACACCCCTGAAAAATAGACCCATCAACCCTAGTTCTAAAACCAGAAGGTTGATGACAAACTTTTATTACACCAGGACTAGGCTGAAAATCGAGCGCTGGATTTTCTGCATTGATACGACACTCTATAGAGTGGCCTCTAGGTTTGATATCACTTTGTTTAAGTGCTGTATCTCCAGTGAAAGCAATCCATAATTGTTCTTTTACAATATCGATACCAGTCTGCACTTCTGTTACAGGATGCTCAACTTGTACTCTTGTATTCATTTCTAAAAAATAAAATTTTCCATTTTCATAAATAAATTCTACGGTGCCTGCACCCTCATAATTAATTTGTTCTACCATTTTGACAGTTTTTTCTAAAAGATCTTTTCTTTGTACATCTGTTAAAACCGGACTAGGTGTTTCCTCTATCAATTTTTGGTGTCTTCTTTGCACTGAACAATCTCTTTCTCCCAAGTGAATTGTTTTATTTTTACCAGACATAATTTGAACTTCGATATGTCTGGGATTTTTAAAATATTTTTCAATGTATAATTCATCATTGCCAAAAAATTTTTTTGCTTCAGTTTTAGCAATTAAAAATAGACTTTCTAATTTACTCTCTTCTTCAACAACCTTCATACCTTTTCCACCACCTCCACCAGCTGCTTTTATAAGAACTGGATAACCAATATTTTTACAAATATTTTTAGCTTCACTCAATGATTTGACTGCTCCCTCAGAGCCTTCAATAACTGGGAGACCATATTTTTTTGCAATTCTTTTAGCTTCAATTTTATCGCCCATTTTTGAAATTATATCTGCACTTGGTCCAACAAATTTAATTCCGTGTTTTTGAACAATTTCAGAAAATTTTGCATTTTCAGATAAAAATCCGTAGCCAGGATGAATTGCTTCTGCACCAGTTAAATCAACTGCAGACATGATTGATGAAATATTTAAATAACTATTTTGAGGTTGGTGAGATCCAATACAAACACTCTCATCGGCTAATCTAACATGCATTGACTCACTATCTACATCTGAATGTACAGCAACAGTTTGAATGCCCCATTCTTTACAAGCTCTGATAACACGAACAGCAATTTCTCCTCTGTTTGCTATTAATACTTTTTTGAACATTTTATTTATTTAAGAATAATTAATGTTTGACCAAACTCTACAGGCTGCCCATCTTCTACTAAAACATTAATTACTTCTCCGTCACTAGTAGAGGGGACATGATTCATAGTTTTCATTGCTTCGACGATCATTACAGTTTGTCCTTTTTTAATTTTATCTCCAACTTTCACAAATTTTTTTGCACCTGGCTCAGGTGCTAGATAGGCAGTTCCTATAATTGGAGATTTGACTCTTATATCATCGTTACTAACGTTTGAGTTAAGAACTGCTTTATTCTGAGGTGAAACAGTGCTAGTTTTTGACTGTTCAATCGATTTTGAAGCTTTTGACACTTTAATTTTTGTTTGTCCTTCTTGATATTCAAGCTCTGTCAAATTAAATTCTTTTAAATTATCGACGAGTTCTTTTATAAGTTTTTTTTCAATTTTCATTTTTTAAATAATTTTTCATAGCCTCTAAAGCCATCACATAACCTTTATCACCGAAACCGCAAATTACTCCTTTTGCAACTTTACTAATTAAAGATTTATGTCTAAAGTCTTCTCTATTATAGATATTGCTTATATGCAATTCAATAATAGGAATTTTTAATATTTTTAAAGCATCGAGAATAGATACAGATGTATGAGTATATCCACCAGCATTTATTATCAATCCGTCTTGATTATTTCTAGAGCTTTGAATTTTTTCAATTAGCTCACCTTCAATATTTGATTGAAAAAAAGATAAACTTAAACCATTTTTACCAGCAAAATCTGTACAATTTTTCTCAATATCCTTTAACGAAATTGTTCCATATTGATTTTTCTCTCTTTCCCCTAAAAGGTTGAGATTTGGTCCATTAAGAATTATAATTTTTTTCATCGTTATTTAATATTACCATTGATTAACTGAATTATGGCAAAAATACAATTAAATGGGAAAAAAATTCAAATTAAATCTAAATGCTCAATTATTGATTTATTAAAAAGATATAAATTAAACGATAAAAAGATAGCAATAGAATATAATGGTGTCATTATCCCAAAGGTAAATTATAAAAAAAAATTTTTAAAAAATAACGATAAACTTGAAATAGTTCATTTTATAGGTGGTGGGTAATTGAAAAAAGATTTGTTTAAAGTTGCTAATAAGATTTTAAAATCAAGATTAATTGTTGGCACTGGTAAGTACAAAAATTTTATTGAAACAGCTAAAGCTGTAAAAGCGTCAGGAGCAGATATGGTTACAGTAGCTGTTAGAAGAATTAATATAACTGATAAAAAAAAACAAATATTAACCGATTATATTAATCCTAAAAAAATAATTTTCCTACCTAATACAGCTGGTTGCTATAGTTCAGAAGAAGCCTTAAGAACTCTAAGGCTTGCAAGAGAAATGGGTGGATGGAAGTTAGTAAAATTAGAGGTTTTAGGTGATAAAAAAACTTTGTATCCTAATATGATTGAAACAATTAAATCAACTAAAACTCTTGTTAAAGAGGGATTTAAAGTAATGGTCTATTGTACTGACGATCCCTTGTTAGCAAAAAAATTAGAAGATTTAGGAGCATCGGCTATTATGCCTTTAGCCTCTCCAATAGGATCAGGTTTAGGAATACAAAATAAGGTAAATATTTCATTAATTATAAAACAAACTAAGGTGCCTGTAATTGTTGACGCAGGAATTGGTACAGCCTCAGATGCAAGTATTGCTATGGAAATGGGATGTGACGGTGTTCTAGTAAATAGCGCCATTGCAAATGCAAAAAAACCTATTTTAATGGCAAAAGCTTTTAAGGATGCGGTAATATCTGGAAGAAATTCCTTCTTATCTGGAAGAATGAAAAAAAACTTTTTTGGATCTCCAAGCTCTCCTACGAGCGGTTTAATTTAAATTTTCTTTTTTCTTCTCACCCAAAGAGTTCTTAAATTTTTTTTTGTTTTAGTTTTTTTAATTTCTTTTTTTTCCTTTTTCCCATCTTTTTTAATTTTTTTATATTTTTTTTCATCTTTTTTGATTTTTACAAAATTATTTATTTTTTCAATTTTATTTAAAATTTTTTTTGACTTATTTAATAGTTCAATTTTATATTCAGGAATAATTAGTTGTTTATCCGAGAGTAACTCTATATTAATAGAATATTTTTTTTGGAAATATACTAATTCTTCATCAAAATTTATTTCAATGTAAACTTTTACTTTCTCCGGTATATAAGCTTTAACAACTTTTACTTTATCAGTGAAAGCAACATGTTGTACCTTTTTAAGAATTTTTTGAGAAAATGAGCTAAGTGAGAGTTGTGTTTCCCATTTTATTGATCCTTCGCGTAATCTTTGACGTGTCATTTCAAGTAAGCCAAAATTACTTATTCTTCCTATTTGAATTCTTGCTCTATCTTTTCTTATACTTTCTCTCATCTTTTTTTCTACTAATCTTCTATTGTGAAAATTCATCATGTCTATAAAGTCAATAACAATAAGACCTGATAGATCTCTAAGTTTAATTTGATGAGCTATTTCTTTCGCAGCTTCTAAATTTGTATTTAGTGCAGTTTTTTCTATATTGATTTGTTTTGTGGATTGACCAGAATTTATATCAACAGATACTAAAGCCTCAGTAGGATTAATTACTAAATATCCTCCAGATTTAAGTTTTACGGTTGGTTCAAAAATATTATTTAGTTCTTTCTCAATATTTGCATCATGAAAAAGTGGGATTTTACCTCTATATTTTTTAATATTTTTTACATTTTTTGGCGTTAATTCTTTCATAAATTTTTTAGCTTTTTGATAAGCTTCGTTTCCCTCAATATAAATATTTTTTGTTTCGTTATCATAGATATCTCTTAGGGTTCTTTTAATAATATCTCCTTCTTCATAAACTAAAGAGGGGGCATTAGAGTTTAGAGCTTTATCCTTAATATCATCCCAAGTTTTAAGTGTATTTTGAAAATCTTTATCTATTTCATTTTTTGTTTTGTTTGCGCCAGCAGTTCTAACTATCACACCCATACTAGTTGGAATATTTATTTCACTTAATATGGATCTTATTTTTTGTCTGTCAGATGAATTAAAAATTTTTCTTGATATTCCTCCCCCTTTTGCAGTGTTAGGCATTAAAACTATGTATTTTCCAGCTAATGAGATAAAAGTTGTGAGCGCAGCTCCTTTTTGACCTCTCTCTTCTTTAATTACTTGAATCAGAATAACTTGACCCGGTCTAATAACTTCTTGGATCTTATATCTTTTAATACCATAAGAGGATTTAATCTCTTCTCTGTATTCTTTTTTTTCCACTTCGTTACTTTTTTCAACATTATTATTTTCTATTTTGTTATTAATTTCACTAGAAGTTAAAGTAGATTCTTCTTGAGAAATTTTTAAATTATCATTTTTAAGATTTTCTCTTATCTGCTCTTCTGCTATTTTAATTTTCTCTTTATCTTCTAAAGGTAACTGATAGTAATCAGATTGAATATCATTAAAAGCTAAAAACCCATGACGCTCTCTTCCGAAATTTACAAAAGCTGCTTGTAACGAAGGTTCAACCCTGCTTATTGTGCCAAGATAGATATTATTCTTAAAATTTAAATTATTTTTGTCTTCAAATTCATACTCTTCGATTGAATTATCTGACTTAAGAACAATACGTGTTTCGTTAGGATGCGAAGCATCAATATATAAATTTTTTTCCATGTTGATTGAAATCCTTTAAATTTTATAAGAAATATGGGTTTAGAATTCGTCATAATATTATTTTATACAATTTTAAGGATATTTATACATTATTTAATTTTAAATGCCTAAAGAAAGTCAGATTTTTTTTTAATAAAGAGGGATAATGTTCAAATTTCTCAATTTTTCACTTAAATTTATAATTATATTTTTTATAATTATATTGTTTTTTTTATTATCCACACTTTGGTATTTTTCTATAGGTTTACCCGATTATAAGAAATTATCTAATTATCAGCCACCTATTTCAAGCAGAGTTTATTCAAATGACGGAAAATTAATTGCTGAATATGCTTTAGAAAAAAGACTATTCGTTCCTTACGATTCTATTCCAGAAAAAGTCATAAACTCATTTCTTTCAGCGGAAGATAAGAATTTTTTTTCCCACCCAGGAGTTGATGCAAAAGGAATTTTACGAGCAGTAATTAAGAATATTCAAAATATTGCTCAAGATAAAAGGTTAGAGGGAGCCTCAACCATCACACAACAGGTAGCAAAGAATTTTTTATTATCAAACGAGATTTCTATGAAGAGAAAGATAAAGGAGGCAATTTTAGCTTTTAGGATCGAGCGCGCATATTCAAAGGAGAGAATTTTAGAACTTTATCTTAATCAAATTTATTTAGGACAAGGTACATACGGGATAGCAGCTGCTAGTTTAGAATATTTTGATAAATCAATAAAAGAATTAAATTATTCTGACTCCGCTTTATTAGCTGCTTTGCCTAAAGCTCCAAGCAAATATAATCCTTACAAATATCCTAAAGTTGCAAAATTTAGAAGAGACTTAGTTTTAAAAAATCTGGAACAAAATAATTTTATTTCAAAAAAGCAATATAACGAAATAAAAAAATCTAATTTGAAGTTAAAAAAAAGAAAAATTGAAATAGTGAATGAAGCCAACTCTTATACTGAAGAGGTTAGAAGAGCTGTAAATGAGAACTATGGATTTGAAAAATTATACTCTCAAGGATTAAGTATTAGAACACCATTAAATATAAACTATCAAACTCAAGCTATTAATTCACTTAGAAAAGGAATTGAGCAATATGATAAAAGACATGGTTGGAGAGGACCTATAACAAATAAGATAAATGATAAAAACTGGAAGGAAAAATTAGATAAGTACAAATTAGATCCAACACTAAACTGGAGTTATGCAGAAATTATAAGTTTTGATAATAATCAAATTAAATTTAAAATTATTAACAACAAAAAAACTAATATAGAAGAGGGATTTTTAGGATTACAAGATATAAAATGGACTATTCCTAAAAATAAACTTATTAAAGACAGATACAAAGTTGGAGACATAATTTTTGTTAAAAAAGAAAAAAATCTTTGGACACTCAAACAGTACCCAAAAGTAAATGGAGGGATTGTTGTTTTAGATCCATATACTGGAGACGTTAAAGCTTTAGTCGGAGGTTTTAATTTTAAGTCTAGCGAATTTAATAGAGTTACCCAAGCTAAAAGACAACCTGGTTCAGCCTTTAAACCAATAGTTTACGCTTCAGCATTAGAAAATGGATTTTCACCAAACTCAATAATATTGGATGCACCTTTCGTTGAAAGTCAGGGGCAAGGATTAAAAAATTGGAAACCAGAAAATTATGGAAAAAAATTTTATGGTCCGTCTACTCTTAGAAAAGGTATAGAATACTCAAGAAATTTAATGACAATTAGAATAGCAAAAATACTAGGTTTAGATAAAATTTTAGATCTATCAGCTAAACTTGATGTTTACGACGAAATCCCTGAACTTTTATCAGTTTCTTTAGGTGCAGCTGAAACTACTTTAATAAATTTGACTTCGGCTTATGCAATATTTGTTAATGGGGGCAACAAAATTGAACCCACTTTAATTTCAAGAATCCAAGACAGAAGGGGAAAAACTATTTTTCAAGTGAAAAATAGAAAATGTTTAGGATGTGAAAAATTTATTGATCAATCATCTGATTATCCTGTAGTCAAAAATACAAACGAAAAAGTAATTAGTGAACAAACAGCGTATCAAATGACATCTATTTTGAGAGGAGCAGTTATTAGAGGCACTGCAAAAAAACTCAAGTCTCTAAACGTACCACTAGCTGGAAAAACCGGAACAACTAATAAAAACTTTGATGCTTGGTTTATAGGGTTCTCGTCTAATTTAGTAATTGGCGTTTATATTGGTTTCGACAATCCTCAGACACTTGGAAAATTTGAGACTGGATCAAAAGCAGCATTACCTGTCTTTAAAGATTTTGTTGAAAACGCCTTGTTTCAAGAAGATTTTAAAGATTTTCAAATTCCTGAAAATATTTATTTAACCTCGATTAATTACGATTCAGGGCTAAGACCATTACCTGGAGATAAAAACACAATTATAGAATCACTAAAAATTAAAGATATTAACAACATCGATAATAATAATTTAATTTCAATTAATGATCGTGATACTCTTATAAAATTTAGACAATTTTACTAATGCAAAATTTTGAAAATAAGATAGAAAATATTGAAAAAACTCTGAGTAATATCAGGGGGTATCTTTGATCAACAAAAAGTTGAAGCTAGGTTAAAAGACCTAGAAAAAACTCTTGCTCAAGAAAATTTTTGGAAAGACAAAAATTTAGTCAAAAAAACAGTTAAACAAAAAAAGAAATTTGAAGATATTTTAAAATCTTATCAAAAATCTCTAAGCGATATAAATAATTTAAAAGATTTGTATAGTTTAGCTTCATATGAAAAAAATTCTGAGATTATCGATGACTGTAATACGCAAATAAATAAAATTCAAAAATCTATTAAAGATAATGAAATAAAATGTTTTTTATCTGGTGAAAACGATGACTTAGACATCTATCTCGAGATACATGCGGGCGCTGGTGGAACAGAAAGTCAAGATTGGGCTCAGATGCTCAGAAGAATGTATATTAAGTGGTTTGATAAAAAAAAATTTAAATACCAAATTATTAGTGAGCATAGAGGAGATGAAGCAGGAATTAAGTCTTCATCCTTAAAAGTTGAAGGAAATCATTTATACGGATTAATGAGATCGGAGTCCGGTGTTCATAGACTTGTGAGAATTTCACCTTTTGACAGTGGAGCCAGAAGGCACACAAGTTTCGCCAGCGTTTGGGTTTATCCAGCAGTCGAGGATGATATTAATGTATTAATAGATGAAAAAGATATAAGAGTCGACACATACAGATCTAGTGGTGCTGGAGGTCAACATGTAAACACAACTGATAGTGCTGTTAGAATTACACACCTTCCAACTAAAATTGTTGTTCAATGTCAAAACGAAAGATCACAACATAAAAATAAAGAGACATGTTTTAAAATGCTTAAGGCGCGACTGTATGAGCATGAAATACAAAAAAGAGAGGAAAAAAATCAAAAAGAACTTGATACGAAAACAGATATAGGTTGGGGCCATCAAATAAGATCCTACGTGCTGCAACCATATCAGTTAGTTAAAGACTTAAGAAATAAAATTGAAAGCACGAATCCAAAAAGTGTTCTTGATGGTGAAATTGATCGATTTATAGAGGAAGGGATCAAAAATAATAAATGAAAAAACTTTTAACAAATTTAATTTTTTTATTATTTTTTTTATTAATTGGATTATTTATCGTTCTTTCTACAATTGGTATAAAAACGGAAAAATTTAATAATTTTGTCTCAAAAAAGATAAATCAAAATAACCAAAATTTAAATTTATATCTAAAAGAAATAAAATTCAAATTAGACGTTAATGAATTAAGTTTATTTTTACAAACAGCGGACTCAATAATTAATTATAGAGATGTTACTATTCCTACTGATGAAATTAAAGTGTATATTGATTTTTTTTCTCTACTCTCCTCAAAACCTCAAATTAAAAAAGTTAAAGTTATAATAAATCCATTAAACATCGATGAAGTTAAAAAAATTTCTTTAGTAATGAAACCATCTAACCTCACAAGCATCATAAGAAATAAGATTTTAAGCGGAAACCTAACCTCAGAGTTTGAAATCTTTTTAGATAAAGAGAATCAAATAGAAAATTTTATCACGAAAGGTTCAGTATCCTCTTTAAATATGGATATAACAAAAAATATTCAGTTTAAAAAAGCAAAATTTAATTTCTTTGCAGATAAATCAGATGTTTTAATTAAAAATATTTATGGTGAAGTTGATAATATTAAAATTATCGACGGAGATATAAAATTATTATTTACATCAGATATAAAACTGAAGTCAAATTTTACCTCAAAAGTTAAACTCGATAAAAAAAACCTTAAACCATTATTAAAAAAATTAAATGAATTGGAATATTTTAAAGATTTAACTAGTTTAGATGCAGAGTTGAATAATAGTCTATCAGTTAATTTTGATAATACATTCAAATTAAAAAACTATGAATTTGATAGCAAAGGAAAAGTGGATAAAGCAATATTTAACTTGAAAAAACCTATCAAAAATACTTTTAACAACGAAGATATAAAATATCTATTTTTTAATAATTTAACACTTAATCTTTTTAGTAGCCCAAATAAAAAAGAATCATTGGTTGAAGGAAAATACTCTTTAAATGATGAAAGTTTGCTCCCATTCAAGTTAAATATAGAGAAAATAAAAGATCTTTTGAAGATAAAGATTAGTGCCGATTATCAAAAATTAATTAATCTTAAACTTATTAACTATTATAAAAAGGAAAAAGATATTTCAAATGTACAAATAGATTTAGAAAGTAAAAAAAAAGATATCAATATCAAAACATTTAAATTGAGTGAAAATAAAAATTTTATATCCATCGATAATTTAAAACTGAAAAACAGTAAATTAATTTCATTTAAAAAAGTTTTTATTAAAACTTACAAAGATGGAGTAATTAATAACGATTTCACAATAATTTTTGATAAAAAAATTAAAATAAATGGCAATAAATTTGATGCTACAAATATTTCAAGATTATTAAAAAAAAAATCACAAAGAAATAATTTAAAATATATAAATAAAGAAATAGAAATAGATTTAAAAAATATAAAAGTTTCTTTATCTGAAGAATTATCAGATTTCAAATTGATAGGATTAATTAATAAAGGCAAATTCGTAAAAATCACGTCCAAAGGAGACTTTGGTGATAAAAATTTTTTAGATATCTCAATGAAAAACAATGAAGAAAATAAAAAACAATACCTTGAGGTTTATTCAGACTTACCCCAACCACTTCTCAATGAGTATAGTTTTTTCAAAGGACTCTCAGGAGGTAAATTGTTGTTCACTTCAATAATTGAAGAAAATCTTTCTAATTCAAAATTAATAATAGAAAATTTTAAAATTGTTAATGCGCCAGGAGTTGTGAAACTACTTTCGTTAGCTGATTTAAGTGGTTTAGCAGATTTAGCTGAAGGTGAAGGTTTGAGTTTTGACAAATTAGAAATTAATATGAAAAGTGAGAAAGGATTTTTAACACTTGATGAAATTTTTGCATTAGGTCCAAGCATCTCAGTTTTGATGGAAGGATACCAGGATCAAAAAGGTTTAACTAGCTTAAGAGGCACTTTAGTTCCAGCGAAAAATCTAAATAGAATAATTTCTAAAATTCCAGTGATTGGAGATATTGTAATACCAAAAGAGGTTGGAGAGGGTCTTTTTGGTATAAGTTTTAAAATGAAAGGTCCTCCGGGAAAAATTAAAACCACTATAAATCCAATTAGAACCTTAACACCACGATTTATACAAAAAATAATTGAAAGAGAAAATAAGTCTAAATAATTTTAATTAAATAATGTTTTTTTTTCCCGTAAGATAATTTGAGCACGCCGCTATCGAAATCTTCCAAATTTAACATTTTTTTTTCATCAGACACGGTTTGATTATTAATTTTTATTCCTTTATTTAATATTACTCTTCTTGCTTCACTTTTTGAATTTAGTATTTTATTATTTGACAATAAATCTATAATATTCATTCCTAAATTAATTTTATTTAGTTGAATTTTGATTTCAGGCAAACCAGATCCTGAACCACCACTGATAAATGTTTCTTTTGAAGTTTTTTCTGCTTCTTTTGAAGCTCTTTCTCCATGTAAAATTTTTGTTGCTTCATTTGCTAATAGAACTTTAAGATTATTAATATTTTTTTCTTTTGATATTATTTCCTCTAATTGAATTGTGTCTATATCGGTGAAAAAATTTAAAAAACTTTTGACGTCTCTATCATCTGTATTTCTCCAAAATTGCCAATAATCATATGAGGATAATAATTCATCATTTAACCAAATAGCTCCTTTTTCTGTTTTTCCCATTTTAGCGCCAGAGGCAAGTGTTATTAAAGGTGAAGTCAACCCGAAAGACTCTTTTCGCGTCAATCTTCTTATTAAATCAACACCGTTAACTATATTTCCCCATTGATCTGAACCACCTATTTGCAAAATACATTTTTTATTTTTAAACAGCTGATAGAAATCATAAGCTTGAAGTATCATGTAATTAAATTCCATATAACTTAATGATTGTTCTCTATCTAGTCTCAGTTTTACACTATCAAATGTTAGCATTTTATTAATTGTGAAGTGACTACCAATCTCTCTCAAAAAATTAATGTAATTAAGTTTAGAAAGCCATTCAGAATTATTTACAAAAACGGGCTCAGTTTTTTTATTCTTGAAATCGAGAATTTTCATAAAAACTTTTTTAATTTTTTTAATATTATTATTTATTTCTTTGGAACCTAAAATTTTTCTAGTTGAATCTTTTCCTGAGGGATCACCTATAAGAGTTGTTCCACCACCCAAAAGTATTATTGGTTTGTGACCATACTTTTGCATTAACCGCAATATCATTATTTGTAATAAGCTACCAACGTGCAGACTACTTGCTGTACAGTCGAAACCGATATATGCATTTATGGGCTGTTTACTAGATATTTTTTGAAGTTTATCAAAATTAGTACATTGACTGAGATAACCTCGTGATTTCATTTCATCTAAAAATGTATTTTTCATAGCGATCTTAATTTAATCCACTATTATACAAAAATTGTTATAAATAAATAAAAATATGCAAGAAAAATATATATCTTTGGGATTAATGAGCGGTACTTCTGCCGATGGTGTTGATGCATCGATAATTCAATCTGATGGTGTTAGCTATTTTGAAGTACTAAAGGATAAATACTATGAATATAATAGTGAAATTTTTAAAAATATTCATGGTATAAAAGAAAAAATCCAAAACATTAACGATTTAGTAAAATTTAAGAAAGAAATTTCAGATTTAGAAAGAGAAATCACTATGTTTCACGCAAAAATTCCTAATGATATTGGTATTGAGAATGAAAATTTAATAATCGGCTTTCATGGACAAACTATTTTTCATAACTCAAAAGAGAGAGTATCAGTGCAATTAGGTGATGGAAAACTTTTAAATCAGCTTACAAAAAAAAGAATTATTTACAATTTTAGGAAAAATGATCTAGATGCAGGAGGTGAAGGAGCGCCTTTGACTCCAATTTTCCATCAACTGATAGCATCAAATAAAAAATTCAAACTCCCAACTTGTTTTTTAAATATTGGAGGAATAGCTAATGTAACGTTAATTAAAGAAAAGATTGGATCTTTAAATTTTTTTAGCAAAGATATTGGTCCAGGTAACTGTTTAATAGACACATGGATAAGAAAAAATTCGAATAAGATAATTGATGACGCAGGAAACATCGCTAAACAAGGGAAAATTAATGAGATCATTCTTGAACAAGCACAAGAATTATATGCAAATAGAATTGATAAAAATAAATTATCTTTCGACGTAAACGATTTTGACGCTTCATTTGCTAGAGGGCTTTCTCTAGAAGACGGTGCAGCAACATTAACAGAGTTAACAGCTTACATAATTGCAGAGTCAACTATAAATTTTATTAAAAATAATAATTTAGATATAAAAGAAATCTTTTTATGTGGAGGTGGAAGAAAAAATAAAATATTAATTGAAAAGATTAATAAAAACTTTTTATACAAAATCAAAATGTGCTTGATAGATGATTTTGAATTAAATGGGGATTTTATAGAGTCTCAAGCTTTCGCTTTTCTAGCTATCAGACGACTTCTTAATTTACCTATAACATTTCCTAATACGACTGGGTGTGAGGTACCTTGTGTAGGTGGTAAATTAATTGAAAATTAAATTAATGCAGTCTTTTCTTTAAGGTATTTTTCTATTTCTAAAGTGAGTTCTTTTTCTTTATTTTTAAAAAAATGATTTGAATTTTTTATTTTTGAAAATTGAACCTCAACCCCTTTTTGACTTTTAATTCTGTTGTCTAATTCATTTATACTTTCTTTAGTAACAAGCTCATCGTTTTCACTATATATTACCTGACCAGAAGTTGGACAAGGTGCTAAAAAGGAGAAATCATATACATTTGGCTGAGGCGACACAGCAATAAAATTATTGACTTCAGGTCTTCGCATAATTAATTGCATACAAATTAACGAACCAAATGAAAAACCTGATACCCAACATTGACTATAATCTAAATTTTGTCTCTCGATCCAATCAAGTGCTGCAGCAGCATCAGACAGCTCTCCTTGTCCATTATCAAATACTCCATCGCTTTTTCCGACACCTCTAAAATTTACTTTTATGACAGAGAATCCATTTTCTAAAAAAATATTATACATTAACTGGACAATTCTATTATTCATAGTTCCTCCATATTGAGGATGAGGATGCAAAACAATAGCCACTGGAGATCCAAATTTTGGATTTTTATAATATTTTGCCTCTAGTCTGCCGGCAGGCCCAGGGATAAAAATTTCCAAACTTTTTGGTTTCATACTTGATAATGATTATTATTAAAAAAAAAAGTACTGAGTTATAGCATGTTTTTGTGCGACAAATATTTTTTTTTAATCCTGACTAAAACAGTAGGAATTGTTTAAAAAGTATTATATTACAACATAAAATTATGAAATTAACTAATAAAGGTAGATACGCAGTAATGGCAATGGCTGACTTAGCATCATATGCTAAGAATGGACCCATAAGTCTTTCTGAAATATCTATAAGACAAAATATTTCACTAGCCTACCTAGAACAAATTTTTTTAAAACTCAAAAATAACAAGCTAGTAAGAAGCTCTAGAGGAGCTAACGGAGGTTATATTTTAGAAAAGCCAGCATCAGAAATAAAATTGTCTAACATAATTTTTGCAGTTGATGAAGAAGTAAAAACTCTTAATTGCAAAAAAAGTTCTAAAAGAGGATGTAACAACAAATCTACAAAATGTATTACACATAATTTGTGGGATGCATTAGACCAACACATAAACAGTTTTTTTGAGAGGGTAAAATTGCAAGATTTAACAAGAAATAATTAAAAAAATGAAAAAGGAAGAATTTAAAAATCAAGAGTATAAATACGGCTTTACAACTGATATTGAAAACTTCAAAGCACCAAAAGGTCTTTCAGAGGAAACTATAAGATTTATTTCAAAACTAAAAAAAGAGCCTAAATGGATGTTAGAATGGAGATTGAAGGCTTTTAATAGACTTAAAGTTTTAAAAGAACCTAATTGGCAAAAACCAAAATATCCAAAAATAAATTATCAGGACTTATATTATTACTCAGCACCTAAAAGTATGAAGGACAAACCTAAAAGCTTAGATGAGGTTGATCCAAAATTAATTGAAACTTATAATAAATTAGGCATTCCTCTTAATGAGCAAAAAAAATTGAGCGGTGTTGCTGTTGACGCTGTTTTTGACTCAGTTTCTGTTGCAACAACTTTCAAAGGTGAACTTGACAAAAAGGGGATAATTTTTTGTCCCATATCGGAAGCTATACAAAAACATCCTGATTTAGTAAAAAAATATTTAGGCTCTGTAATTCCCTTGAGCGATCATTACTTTGCAACTCTAAATTCTGCAGTTTTTACTGACGGGTCATTTGTATACATTCCACCGAACACTAGATGTCCGATGGAACTTTCTACTTATTTTAGAATTAATTCTGAGGAAACTGGACAGTTTGAAAGAACTTTAATAATAGCAGATAAAAATAGTTATGTTAGTTATTTAGAAGGATGTACTGCACCTCAGCGTGATAAAAATCAATTACACG
>MDTA01036350.1_pt1 | contig 16548 bp, 15 predicted proteins | sample 811151 | NCBI WGS metagenome assembly MDTA01 (sample SAMN05326648, study PRJNA326480) | marine metagenome | isolation source: seawater | place: Indian Ocean: South | collected 2010 | reverse complement strand
TTTTGAATTTATTATTAATATAAATAATGGTGATATAGATACTAAGCAATACCTAGAAGAGCAAATTAAGAGAAGAAGTTGTTCAATAAAATATATAGAAGCTTATGAGGGTGATTATTTTTCAGGACATATTAATAATAATAAAATGCTCGATCACATGAGTAAAGAATCATACTTCGTTTCATGTACGGGCGATAGAGTTATTAATAAAACAGAGGATTGGGATGGAAAACTGAGAAATTATAAAAATTTCTACAAAGATGATATTTTTAGAATAAGATGTTCTTCTTTTAAAGAAAGAAAATATTTTGATTTTTGGGAATGTTGCTTTGCACCATCAAATATAACATTTACAACAGTAAAATTAATTCAAATAATTGATGATTTTAGCCCATGCTTTTCACATGACTCTTTTCAACAGTGCATATTTTTTTATTTAGAGAGTCACGATAGCTTTAATTCACTTCAAATCAATAGAGATTTGATAGCATACGATTTAAGCTTTGCTGGAGATAAACCTGAAGAGAAAGGTGATGACGATAATTATGAAAGGATTCATGGTCAATTAAAGGCATGGAATATTTTAACTTCATGGAAAATGCAAAAAGAGGCATTTCGTCGCGCAATGTTAATAAAAGCAAATATTATTTCTAGTGATAACCCTGAGAATTTCCAAATTTATGATAATGATAGTAGTATATGTATTTTTAATAAATCATCTGGTGTTGTGAAAAAATATAATTATAATATAAGTAGATTTAAGGTATTTATAAAAAATTTTTTAAGAAAATTTTCATACTTAAATTTTTGCGGTGGAGGAACCATCGAGCCAAATAATAAAGTTATATTTTCACTAATCTGGTATTTAAATTTTAGATATAAGTATTTAAGGGGTTTGAAAGACTTTTATAATAGACTTTCTACTTAGTGGAGAAGTGTTATGCATAGCGATAATAAAGATTTTTATGATAAAAATGGTTATGTAATTCTTGAAAAAATATTCTCTGACGAAGAGGCTGATTTCTTCAATAAATGCATCAGAAGACATGCAAACAAAAGCTTTGCAGCTTTAATTAATCCTGATAGATATGAATCACTTCTTGAACAAGACGAGAGACCAAAATCCGATATTACCTTATCAGAAATAGAGGAAACATCTGCTTTAGCAAGATCCATAATGACTGATAAAAGAATGGTTAGTCTGCTTGAAATATTCCATGGAGCAAAAACTATTGGTTTAAGTAGTCAATTTATTTTTAAAGAAGCTTATTCTGACTACTCATCTCAAGCATGGCGACCCCACCAAGATAATTTTTATCCAAAAAATAAAAATGCTGCTTACATTACTTTAAATTGGTTTTTAAAAGACGCAGATAAAGAAAATGGAACAATATATTGCTATCCTGGATCACATAAATTAGGACTTTTACCAGCAGAGAATAATATTAGCTTCCGTGAAAAGGTTGGAGATAATCCAGGAAGCGAGTGTAAAATTCCAGACGAATTTATAAATAAGAAAACCGATATAATAATTCCTGCAAATTCAATTGTGATTTTAAATGGAAACTGTATTCATGGTTCCTATCCTAATAATTCCAATAGATCAAGACCATGGTTTTCTTCATGTTATATATCTGATGGTGAAGAATTTTATGTTGGAAAAAGTAGTAAAAGAATGAAAATCAAACTTGATAATTGTTAGTGTATTTATACTTGTTATTTATAAGAAGCTTCTCGTAATATTTTCTCATGCTTAAAATTTTTTTTATTTTTTAATTTCTTCAAACATTACTAATTGTCAATATTGTAATAACCTTTATAATATATTTAATGAAATAATATATTAGTAGGTAAAAATTGAAAACTATTAAATTTTCCTCTAAAGCAGGCAACCTTATTAAATTAAAAAAAATTATTAAAAATGCCAAAGTTTTAGATCAAATTTCATTTACTGTAGCCGACTACTATAAGAATCCTATCAATGTCATTAACTTAATAGAAAAAAAAAATTGGAAACATATACCTTTAATTGTAAGAAGTTCTTGTGTTAATGAAGATACTATAGGTCGATCAGGTGCAGGAAAATTTTTGAGCATCGGCAATGTCAAAGGTTTGAAAGATATTCAAATTGCTATAAAAGATGTAATAGATAGTTATGGCGATAAGTATTATCAAAATGAGATATTAATTCAACCGTTCCTTCATAATGTAAGTATTTCTGGCGTGGCTTTTACTAGGGATATTAATAATAACTCTCCATATATTAAAATTAATTACGATGATACATCAGGGAAAACAGACACAATAACGTCTGGTTGTTTTTTAAAAAGTAAAGTTTTTTACTATCATAAAAAACATGATAAAGCTCCTAAGGGTTTTAAAGGAAATTTAATAAAGTTATGTGATGAATTAGAACGATTATACAATCATGATTCCTTAGATATTGAGTTTGCAGTAGATAGAAAAAATATTTTATATTTATTGCAAGTAAGACCACTGATTATAAATTACAAGAAAATTATCAACGATACAGAGCATTATAATACCATAAAAAATATCTCTAAAAGAATAAAGCCGTGGCTAAAACAGCAACCAAATATACATGGAAAAAAAGGCATATATGGTTTAATGCCAGATTGGAATCCAGCAGAAATAATAGGATGTAAACCAAAACCATTAGCATTATCTCTCTATCGTGAATTAATAACAAATTCAATATGGGCTTATCAAAGAGATAATTATGGGTATAAAAACTTAAGAAGCTTTCCTTTACTAATAGAGATTGAGGGAATACCATACATTGACGTAAGAACAAGTTTTAATTCATTTATTCCCAAAGATCTTGATATAAAAATATCAGAAAAATTAGTAAATTATTATTTAGAAAAATTAAGAAAAAATCCAAGTTATCACGATAAGATAGAATTTGATATTATTTTTTCTTGTTATACATTTGATACAAAGAAAGATCTACAAAAACTTAAGAATTTTAATTTTACGAATATTGAAATTAATAAAATTAGCAAATCGCTTCTTAATTTAACTAATAGCTTATTATGTAATAAGTCAAAATTGTGGAAAAATGATTTAGAGAAGATTAAAATTCTTGAGCAGAAATTTAATTTGATAACTAAGAGTAACTTAGATAATTATGCAAAAATTTATTGGCTAATAGAAGATTGTAAGAGATACGGTACATTACCTTTTGCTGGATTGGCTAGATCAGCATTCGTTTCAGTAGAAATTTTGAAAAGTTTTTTAAATCAAAAATTGATATCTACAAAAGATTATCATTCATTTTTATCAACAATTAATACTATCAGCAGTTCTTTAATAAAAGATTTTAATCAACTTAATAAAAAAGAATTTATTAACAAATATGGACATTTGAGGCCTGGTACGTACGATATACTTTCTAAATCATATAAAGAAGGATTTGAAGAATATTTTAAATGGACAGAGAAAAAAAATATTAATAATAAAAATAAATTTAGTTTTAGTAAAAAACAAATAAATAATATTAACATTTTGTTAAAAAAATCTAACATAAATATAAGTGCAAATGACTTGATTAAATTTATCAAAAATTCAATTGAAGCAAGAGAATATGCCAAATTCATGTTTACAAAAAATGTCAATGAGATATTAAGTATTTACACAAATATTTGTAAAGAAAAAGGTATTTCGAAAGATGATTCAGCATATACACACATAGGATCAGTAATTTCCTTAAATAGTGTAATTACTAATTCGAAGAAAATTCTGAAAGCATCTATAGAAAGAAGGAAAAAAAGATATGAATATACTAAGCTTGTAAATTTACCAAACCTAATTTGTCATCATAACGATGTTTTTTCTTTTTATGAGTCAGATTCGGCACCAAATTATATTACGCAAAAAAATGTTGTAGCTAATGTAGTAAAAATAAATAGTAATCAACTTTCTAAAAATATTAATAATAAGATTGTTCTAATTGAGAGCGCTGACCCAGGGTATGACTGGGTTTTTTCTCATACAATAGCTGGCTTAATAACTAAATATGGCGGAGCAAATTCTCATATGGCAATAAGAGCCTCTGAGCTCAATATACCATCTGTAATTGGCGCAGGGCCATTATATGATGAATTAATAAATTCAAATAAAATAGAAATTAATACAATTGAAAAAAAAGTATTTATTATTAATTAAAAAATTAAATTATGAAAAATATTTTTATAACACAAAGAGAAATAACAATGTCTGGCGAAAAAAGAGATTTTTTAGATAAAAGGTGGGTCTATTTTATAAAAAAATGCGGGATGTTACCTATCTTAATTCCTAATAACACAGATATTCTTGACAATTACATTTCAGATTTAAGTTGCGATGGTATTATTTTATCAGGAGGAGGAAATATTTATTCTTTAGGTGGTGATAAAATGAGGGATGATATTGAGACTCTACTAATTAAATACTAAATTAATTCAAATATTCCATTAATAGGAGTTTGTCGAGGTATGCAAAAAATCCAAAATTATTTCGGGGTTCCACTTGAAAAAGTTGAAGGTAATGTAAAAGAAAAGCAAGAAATTTACATTCACAATAAGATCCATGAAGTTAACAGTTTTCATGATTATGGAACTTTTCAAAATAATTCTTACTTTGATATTTGGGCTATTGGAAAAGATAAAGTTATAAAAGCAATAATACATAAAAATTTTAAAATTTCTGGAATTATGTGGCACCCAGAAAGAATCTCACCAAACCGTGAATTTGATATTAATTTCTTTAAGGAATTTATAAAATGAAGGCTTTAATATTATGTGCAGGAATGGGCTCAAGATTAAGCATTCCTAATTATTCAGGGCCTAAATGCCTTCTAAAATTTAATAAAAAGAAACTTATCGATATTCAGATTAGTTCATTGAGAAAATGTAACATTAATAAAATTTCTATTGTGACAGGATATAAATCTGAATTAATTAATAACAAGAAAATAGATAAATTTTTTTATAACAAAAATTGGAAAGAGACAAATATGGTCTATTCAATGTTTTGCGCATCCAATTGGATAAATAATGAAGATTGTTTAATATCATATGGGGATATATTTTATAGCCACAATACTATAAAAAATTTAATTAATTCAGAAAACGATATCAGTATATTATATCATGCTGACTTTATGCAAATGTGGCAAGGTAGATATGAAAATCCTTATGAAGATTTGGAAAGCTTTAAAATTACTAAGGACGGATATCTTTTAGATATTGGTCAAAAAGTAACAAAAAAAGACAATATAATGGGACAATTTATGGGGTTAATTTATATCAAAAAAAATGGCTGGGCTATTTTAAAAAAATTATTAAAAAAAAATGAAATAAAAAAAATTGATTTTACAAATGCATTACAATATTTAATTAATGAAGGTGTTAATGTTAAATGTATTGAGACAAAAGAAATTTGGGGTGAGATCGATACGATAAGAGACTTAAATTTTTACGAGAGTTATTATGCATGTTGACAGTGATTTTATATTAGAAAAAATCAAGGACTGCGGAGAAATTCTTAAAAATTATTATTTTTCAAATAAAAAGATACAATTTGAAGTAAAAGAGGATGGCTCAAAGGTAACTCAACTTGATAATTATATAAGTTTTTTTTTTCAGAAAGAACTTCGTAAAAAGTATCCCGAAATACCTTTTTTTTCAGAAGAAGAAAGTAAAAATTTACATGAAATCTCAAACGTAGATAAATTTTTTTTAATGGACCCAATTGATGGCACAAACGGTTTTATAAAAAAAAATGATGAATTTACTATTAATATATCATTCGTATCAAATGAAAAGCCCGTATTTAGCTGTATTTTTTCACCTATCAAGGATATGTTATTTTATTCTAATGAAAATGCTAGTTATAAGGTCCTAGACGGAAAAAATATAAAAATAAAAAATAAAAATAAAAATTTATTAGATTTTTATAAAGTAATTGCAACCCGAAGAAAAGAAGAGGTAGTAAAGATTAATAAGACTCTTCAAAAATATAATTTGCAATATAAACTTCAGCATATTTCTAGTGCGTTAAAATTTTGTATTATTGCAGATGGATATGCAGACATATATTTAAGGAAAGAAAATATAAAATTATGGGATGCTTTAGCAGGCTTTCATATTCTAAATAATGCAAATTTTTTTATAAAAGATGGTAAAGGCAACAATATCCTTAACTATATTCTTAAAAAAAAATATTTGAAAAATATCCAAGAAAAAGAATTTAGAATTAATGAATTTATAATCCAGAATACAAAATATCTTGATCTTAGATTTTAAAATTTATTATTTCATCTACAACCTTGTCTAGATTTACCTTTTTATTAAAATTAAATACTAATGAGGGATTTTCTGGATATTCGGGCTGTATATTTATACCTACAGCATAGTCATTGTTTTTAAGTGCATTTGAATATATGGACTTTTTATCTTCAAAAATTAATTTATCTAAATCTTTTTGAATAAGTATCTCACAATAATGACTAAAAATATTTCTGTTATATTTATGAATTTCATGAAACAGTGAAATAGTTGAGCATACAATATTTATATTCTGTGATTCTAATAGCTTTATTAAATTAGAATAAATATATGCAGTCTTAAGTCTAGAAGATTTATCATTTCCTATTTCTAAATTTAAAACATCTCTTATATCATCTCCATCTAATAAGATTGTGGGCTCTAATGTTAATAATTTTTCAGTAAGTTTTTGTGCTAGTGGTGTTTTACCTACACCGGCAAGACCTGTTATCCAATAAACTTTTGTCATAAATTATCCTAATAAAAATAAAATTATAATATCTAATCCACACAAAAAAAATAATTAATCATTAGCCAGCAAAAAAAACACTTTAAGATGGTTTCTGTTCGTGAGATTATACAAATATAACTTAAAACCTATAAAAATTATATATTAGAAATAATTTTGAATCTACGTGAAGTGTTGATTAAAGGATTTTTTAATGATGAAAAATTACTTTTTAAAAAAAATAAATACTTTTTTTAATAAAAATATTAAAACCAGACAAAAAAGTCTTACGCAATATCCTGCCGATATTATTTCTAATTTTAAAAGTCAAAAGAGTTTTTCTATTAATCACCTAATTAAGGAATCTAAAAATGTTAATGGAAAAGAGTGTGGAAATTTTTTAGTTTTATGCCTAGGTAAATCGGGCTCTACATGGCTTGCTGCAGCGCTAAATATTCACCCTGACGTTACATGTAGTGGTGGTATTGACCACCCAGTTAACTCCTTAAATTATCCGTATAATCAGGACTTAATGAAGAAATACTTAAAAGGTATCAAATCAAAAACTGCTGTAAGATATGGAGCGATATCATTGGAAGAGTCATATGCTAAAAAAATTAAAATGACAGAAGTCAATTATGGAAGATACGCAGCTGGTACAATAATTAAAAGACATTTGAAAGATATAGGTAAAAATATTGATATACCGTCAAGATATAATATTGAAGATCTGTATCCAGTTATTTTAAAGGAATTAAAAGAAATTCCCTTTTTTAAAGCAAAGTTCTACGGAAATGTACATGCTATGAATTGTAGAAAATTTATAGAAAGCTTAAAAAAAAATAAAAATCATTATTATAAAAATTTAAAAATCGTGGACCTTATATCGAATCCAGTGAAAAGAATGGAATCGATAAAAAATGCAGCATTGTTAGAGTATAAGCTAAATTTTGGTAATTATGTAAACATATTACAAGACTATATTGATGATAATACCCATATTATAAAAAAAATAGAAAATGAATACAAAGTTGATTTTTCTGATATAAAAAATAGAATAATTTTTCATAATTATTATTTTTTTAACTATCCTTTAGTTCATGCTATGGACATTAAGAGCTTAAATGTGCCAAGGATAAAATTTGAATCAATAAAAAATAATCCTATATCTTTTAAAAAACTTTTTAATTATTTAACAGATGATAAATTATCATATACAAAAGAGTATGAAAATCAGGTTTTTAGTTACTCTATGAAGGGTTTTGGTAGACATTTATCTAAAGAAGAAAATTTAACCTCAGCAGAAGACATATACAGCTCATGGTCAGACTGGGAAAGAAAATTATTTTTTAATGTTATGAAACAATTTGAGCTAGAAAATTTCTATAAACAATATGATTATGATTTATCTTTTATAAAGAAAATATAACCTATTTAGTATTTTTTCTAAAAAATTTATCTTCTACAATGCCACATATCAATTGACCTATAGCAATATGCATTTCCTGAATGTGATTTGTTTCTTCACTTGGGGCATTAATAGTTAAATCAGCTATCTCGGTCATATAAGTATTTTTGCTACCAGTTATTGCAATAGTCGTGATCCCAAGCTCCTTTGCCTTTTCTATAGCTTTAATGATATTTGGACTTTCTCCACTTGTAGATGTTGCATAAAGTATATCATCTTTGTTTCCAATACCCTCAAGCTGCCTAGAAAAAACTTCTTCAAATCCGTAATCGTTTCCAATAGCCGTAATCGCAGAAGTATCTACAGTTAAGGATAATGCTGGTAGAGGGTTTCTATCAATTTTATATCTTCCCATTAGTTCAGCTGAAAGGTGTTGTGAGTCAGCAGCCGAGCCGCCATTTCCACAAAAAATAACCTTCTTTCTTTTTTCTAGTGCAGAGATTATTAAATTTGAAGCTATCTCAATATTACCAACTTGGCTATCTAAGAGTTTAAAATTATTTGAGACTGCTTCCAAATACTCTTTAATTTTATCTTTCATTACTTTCTTCTAATTTTTGAAATATTAATTATATATTCTTTTTTAACTAATTGTAATCTAAATCTTATTGCTTACTATTTTTTTTCGATAGCAAGTATAATACTAAATTAATTATCTTTTAAAGAAATTAAAATAGTTAGAAAATTTTTTATGCTTTTTAAGAACTTTTTCAATCTCTTCATTACTATATTTCTCTTTTAGATTTTTTATAGTTAATTCGAGTTCATTTGGTATTTCATAATGAACGTTTTTAAATACCTCATCAGTGTCTTCATAATTAAAAAAAACTCTATAAAAATATTTATGGTATATATCATTTGGTATTCTATCTAAAAATTTTTTTGAATCTATTTTTCTTTCTGCAATGTCGGCAGAAAAACCGCTATCAAATATTCCATATCTAATCCAAAATATTAACCGATCATTATTCTTTGGTGGATTACCCCTATGATATCCATATGGATCTTCTATAAAAGCAGTTCCTCTTTTACCTTTTATTTCAAAATTAAAATCTTGAAATATATTATTTTCCAATTTTTCAAATGAAGAGGATGGCTGGTTATATAGAATATCTATTTCTTCATCTGAAACCATTATATTTTGCTTTCTTGCGATATTTATTACTTCATCAATTGATTTTGAATTATGAGATTTTTTAATATATTGATGTGATCCATTTGCGTAATCAGTATCTGTAAGAAACACATACAAGGTACAATATTTTATATTGTCAAAATCACGGTGAAAATTCCTAGCAACACCAACATTTGGATCATTGTATTCTTTAAAAGACCACATAAGATTGCATGAGTAAAAGGTTGGTGGCGCTCCAATATAATTTTGTGCGATACTCATGATTCTCTTATCATGTGCAAGTTCTAGTAAGTGTGGAGCATTGAAGATATCGCTGAGGTTATATGAAGCTTGTGGAAATTTTTTTCTGGCATCATTAAGACAAATTGACTTCTTATCGCTAAAGCCCCATACGTGACTAGAGTAAACATTAATATCTTTTAAATACTTGTAAATTTCATCAATTTGACTATCAGTTAAAATTTTTCCCAGATTAGATACACCATCATTTTCAAGATTCTTAACATGAAGATTTGAATGACTTTGCAATTTCCTTGAACTATTTTCTGTATTCTCTATACCTAATTCACGAAGATTTTGCCGTATTTGAAGAACAGTTTTTTCTGCTACTTGTTCTCTCAATTTTAAGTTAGCATGAACACTATAATTAGCTAAAATTTTCTTTAAAAAATTATTTTCCGTAAGAATGATTTCTTTCATTTTTTATTTTACTTAAATTCATTCATATCAATTTAGGGATAATCTGTAACGTTTTATGTTTTTAAACATTATTTTTTCATTAATGTCTTATCTTTGCAATCTATATTTAAGTCATATTTATAAACGGTTAAACCATTAATTATCTCAGTAACTCATGACACGGTATTTCTATATCAGCCTTTGTAGACATAATAAGAACTAATTTATTATGCGTTGATAAAATTTTTAATTAATTACAACTTTTTTTGCATCTTTTTTTGTGTTATTTTTTAATACTAGATCTTGGGAAACTATATTTTATTGTAGTTGCTATAATAAATTTTGTTATCTCAGTTATAAATTATAATCTAATGAATCTGTGGATCTTAAAGTAATGAAAAATATAAAAATACCTTTAAACAAAAATACTATTGGAAAAGATGAGCGTGAAGCACTTCTTAAAGTCTTTGACTCTGAATACATGACAATGGGAAAAATTACAAAAAAATTTGAATCTGCATTTGCAAAATATATTGGTTCCAAATATGCAATTTATGTAAACTCTGGCTCTTCTGCTAATCTTTTAGCCTTTTCAGCTATTCAAGATAATGACAAACTAATTAAGCCTAAAATCGATAAGAAGTTCATTTCTCATGGCGATGAAATAATAGTCCCTGCTGTAAGCTGGTCCACCTCAATATGGCCAATATGTCAAATTGGTGCAACACCGGTATTTGTTGACTCAGAACCAACAACTCTTCAGATGAATATAGATTCAATAAAAAATGCAATAACAAAAAAAACTAAGGCAATATGTGTTGTTCATGTCCTAGGAAATGCAGGATATATTAGAGAAATTAAAAAAATTTGTAATAATAAAAATCTATGGCTAATAGAAGATACTTGCGAGTCACTAGGGGTAAAAAAACACAATAAGTTCTTAGGCACATTTGGAGACCTGGGGACTTATAGTTTCTACTTTTCTCATCATATTACAACTGTGGAAGGTGGAATGATTGTTACAAATAATGATTATCTAGCAAATAAAATTAGGTCGCTAAGATCTCATGGCTGGACCAGAGATATGACAAATATGAATCAATATAAAAAATATTTTAAAAATTTTGATCCAAGATTTTTATTTGTTAATGTTGGCTATAATTTAAGATCAACAGATTTAAACGCTGCGATAGGACTAGTACAACTAAAAAAACTTAACAAATTTAATAAAAGAAGAACTGAAATTGGTTATACATGGAATGAGGCTTTCAAAGACCTAACAAAAAATAATTTAATAGCGCCAATGGAGATAACTAGGCACACAGACCCATCTTGGTTTGGATTTCCAATTTTGTGTAAAAGTCAAAAAATTAGGAATGATCTCGGAGTGCATTTAGAAAAAAACGGTATAGAAACTAGACCAATAATATGTGGAAACATGACTAAACAACCAGGAATCAAAAACATAAACTATAAAATACCCGGAAAACTGTTAGGTGCAGACATAATAATGAATCGAGGAATTTTCTGGGGAAGCTCACCAGATATGACCAAAACTGAAATTAACTATGTTATAAAGGTTGTAAAAAAATTTTTTACTTAGAGAGCTCTTTTAAATAACATTGATAAGTAATTTCAATGCCATCTTCCAGCGTAAATTTTGGCCTCCACTTTAATTTTTTTATTTTATTGTTATTCAATATTTTTCTCTTAACACCCTCTGGTTTTGAAGAATCAAAATTTATTTTTCCTTTATACCCAATCACATTTTTAATAATTTTTGATAAATTTTTTATTGTTATTTCTTCTCCTGTGCCTAAATTAATTGGTGATGGATCGTTGTAATTTTCCATTATATGAATAATTCCATCAGCCATATCTTCAACATATAAAAACTCTCGTAATGCTTTACCTGTTCCCCAAAGAGAAATACTTTTTAAATTTTTAATTTTTGCGTTATGAATCTTTTTAATTAATGCAGGTATAACATGATTTTTTTCTAGATCATAACAGTCATTTGGACCATAACTTGCCGCTGGAATTATTGTTATATGTTTTTTATTAAACTCTTTATTAATCATCTCTATCATTTTTAAGCCTAAAAGTTTTGAAATTCCATACCCTTCGTTAGTTTCTTCAATTCTTCCTTCAAAAATTGTTTTTTCATCATAAGGCTGCTTACTTTTTTTTGGATACATACAGCTAGCACCAAGAAAAACTATTTTTTTACAATTGTTTTCACTCGCGGCATTTATTATATTTAGATTTAATATTGAATTTTGATATAAAAAGGTGGAAGGAATTTTTGCATTTAGATGAATACCGCCAACAAGCGCTGAAGTCATAATTATTATTTCAGGTTTATTTTTTTTGACCCACGAGTTAGTTTTTTCTTGATCTGTTTGATCTAAAATTTTTCTTGGAGTTACAATAACATTATATTTCTTATTTTGAGATAAAGCTCTATTTAAAGCTTTGCCGACCATGCCATTACCAGTAATCCAAATATTATCTTTTTTCATCTTTATAAAATAACCAAAGTAACGCAGCTGTAGCGTATGTTAAACCTTTAAATTTATGGTTTGAGATTGCATCTTTTACATCCTTTTTTGAAAGCCATAAGACTTCCGGATTTTCAATATCTTTTTCATTCGGTTCTGATATTTTAAAAATATTTTTTATTGACATCATGTTAAGCTCTGAAAACATATAGCTCCCACTAACAATATAACTTTTGAGTAATTTACAATCATTGAAACTTATACCAAGTTCTTCATGTGCTTCACGTGCTGCAGCAATATCTAAAGTCTCGTTATTCTCAATGCCACCTGCGGGAAATGTATATGAAACCTCACCAATTCCATGCCTATATTCCTCATAAACAAGTAGCTCATTATTATCATTCTCAATTAATAACATAACTGCATTATTAACTTCGATTCTGTGATAATCATCAATAATACATCCTGATGGAAGTTTTACTTTGTCTTTAAAAATTTTGATAAATGGACTTCCATCATAAACTTTATTTCTACAAAGCAATTTCCAAATTTTACTTGAACTCATTTTTCACCATATTTTTAATAAAAAGGTAATATATAATTACTCCTGGTATAGAATATATCATATTAAAAATCCTAAAAATAAATAATACAGAAGCATATTGCAAAAGAATATTATTATTTAGTAAATACATTACTTGAGTGAATGCAGCCTCCCCAACACCAATACCACCGGGTGAAATCGGAAGCTTACTTACTGCTTGAACAGCAATATTTGCAACTAAATTATGAGAAAAACTTGTTGCCTCTAATAAAACATCACTTGCTATTAAAAATATTGAATAACCAATAACAATTTGTAAAAAAATAGCTATCAGTAAATTGACTAATAAATTAAGCGATGATTTTCTATATGAAAAAAGCACTTTAAACATTTTCGCAATTAATTTGATTACTTTATTTTTATATTTATAAAGAAATAAAATTATAATTTTATTAATTCTTCTACTATTTAAACATTTTTTAATAAATAAAAATAAAAAGACTAAAAATGTAATTAGAGTAAGATAGTAAATATTTTTATTCTCATTTAAAAAATTACTTAAACCAAAAATATCATTATTTAAAAATATTTGAGGTAAAAATATAAAGAAAATGATTATCATTGATAAAAGGCCAATAGCTCTGTCAATAATTACTGAGAGGCTTATTCCAATTTTATTATCTCTACCCTTTAAAAGATATAATGTTTTAATAACATCTCCTGCAATACCAAATAATATATAATTCAAAGCGTAACCAATATAATAAGATTCAAATGTATCTTTCAAGGATATATTTTTGTTTTGAACTTTTAGTATGAAATGCCATTTCAATGTTCCTAAAATTATAATTGCTGAAACTAGAATAAGAACTTTAATTATCAATGCTAGATTAAGGCTACCAAGAATACTGAAATCAAGAAAATTATATTTATTTAAGAGGTATATAGAAAGAAAAGCAATAAAAACCTTTATTATCGTATTAATTTTCATTATTTGATTTTACATGATTAGTATTAATTAGTAGACAGCCTTCATATTGCTTCGTTCGAGCTTTTAGTTTAATACATTCAATATTTTCGTAACCGAACTGAATATTTATTTTTTCAGAAAAATAAAGAAACATTAAGTCACTATAAAACTTATCTTGTTCATATTTTGATTCATTAAAACTTTTACTAAATTTTTCTGCATATTCATCTGAAATATCCATTGAACAATAAGGATTTATTAAGAATATAGAGTGTGTATTATTTATTCTATTAAAAAGCCATTCTCGTGAGTATTCATGAAATATTACTGGAAGTGTTGTCATGTAAGATTTTTCTATTATCAAACTATTTATAAGACTTGTTGTGAAAATGTCTGACTCAATACCGGGATATAAAAATGCAAGATCAACGTTTTTAAAGTTAAAATTTTTTGAATTTCTATATATGAGTTCAATAATCTGCTTTTCTGTATCATCATGTCTAGGTTTTTTTAAAGCGCCAGAAATAAAATATGAATATTCATAATTTTTAGATAATGATATGCTATAAACAGATACTGTTTGAAATGTAATTAAAAAAACTAGTGCAGCTAAGAAATATTTCTTTATATCTTTAAAGCATAAAATATAAATTATTCCAATAATTAAAATTAGAATATATGCAATTGCAAATTTTCTTGGTGTATTAGATATTGTCATTAATACAGGGATTATGGGAAGAACAACTGCAGAAATCAGATATATAAATATACCTTTATCAATCTTAATCTTTAAAAAAAAATTACTAATTAATGAACCTAATGAAAACACAGATATGAATATGAATGGTAATAATCCAGCATGTTGAATTTGTGTATATAATCTTGCTAAAACTTCATTAAAAGAATTAGGTATATCAAAAAAATTACTATTTATATTTGTTGCTGCAGCAATATCTCCAAATTGTGTTCTATATACCCAAGAATATAAGTCTCTCCATGAATCTATAAACCATATAAAAATTATAAATGAAAATAAAGTAAATATTTTTATGACATATGTATTTGTTTTTTTATTTGATTCTTTCACGTAATTATAAAAAATTTTTATTTTAGATAAAATTACAGGTGAAAATATAATTATTATAAAAAGAAGTAAGGTATAAAATAATGACATATAAAGTTCAGATGCTTTATTTTCATCAAGATCAAGTATTCTGTGATCAGCACCAAAATCTAGGCCTTTTAAAGATAAAATTAACATAGTTATAAAAAATATTTTTAACACGGATAAAATTATGTTACTTGAAAATATATTTTTTTTATATCCAGCATAAAAGAAAAAAATTAATACTGGGGCTAGATGTGTAATTGCTTCGATAGGCCTAAATGTAAATGCAAATAACATTGCAACTAATGCATATATTGAATGCTTTTTTAGTGTCATAAATTTTGATGCATACAAGTGATAAATTGTTGCAAGCACTGCAGGAGTTAATCCAACTTCAGCAAATAAAAACTCTCCTCCTGGAAAAAAAGATCCTGATAACAGTCCAATTGAAATTGCACTTAAAAAACACGATGTTTTACTATTAGATATTATTCTAAATATATAGTATGAATAAATTACTATTAAAGATAGGCAAAGAATGTGAACACAAGCCGCACTAAAAAGTATATTGTTTTTTGATATGAGCATGAACGGGAAAACTATTAAGTGAAATGAAACTGGCCTCCATGGCTTTCCTGCAAACAACTGATAAAATCCTTCGATTATTTCTCCATTATGAAAATGATTAGAAATTGAACCAGAAGCGCCCAAAAAATCACCAGCATCACCTAGTGGAAGGCCTAGATTATTTAATTGCCATAATATCATTAAGGATACTGGAAGAAGTGTTGATAAAATAGCAATTTTTATATCAGTTGGATTTATAATTATTTTTTTAATTTTTACCCACATATTCTTTATTTTAAATACTGATTTTTAATATTTTCTTTATATAAAGTCTCAGTATCATAATTGATATTGACAGCCCAGCTTTTATAACATTTAACTTATTATCAGTAATAGCTTCACCACCAATCCTTTTATGCTCTGTTCCTGGTATTTCTATATATTTATAGTTCATTAAATTTCCATAGGCAGATATTAATGGCTCAAATATATGCCCTGTAGAGAGAAATTTTCTGAAAAGCTTTTCTTTAACTATTTCAACTTTATAACCTCTATACATTGTTAACGCATCTGTTATTGGATAATTTCCAAGTTGCCTTATAAGCTTTGAAAAAAACCAGTTCCCAATTCCTGTAATAATAGTATCATCTTTAGATACAGCATCACCCAAGTATCTTGAAATGACTACTATGTCATAGCCCTCATTTATTTTTTCAACAATATCTTTTAATTCTTCTGGAGTACAATTATTATCGGGACTAAATTCAACAATATAATCAGTTTTTACTAAATCGGTTACC
>MDTA01074463.1_pt1 | contig 16553 bp, 9 predicted proteins | sample 811151 | NCBI WGS metagenome assembly MDTA01 (sample SAMN05326648, study PRJNA326480) | marine metagenome | isolation source: seawater | place: Indian Ocean: South | collected 2010 | reverse complement strand
TCCCCCATCTTCATCTATCACGGCACTATCCCATGTACCACCCTCTGAGCAATAATCAGATTCGTTGGCTGCCATTCGATTTGGCGATGTGGTTTGGCTGGGCTCTACTCGCAATATTGCTCGGTGAATTATTGGGGTTCCTTCATCACCATTCTTTTGATAGATAATTACATCACCTTCCATGCCGTGAGTTTCATAACCGTGATATTTATTGTCACGGTCACTTGCCTCAGCGAAAGTTATGATATTGTCATACGGTGTATCCATAACTAAAATCAGGTCCCCAGCGTCTATGCTGCCAATTTCGCCATTTTCTTCGTGAATCATCGAGGATGACTCAACGACAACCAAGGGGGGCATGGTTCCAGTATGAGCCCATAATCCTAGGACTAAGAATGCAATCATTGCGACCGCAAGTACAATCTCACGCAGGAGGTTGTTGAACGGGTTACTGTCGGTCAACTCTCACCCTCATTTGCGCTTTTTCAGGCCTTTTTCCACGAGGAAATCTTCCCATGCAATGGCGTGACCAGCGCCCAAAATTTTCGCCGCCTCATCACCTTCTGACTTCCGGCGCTTGAGTTCCGATGTGGAATCAATTTTTTTCAACTCGTCAAGTAAATTGACATAACCTCTTAGATTCAAAAATTCGGGTGTAGCAATTATCAATATTAGGCTTGATAACACAATCATACCAATAGCGGCACCCGTAAAATCGCCCCATTGGGCATCACTTTGCAAGAATAACAACTGATAGCCACTGGCTATCAAAAGAATTGCAGAGGCCCCGAACGCAGTTGCGCTCAACATTAGCTGTCTGCCATGCTGTTTTGCCCATAAATTGCCAAAGAACCCCATATCATCACCATTGCTTGGTGGGTGGTATCCTGTTTGAGTTCTTTGATGTTTTGTTTACATTTTTCATTACAAATGCTCAAAAGTAGAGGCATTAGAGATATTCAACGGGGGTGGGGAGAGTATGTCTGGTGTATTTTCCCTGTTGCATGAAAGTTTGCAGGATGCGCTTACTGATAGGCAATGGCAACCAACTCCAATTCAAACCGCAGCGATTCCAGATATTATCGATGGGAAAGATAGATTACTCATTGCCCCGACAGGTTCTGGTAAGACACTATCCGCAATATTGCCGGTCTTACACAGATGTATTACTGAAGATTGGGAACCATTATCCATACTCTACATTACTCCTTTAAGAGCACTCAATAGAGATGTAGATCGTCGTCTCCAAGACATTGCCGAATCCATTGGTTTACGAGTTGGGTTGAGACACGGTGATACAACTCAATCTGAAAGAGCTAAACAGGTAAGGAAGCCACCTCATCTATTGGTAACTACGCCTGAAACCTTTCAATTAATGTTCACTGGCAAAAATCTACGCGGCTTACTAACCACCGTCAATGCAGTAATTGTCGATGAGGTCCACGATTTAGCAGCAAGCGAAAGAGGCTGGCAATTATCGCTTGGGTTGGCCAGATTGGAAGCATTGTCAGGAAAAAAAGTCCAGCGAGTCGGTCTATCGGCAACAGTAGGTAACCCCGAACAAGTTGCTGAATGGTTGTCAGAAACGGGTGAGGCAATTATTGAAACAGGTCAGCGGGTCACAAAGATTCTCGTTGAAACTGAGTTTCCCAATACCGAGGATGAAACGGGAGGAATTGAATATGCTATTCCTTCACGAGCTCACGCAATATTTCGTGAAATAATCTCAATTATTCGCAAAGACGCCCCGTGTTTATTATTTGTCAACAGTAGAAGCGATGCTGAAACAATCGCCAATCGGTTGCAAAAAATGGCGCCAGACCTAGAGATTGGCGTACATCATGGTTCTCTTGCGACAAAGACTAGAGTCGAGATGGAGGATGGCTTACGTGAAGGGAAAGTTTCAGGACTAGTATGTACATCAAGTTTAGAATTGGGCATAGATATCGGACTTATTAATCGAATAATTCAAATCAAAAGCCCTCGTTCTGTTGACCGGTTATTGCAGAGAGTTGGTCGAGCAGATCACCGACTTGGCGGGATTGGCCGGGGTAATATCTTCGCTTGGGATTGCGATGAATTATCTGAGGCAGCAGTGATTGCAAATAGGGCAATGCAAGGGGAGTTAGAGCCCGTTCTTTGGCGCACAAATCCACGGACTGTAGCGATAAATCAATTGATTTTAATGGCCCATTGTTTCAAAGCTGTGCCCATTGATGAAGCCACTAAAATCATCAATCAAGCGCCTCAATTTAAGACTTGGACTCGAAAAGATACAATCGATGTTTTAGCAGTAATTTCAGATAATTGGTTGGTAAAATATTCAGCAAGCCCGGAGCAAGTCCCATGGTACAGATGGCCTACAGCAATCTATGAGGAGGCAAAACTTCTCGAACAAAATAAATTGGTTAAGTTGCCTGCAGAAAGGCCATTATTCAAAACTCCGGATGACGAGATAGATGCCAAATTGAAGGAAATCAAATTGCAACTTCCCGATAGATATTCTAAAGGTTGGTTTTCAGTATCTGGTAGGACAAGGGATTGGGTGACTAATCACCTATCTATGATTCCAGACAAACAATCCTACAAAGTTAGAGATAGCGTAACAAGACGAACCATTGGTAGTGTTGATGAGGCGTTTGTATTATCTCTAAATGACTCTGGTGAGGATGAAGACGGCGCAGTGCGTAGATTTGTAATCGCAGGCAGAACATGGATGATAATTGATGCTGACCCTGAGAAATCAGAACTCCTCGTAGTGCCTGCGTCAGATCAAGCAAAGGCACCTCAGTGGGTCGGAGAATTGCCTCCCGTGCCAGCAGAAGTGGCGAGGGAGATTGGGAAATTTAGAGATTTGATAGCTCTCGATTTAGGATTGAAAGAGAACTCGAATACGATAGCGAATCCTATTGACAGATTCAATTTACTCTCCTCAAGTTCACTAGACATTAGCGATTATCCAATCAATGAACATGGTTTGGGAATGCTGAGTGAAGAGATTGGTGAACACATGGAGAAATCTGGTGGTTTACCTACTGATCGTAATATTACTATTGAGGCAAGGCATGATGCTCTAATCGTCAATTCATGTCAAGGGACCAAAATTAACGAAACGCTTGGTCATCTGTTATTGGCCATGGCTTCAACCAAATCAGGAAATTGGGGTCGACTAATTATCGAGTCCACGCGGATAGGAATACAGGCTTCAGGAATTTCGCCCGAGGACTTAGTTGGATGGTTGAATGAGACGCCTCCCGATGCCTTGGAAGGTTTACTCAGTGTAACTCTACCAAATTCAAGGCAACTAAGGTGGCGATTTGCTGAGGTTGGAAAGGCATTTGGCATAATCAGACACGGAGTCGACCCAAGGCGGATAAATCTACAAGCTTTAATTCGTAAATATCGTGGTACAGTAGTGCTTCAAGAAGTGCTGGATAAGTTATTTTTTGAAAAGATGGATATCCAAGGTGCAAAAGACGTTCTATCAGCGATTCAAGAAGGGGTGATTACCATTGAAATTGCTGCCCCTGGTCCAATAGGCTTGTCTAGGAGGTCAAGTAAGGATTTATTGCTGCCCAATTGGGACAATGCGGCAGTTAGGGAGCGACTAAAGCTGCGTTTAGAAAATGAAAGAGCGGTGCTATGTTGTTTGAAATGTCACAATGTTAGACGGTTTAGAGTTGCAAGATATGAGACAATAACCGATATCGGCGGTTGCCTGAAGTGTAAAGGAAGAATGCTAGCATGTGCTAGAGAAGGTTTACTTTCAATGCTCAAAGAGTGGGTTAAGTCAGATGAGGAAACAGACCGAGTGCGAATGATCAAAAACGCCGAAATGGTGCAAAATAGAGGCCAAGAGGCGATACTGTGCTTAATGGGTCGAGGAATCGGTGAAGCAACCGCTCAGAGAATATTGCGCAAAGTGCCGAGGAACAATCGAGATGGATTATTTAAAGCAATACACAATGCTGAGGTTGAATATGCTAGAACCAGAAGGTTTTGGGGTTAGTTTGCCTCATCTTGCAGATTGATAATTTCGGCAGCCCTTACCACATCACCCTCTTCCCACCAATCAACTGCAATAAATGTTGGACGCTTGCCATGTTCTGTCCAGCACTCATTAGCTCGCTGTACGAGAAAATCCACATCGTTTGCCTCTTCTGCTTGTGTCGGGTCGGCAAGCCCAACTTGGTTACTCAACCAATTGTTCATGTGATATACCACTTGATTTTCATCGCCTCTGTGAACCTCACAATTCATCTCTGAAGTACTTCTCTCGCCATAATTTGTTGTCCAGCTGTGGCTGAGGAAATCATGAATCCAAGGATGTCTTTCATCATCCCCCTGTTCCCAAAACACAACCAGATTAGTGGCATTATCGATTAATTCTTGCAGTGTCGGCCAAGGTTGGTTAACTTCGTGTGTAAATACTCGATTCATTAGACCAGAATCGATGAATACCTGCTCAAGATGTTCCGGGGAAACATAATTTTCAACCAGTACTGTTACGACGTCTTGCGGGTTATCATCCATTTTCTCATCAAGTTCTGATAACCAATCCACTGCGCTCACATTACCATAGACGCATGGGCTAAACCCCCTATCGTCACTACCGTGGCATAACTTTACCCCTGAGTATTGTTTATTATTCAAATCATCATAATGCGTGTCAATCATGAATGCTCTCATACCAGCCTGCCATTGTGCATTGAAACCTGTTCTATGATTACTTGCAGGGTAGTAGATACCGTCATCCTCGGTAGCAAAAGCGTTGTGAGTCTCAGGAAAAGTAACATTGTCATATGTCCGAAGACATAACACAATCATGCCATTGCATGGAATCGTTGGTTCGGGCTCCGGCTCTGGTTCGGGCTCCGGCTCTGGTTCGGGCTCCGGCTCAGGTTCAGGCTCCGGTTCGGGTTCCGGTTCTGGTTCAGGTTCCGGTTCAGGGGTTTCATCGCTTGAATCTTGTTCCTCATTGGTTCCTAAAGGATCTATGGGGTCAATGCAGCCCGAGAAAACCAGCAGTGATACAATTAGGAGTGTCACCGCTCTGCCCATGACAATCGGTAGCGGTTTTCACCAATCAAATATACGGTTAGAGAGGCGGTTTAGATGCTCCTTACGTTAACCCCAGCCTCTCTAAGCATTTCATTCGATGTTGTGAAGTCCTCTTTCCATCGTTCCGGAATTTCTCCAGCATCGGGATAAACCACTTCTTTTATGCCCGCCTGAATCAATGATCTAGCGCATCTGGAACACGGTGGCCAAGTAACATATGCGGTGCTATTTTTTAGTGAAACGCCAATCCTAGCTGCGTGCATAATGGCATTCTCTTCGGCGTGACATATAAGCGGATATTTCTTCTCTCGATTTGTCAATCTTTCATTATCATCGTCAATGCCTCTAGGAAATCCGTTGAATCCAGTCGAGCGAATCTCACGGTCTTCGCCAACAACTACGCAGCCCACTTTTGTTGAAGGGTCTTTACTCCAGAGTGAGATATGCCTAGCAAGTTCGATAAATCGTTCGTCCCACTTTCCGCTCATCGCAACCGACTGCTCCTAACGGTATCCCAACTTCATTGCTTCGGCAATAAACTCAAATCATCATCGGAATTTTTCCCTAAGTAATTGAGGATATTACCCTGCAGGTACAATGACCCTAATGATAATACAACGCCAGTAGTAACAGGGTTTTTTGATAGAATTTCATCTATTACTTGTGTTACATTTGAGTAAGTGTGAATCACATCAACCTCCCATTCAAATTTCGCTAATTCTTCGGGATTAAGTCCAGGATATCTACCACCGTGTGGTTTAGTCAAATACAACTCAACCTGAGAGAATGATTGGCAAATATCGTTAATCTGGTGCAGCATCTCTCCAAGTTGTTGTTGTGGAGATGTCGCAAAAATAAGCCTGATAGCATCCGTCTCGTTGCCTTTTCTGGCTAAATCTATGAGGTGACTTTTGACTCTGGCAAGGCCTGACGGGTTATGCGCAGCATCCAAGATAAATCGATGATTTGATGGTAGGTTCAATACTTGCAACCTAGCAGGCCAGTTAACCTTACTTTTGGCTTTAAGTAGGTTGTCAGTATCTAGGTTAAGTACGTCAAATGCGGCTTCGGCTAGCAATTCTGCCTCATCAATAATTGACAGATTATCCGGTACCTTTACGAATTTACATACAGCAAAATCGGCTCTTTCGTTCAACTCACTTTTTGCGCAATTGCGTGCTGTGTTGATTACGGTTTGTTGATAATCAATAATATCCATTTCTCTAGCAATTAGGAATTTACCAGGCCTGGCAATTGCTGCTTTCTCACCAATTATTCCGTAGATGTCATCACCTAAGATGTCCGTATGTTCTTTGCTGATGGCGGTAAGAATTGCCAGATCTGCGGGGGCGCATCTTGTTGCGTCTAATCTACCTCCTAGACCCGTTTCAAGAATTAGTAATTTAGGATTGATATCAGCAGTTACAATCATCGCAACTAAAAATGTCGTTTCGAAGAAAGTTAACGCAATGTTTAGTTTTTCAGTGGTAGTTTTTACTTGTGCTAACGCTTGGTCGAATTTTATCTCATCTATAGGTCTGCCATCGAGTCTAATTCTTTCTTCAACCCGGCACAAATGTGGCGATGAGAATAAGACATTAGAGTCTTCATTAAGGCATAAACTAGCGGCAATCAAAGAACACAATGTACCCTTACCATTACTTCCCGCAACGTGGATTATCTGGGTATTGTCAAAGTTTAGGTTTAGATATGAGAGAATTCTATTGGTATTTTCTAGACCTAGTGCCATACCCTTATTTTTGGTCGCTTCTAACCACTCTCGTAAATCTGGGTTGGCTGACACACTACGCCCATCCCAACACATTGCATAATTCTTAGTGATATGAATTGTCTTTGACCAATAAAAGCGATTCACTCAAAAGATAGAGCATCCACGCCAAAACATGAGCGAGGCAGACAATGCAACCGCAGAGGAATACCAAGCCTCAGCGGAATTCGTCGAATTAGAGCAACAACTGGCTCAAGAGACGAGTGTCCTTGCATTGATGAAGGAACAGATGACTTCAATGTTAGGTATGGTTGCGATGTTTGTTGTAACCATTGTCTTGGCTTTATTCATCAGGCCATGGTATGATGTGGCAGAATTACATGCGTTTGGCGAGACAGGAGCAACTCAAGCGCGATTTATTTTGCTTGAATTAATCATGATATTCATATTTACTGCAGTAGTGATTGCTTTGGCAAGGTACAAGAAAGAATGGGTAATAAAATATGGAATTATGGGCGTTCTTACTATTGCACTGATGTATACTACGGTACCACTCATGCACATGCTGGTGATTGATTTTGATAGGCAAGAATTTGACTATGAAGAATCTATGAACTATTCTGGAGATTACTTTGTTGATTTGGGTATGGACGGTTTTTTGTCCAGTGAAGTGGTATTTGATGGTACATCTTGGGTCGATACTGTCTCGTATATGGGGATTGGTAATAATGTCACATGGTTGCATGAATCAAGCCGAGCTCCGCTTGATGACACTGCTAAATTAAGAGTGGTGAAATCCGATAACTGGCTAACATTTGCTAATTCGAGATGGTTATGGTCAGTCGATATTGACACAGGTGCTGAGCTAGAAAGGTACTATTGCGGTGATAGCGATGAGGCAGTAGATTATGCTAAAGTTCCACCAAATTGTGATCTCGGATTAATCCTTGAAGATGGTATCTACACCATCACGCGAGGAGGCGACGTGAAATATATCCCCACTAAGGATCTATCTTCTCCGTACGTAACTCAAGCCGAGTGGGGATTGCCACCATACGTTGACATTGGCGACGAGTTCATTGAATCACAAACCTTAGACGACATGTTACTGATTACGACTGAGAGGGTTAGTATTGCGTTCAAACTTGAACAAACACGAGATAGCCCGACTGAAATTGGTTTGGTCGATGTAAGGTTTCAATACTTGACAGATAAGACGATATCGTCCATTGATTTTGGGCATTCGCCGTGGTCTGAGTCAAACTTGTCGACCAATACTGGTGATAATGGATTGCTGATAATTGGTGAAACTAATGGTAATGTTACTGGTTGGGAATGGGATAGTAAAAAGACCGGAGATAATGAATTTGTACCTCAGGACAAAATGAACATTGAGGGTTTAGTCGATTCTGTTTATCAGGTACAAATTACCGACTTAGATGATTCTGGTTTTACAGATTTACTAATTTCTGGTGACCGCAAGGCACATTGGCTCCATACGCAACTGCTGAAGAATCGTTTGACATTTGATGTGGATGAAGACTTCAAGTTTGGTATTTTCACTAACGATGGCTCTGTGGATAAGTTCTTTGCAGTGTCCGAAACTTCGATTGAAAGTGGCGTGATAGATGATGATATGTACACTTTAGAGGGATTACAATTGTATGATATTCCGTTCTTGGTGGGAGTAATTATTGCGCTGTTGTTGATGATTTTACTTTACTTCCACAGCGAGTGGTATGTAGTAAATACAGTAGGCATCTTGGTTGGTGCTGGAGTAATAGTAATGTTAGGCGTTGCCTTCGTTCCAGGACTGATTATGATCTTCATGATACTTGCAGCAATATATGACGCATGGGCCGTTTATCGGTCTAAACATATGCTTGAACTGGCTGATACGATGATTGGGCTACAGTTGCCGATATTACTTGTCGCACCACAAGATAGAGGATACTCATTCAAGGACGAGAAAACTAAGATGGTCGAAAAAACTGATATCAAACCAATTCCACAAGTAGAGAAAACCATCCATCCAGTAAAGAAAAAGACCAATGAAGCATTATTCATGGGACTGGGTGACATCATATTCCCAGGTATGTTGGTACTCTCTGCTGTTCAATGGCTGGAGACAGATAATTCGTTTGAGATTGCGATTTTTACCTTGGCCGGCTCACTGGTTGGATATCTAGCACTAATGAGTTATGTTGCAAGAGGGAAGGCTCAAGCAGGTCTTCCGTTGCTAAATGGTGGAGCGATACTTGGATACCTGCTTGGCGGGATGATTTTTATCGGTACTGAAATATTTAATCTTGGAATTTCTTTGTAGGTGATTAGATGTTAGATATCCATATGTTTAGAGATAACCACGAACTTATTCGTGCCGATCATGATAAGCGCGGAATCTCCCATGAGAAAATTGACCAAGTAATACAATTTGACAAATTATGGCTTAACTTGCAACATCAAACAAATCAATTGAGGCAAAAAAAGAATACAGCAGCCAAAGGGATTAGTGAAGCAAAGAAGTCTGGCGACGAAGGTAGAGCACAGGCGATATTAGCCGAAGTCGCAACACTAGGCGCCGAGATTGCCCAGCTAGAGGCAGAGACCCAACGAGCCGTTGAGCAAAGGGATAACATTCGCATGTCAATCCCGAATATATTACACCCGGAGGTCCCGAAAGGGTCTGATGAATCCGGCAATACGGTGCACAGTGTTTATGGGAGTAAACCTGACTTTGATTTCACACCGAGAACCCATAATGAATTAATTGAAATGAACAATTGGGTTGACCTCAAGCGCGCTGCAAAGATTACTGGAAGCAGGTTTTTCTTTTTGAAGGGAGATTTGGCAAGACTAGAATTAGCACTTCAGAACTTTGCCGTTGATTTTATTGGTCAAAGAGGGTTCACTTTCGTTCAACCCCCTGTAATGATGAACCGACAAGCCTACGAAGGGGTCACGGACCTAAACGACTTTGAAACCGTAATGTACGGTATAGAGCCAGACAAATATTACATGATTGCTACTTCGGAGCACCCGTTAACTGCGATGTATATGGATGAAACCATTCCAGAGGAGATGCTGCCACTGAAAATAGTCGGAGTGTCGCCCTGTTTCCGCAGGGAAGTAGGCTCACACGGGCAATCTGATTTAGGGATTTGGCGAGTTCATCAATTTACTAAGATTGAACAAATAGTCATCGCCAAGCCAGAGCATTCATGGGATTTACATGAAGAGTTATTACAAAATTGTATAGATTTGTGGAACGAACTCGGTCTTCACTACGAAGTTGTTAACATTTGTACAGGGGATATGGGTACTGTAGCTGCTAAAAAATATGATTTAGAGGCGTGGTTACCCGGTGCGAACCAATACAAAGAAATCGTTTCATGTTCAAATTGCACAGATTACCAAGCTAATAGATTACAAATTAAATATGGACAGCCAGGTCATGCTAATCAACCAATTGTTCACACATTGAATTCTACAGCAGTTGCCACATCACGAGCCTTAGTAGCAATAATAGAGCAAAATCAGTTGGCTGACGGTAGAGTTTCAATTCCAGAACCCTTAGTTCCCTTAATGGGTGGACAAACTATGCTAGAACCATGTTCTTGGGGTTAGTCAATCTAGTAATCCAGCGTTTTCAATTGCTGTTAGGTCAATTTCACCGGGCAACCCAAGATCCACTGGCATTCCGCCAATGGTCACAACAACTCCCGTGATATGGGTATAAAGGCATGGCGGGAAGTCACTTTCGCTTTTTTTGTCAGTCAGTAATTTCCAACCGCTTCCGGCTTTTTTCTTGGCGCTAGAAAATGCCTCATTATCGCCAAATGCAATCCATCCATTAGCCTGCCAGGCATGCTTCTGCAATTCTTTGGTAACCAATGCTGGTGCTGGAGCTACAGTGTGACGATATGGCCAAGCATTTACCCAATCAAGACCTGAATCTCTCAACCATTCAATTCCAGTTGGCTCGCTACTTGCCGAGACGGTATGTCCAATTGACTCTAAGTGTCTAAGTAAGCTTCTCAAATGCGGGTGCCTTGATTTTGTCTTAGCCAATGTTTTAGCGATATTTGTTGCAGTTAGAATTCTACCTTCATCCAAATGCAGTAAGGCGCACACTACATTGCCATGAATCCAGTTTTCAAGTGAATTATCCTTCATATATCGCTCCAACATATTTAGAGCAGTTTCATAATTTCCAGACAATCTCATTCTAGCAATGTCGCCCAGCAGGATTAATCGATCCGCTGGATCATTTCTGTAGGTCATCTCTGATGTTGCAGTTCCTTGCTTAAATCGCTTAACTAAATCGATATTTCTTTTTGTCAGCGGGTCGACCGAAAGCAAAGACTTCAATTTTTCATCTAGCTTGCGTTTCTTTGGTTGCATTATTGAGGCAAACCACTGTAATCTTGCTGCCTCAACATCATCATCAGGTAGCAGCGCTAATCGTGGCTTTGCTTCAGCATAGTCTCGTTGGCTAAGACTTGCAGCAACTAAAATTAATCTAGCAATTTGCGCTTCTCTACCACCTCTTAGCGCAAGTATTGAAACAGCATTGTTTTCAGCATCGTCCCAACGACCCATGGCAGCATATATCTCCATCATAGCATCGGTTTTTCGCACTAAATCAAGCCCCTCCAATTGCTCTCCATGCCCTTCTATCACGGCATCAATACGCTGCAGTGCCTTGTCCCAAGAATCATCAGTAACCAACTTCCGAATCGCCTTTTGTTTTAGGTAGATAACATCTTCTAATTGGGCCATTCTAGCCCTATTTTCGCCCATTGAAGCATCGAACGAGATGTCTTCTAGTCGGGAGCCAATTTTTCTTGATCTAGCCCAAATAACTACGAATGCCACTTGACCACCCGATGAAAGCATCCATGTCAACTCCTCGAGTGCATCCTTTTGCATAGCCATACAGAGATTATTCTCCCACGAACCACATGCTGCACCTTGGGGTAGGAAACTAGAATCCCAGAATGTAATCATTGCTAATGCAAGTAGTAGCATGGATTGCCCAGCGAAGCCAGTGAAGCAGAAATTCAACACTTTCGCCTGTTGGCTTCTTTCTGCTCTGAGCAGACGACTATCAGCCAACTTTATCCCACCTTTTCCTGATACATCTTGAACATCCAAAAATAATATTCGAGCAACTTCATAGACAAACAAAAAACCAATTAAAGCAACGTTCAACAGTAAAAATAGTAAAACCATATTGACAAGTGGCACTCTAATTCCTTCAGCTGGAATAAATGAAAATAACTCAATCAACGCAAAGCCAAGGATTCCTCCTTCCTCCATTATTGATGATTGAACGCGATATTCAGGTAATTCAAGCACTCTGTCTGAGTGAGTGAACATATCCGGATCAATTGCTAATGCGAGGATTGAGACAATAGTATTGATTGCAATAAAGGGCATCACAGATAGGTTGATATTCACTATTTGTGCGATGGCTTGCTGTTTTGGGCTTGGCTTGTGGTTGTGGAATGGTGATGGCTGACCGCTTGCTATCTTTACTGAGGATTGCTTCAACGCTTGCCAAGATGAGCCTAAAACTCTGCCATATGCTAAGACAGCAGGCGAGAAGGCGACAAAGGCACATATGCTGAAAACCCTGAATGAGGGGACATCGATTGAAGTCAGAATCACAGCCATCACTCCAACTAATATCATCCAACTTATTGTCAAAACAACATAGGAATAGCTCTGCCAAATATCAGAGTTTTGTAATGTTGCTTTACCAGCGCCTACCGGTTTGATAACTTGTGCACCCAGAGAGGAACCGCTTGAGATTACTGCAGGGACGGAGATAAATAGCAGCGCAATGACAATTGATGCAGCGTGATATCCTTCAGAAAAATTGTACTTTGTCATCAAAAACTCAAATACTAAAATCAGTACACCAGTCAGGGCAAAAAGGTAACTCGTTACTCCAAAACGCATTCCTTTGGTTTGGAGTAGATTTCTGGCATCTTCAACGGACCGTGTTACATTATGAACTTCGTAGCGTTTTTCACCGGTTTGAAAAGCGACTTGTAGGCCTCTCAATTGACGGGGCACCACGCTGTTCCAAAACAGATACGCCGTTACTGCTGCAAAGAAAAAAGGAATTATGGCTGCCCATCCAAAATTATCAATAATCGGGGGTGCAGAAATTCCAAAACCTCCTTTCAAACCAAGCTCGGCTGCGATAATTTTTGTTTTATTTCCGAGACAATGTTGGCGATAAAGTCATCTAGTGGGAGATCCGAAATTTGCTCACCGCTTCGGGCTCTAAGGCTTACAGTGTTATTTTTTGCTTCACCATCTCCGAGAATTACCATATATGCTGGGTGGAGTTTACGGTGTGTTCTAATCTTCTTTCCGATTGTGTCATCCCCATCATCAATCTCAACTCGAATACCATTCTGTTTGAGTTGATTGGCGACAAAGGAAGCATATTCTGTATGTTTCTCGGATATGGTGAGTATGTGACATTGTGTGGGGGACAGCCAGGTGGGGAATCGTCCAGCGAAGTGTTCAATCAGCACGCCACAGAATCTTTCCATTGAGCCAAACGGTGCACGGTGAATCATAACCGGGCGATGTAGTCCGCCATCGGCTCCTTTGTATTTTAAATCAAAACGCTCGGGAAGGTTGTAATCTACTTGGACAGTTCCGAGTTGCCATTCCCTTCCAATCACATCCCTCACTACAAAGTCAATTTTTGGACCATAAAATGCCGCTTCACCTTCCTCTTCAGACCAATCGACACCGAGCGATGCAGCAGCATCACGGCATGCCCTCTCAGCCTTATCCCAACGCTTAGGGTCGCCAACATACTTAGTAGAGTCAGGGTCTCTTAAACCGACTCTTACTCGGTAATCTGTCATTCCTAATTTGTCAAAAATGATCTGAACGAGTTCGATACAACCGAGAACCTCCTGAGCAATTTGTTCTTCCGTGACGAATAGATGAGCATCATCTTGAGTAAAACCTCGCACTCTAGTCATGCCTGAAATTTCACCAGACTGTTCCCATCGGTATACTGTGCCAAATTCTGCCAGCCGTAATGGTAAGTCACGATACGAACGAGCTTGTGAGGCATAGATTTTGACGTGGTGAGGGCAGTTCATTGGCTTGAGCATATAACCATCGATTTCGCCAGACTTCATCATATTAGATAATTCAGAGCAAGAGCAACCTTCATCCGAGAGTTTTTTCATCAGGTCTTTTTCTACCAAAGGTGGATATTGAGAATCCTGATAATAGGGAAAGTGTCCAGACTTACGGTACAAATCTAGTTTGCCAATATGTGGTGTAAATACCTGAGAATAACCTTGTCTAGTCAGGTGCTCAGCGATGAAATTCTGCAATTCTTGACGGATTATTGACCCTCTAGGTGTCCACAATATCAGACCTTGTCCAACTTCTTCATCGATATGAAACAGTTTGAGGTCCCTGCCGAGTTTTCGATGATCGCGCTTTTTTGCTTCTTCCATTCGGTTGATGGTTTGCTTTAGGGCATCCTTGGTTGGTTCAACAATGCCGTATATACGAACCAATTGTTCTCTATCTTGGTCGCCCCGCCAATAAGCTGAGGAAACGCTGGTGAGTTTACAAAACATCAATTTCGCAGTGTTTTCCACGTGAGGCCCTAAGCACAGATCATACCAATCTCCTTGTTTGTAAATTGTTGAACCGGTTCCCGCCCCAACTTTATCTTCAATAATCTCAATCTTGTATGGATTAGCTGCAAAGTGCTGTCTTAATTCGTTCTCATCGAGTTCCAATCGCTCGATTGTAAGATTTTTTCTAGCAAGTTCCTGCATTTTCTTTTGAATCGGTTTGAGGTCGCTTTCAGTGATGGTTTCCATCGCAAAATCATAGTAGAACCCTCGATCTACTGGAGGGCCAATAGTTGGTTTTGCATCGGGATAAATCTCCATCACTGCTTGCGCTAGGAGGTGTGCGGCGCTATGTCGTAATATATACATTCCAGCCGCAGAATCTGCTGTTATTCCCTCGATTTGACAAGAGTCATGAATTTCGTAAGACATGTCCCTTTCCTGTCCGTCAACTAGGGCTGCCAAACAGCCATTTTTGCGCCCAAGAACATCGGTTATGACCTCAGAACACGTAATGCCAGCAGCGTATTCATTGACAGTTCCATCTGGTAGTGTGATGTTAATCAGCGTCAAATTACCCCTCTCCGACAATTGCCGGAGGTACCGGCCCTTCATCAATTACGCGATTCAAAGTATGTCGTTATCGCTTTTTTACCCTGTTTGAGCAATCAATATGTAGTTTTAATCATGATTATTGTTAAACAAAATCCCACAAGTATTGAAGAGTAGTGGGTCCACATTGTAAACATGGCAACAACCCAACGGCTGGTTAGTGTTGTTCTTTTATTGTTGTTACTGCCACTGTTATCGTCGTTTGCTTCGGCTAATGATTCATTCGAACAGCCGCAAATAAACGCTCGCTGGGTTGCTGATGAATCTGGCAATACAGTGCATAGTTACCGCGTTGTGTTTGCAGATGGTGAATCGTATCAGGCCTTGGTTGATGTTGAGCATAACAGGAACGGCGAGATTTTACCAAGTGAAATTTTCCAGTCTTGGGACTTGATAGATGGTTTGAGAGTTTTGGATATCGCGGTCAATACTAGCCTAGACTGGGGAGATATTGTTTCTGTTTCAATTTCGATAACACACTACTCCGGCCAAGAGTTGGTTGACCCGGTGCTGGTCGAGCGAGATTTTGAGATCGGTACGTGGAATCAACCAATGGACGATCATGAAATCATGCTCGAGACGACTTGGGATTTAGATCAAACCTTCAACACATCTTTGGGTCCACAAGGGTTTGAACTCGATTTCGTCGGACAAGGTTGGCAACAGAGGACGGGTAACATCGTAGAATCATGGGAATTGGGTAATGGAACCGTTAGTTTTCTCGAAACAACCGAAGTCGGTAGCAATAACTTATCGCTAGAATTACAGTCTATATGGAAGAATGAGACAATCGAAAATGGCCAATTAATCTCACAGGTCTTTGAGGCGGTTGGCTCAGGAACTCTGCATATAATTGCTGTGGAAGATGACCTATCAACCGCTATTTTGGTTGATGTAACCAATGCTGAATTAAATCGTTCAAACATCAACCAAGTAATCTCGGAACGGCTTAAAATTGATGCCAACGGAGTATTGAACATTACAAATGATGAGGATGAGAACTCATCGACATCGGTAAACGGAGATATTGGCGTATTTTATTTAGAAACATGGGATGAAAATGGTGTAAGACAATACTATGACCAAAGATTCGAGGCAATAGCACACATGGTAATCATTGATGAAGGTGCAAGATTAGATATCGATGTTAATTCTTTAACCTCTGAGGAGACTTGGGTTCAGGGTGTGCGGACCAATCACCTAGAGGAGTTGCTTGGTTCAGGTACATTTGGCTTTTCGGAAACAGACAACGAGTCTTCAGTACAAATAAACGGGACAATTTATCAGTTTCATACCAAAACCGAGCAGGGTATAACGATGGTAGATGAAATTCATATCGATGGTGATATAACTGGGGATGTTCAAGGAGATTTTGGTGTTGTAAGGGGAATAGAACTTACTGGGACACAGGCAAACGCAACAGGTGTCGAGTTTCCAGTTAATGTGATTCATGAGGAGTCTTGGTTCAATCTCACCGGAATAAATGGTGGCAACTTTTTCGATGGTGCTGGAATTGGCGC
>MDTA01161854.1_pt1 | contig 16558 bp, 13 predicted proteins | sample 811151 | NCBI WGS metagenome assembly MDTA01 (sample SAMN05326648, study PRJNA326480) | marine metagenome | isolation source: seawater | place: Indian Ocean: South | collected 2010 | reverse complement strand
TGGTTGCGGAAGCGATCCCTGCGGATGCTTTGGTTGCGGAAGCGATCCCTGCGGATGCTTTGGTTGCGGAAGCGATCCCTGAGGATGCTTTGGTTGCGGAAGCGATCCCTGCGGATGCCTTGGTTGCGGAAGCGATCCCTGCGGATGCTTTGATCGCCGAGGAAGTTCCTGCGGATGCTCTGGTCGCCGAGGAAGCTCCTGCGGACGTTCTGGTTGCCGAGGAAGTTCCTGAGACTGCCTTGGTTGTCGAAGAAGTTCCGCCGAATACGATGGTCGTGGAAGCGATTCCTGCGGAAGCCGTAAGTGAACCCGCTGGATTTGTCGGGACTGCAATCGCAGAAGACCCCCTGAGCCCTGAGTTGACTCAGAGTGAAGAGGCGCCGGAGTCCCCAGCGAGCGAGGACGACCACCAAGTCCTGCGGGCGCTTCCAGCGGTCGTCGAGTCGGTTGCTCCGGGCATTCCAGAACCGTCACGAGAGATGGTTCCGATTGCCGATGCAGAGGCTGTGATCGCCGCAGAGCCCGTCGAGGACCCTGGAACTCCCCGGCAATCCTCGGAAGACACACTGGGGAGTGAAGTCTCGCCGCAGAGTGCTCTGCCCGCTAACGGCCCAGTCGATCCGGAGATGATTCGAGAGGAGGTTCGAGGGGCCGTGGAGCGCTTGGTCTGGGAAATGGTCCCCGATTTGGCGGAAAGGATTGTTCGTGAAGAAATTCGTCGACTGACGGACTTGCCGGAGGAACGATGAGTCTTTCCACCCGCTACAATCCAGCAGAGATCGAAGCTCGTCGCTACGCTTGGTGGGAATCATCGGGTTTCTTTCATGGCGACGAACGTCGAGATGGGCCGACGTACGCCATTAGTTTACCGCCGCCAAACGTGACCGGTAGTTTGCACATGGGTCACGCCTTGACGGTGGCGATTGAGGACGTTTTGATTCGCTGGAAGCGAATGTCGGGCTTCAACGCCATGTGGATGCCTGGAACCGATCACGCGGGGATCGCCACCCAAATGGTGGTCGAGCGAGAATTGGATCGCCTTGGAGAGCCAAGTCGCCGCGAACTCGGCAGAGACCGCTTTCTAGAGAAGGTGTGGTCTTGGAAGGAGCGCAACGGCTCACGTATTGTTGAGCAAGCTCGAATCATGGGCTGCAGCCTTGATTGGGAGCGTGAGCGCTTTACGATGGATGAAGGCTTCTCGGAAGCTGTGCGGCACGCCTTCATTGAGCTTCATAAAGAGGGCTTAATCTATCGGGCTGAGCGGCTCATCAACTGGAGTCCAGGGCTTCAAACGAGCCTGAGTGATCTTGAGGTGGATCACGTGGATACCGAAGGGAAACTTTGGCACCTTGCTTACCCGGTTGCCGATTCAGGTGAGCGGCTCGTGGTCGCAACCACTCGGCCCGAAACGATGCTTGGGGATACTGCTGTGGCTGTGCACCCCGACGACCCACGCTATGCGCACCTCATCGGTCAATGGATCGATCTGCCGTTAACGGGGCGTCGCATACCCATCGTCGCGGACCCTATTTTGGTCGACCTCGAATTTGGCACGGGGGCGGTCAAGGTGACACCCGCTCACGATTTTAACGACTTTGCCACCGGTCAGCGGCACGGTTTGGAGATGATCAACATTCTCGATGCGACCGCCCATATCGAACTGGAGGGGCCGTATCGGGGGTTGCATGTTTCGGAAGCGCGCCAGGCTGTTGTTCGAGACCTGGAGGCACAGGGCTTTCTCGTCAAAGTTGAGGATCATGCGCACAGCGTAGGGCACTGTCAGCGCTCCGGATGCGTGGTTGAACCCCGATTGAGCATGCAGTGGTTCGTGAAGACTCAACCTCTTGCAGCAGCAGCAACGGAAGCGACCCGGACAGGTCAGACGCAAATCGTTCCTGAGCGTTTCGAGGCGACATGGTATCATTGGATGGATAACATCCAGGACTGGTGTATTTCTCGGCAACTGTGGTGGGGACACCGCATCCCTGCCTGGTACACACCCGACGGTGCTGTCTTTGTGGCGGCGAGCGAGGCGGAAGCACGGGTTCAGGCAACAGCTGCCGGATTCTCTGAGGACGTCGAGCTGCAACAAGATGAAGATGTCCTCGATACTTGGTTTAGTTCTGGACTTTGGCCTTTCGGGACCTTGGGTTGGCCTGAAAAGACTCAGAGCCTCGAGAGATTCTATCCCAATGATGTGCTCGAGACAGGCCATGATATTCTCTTCTTCTGGGTCGCCCGAATGATGATGATGGGAATTCATTTCATGGGCCGACCGCCGTTTCACACGATCTTTCTCCATGGGATGGTGCGTGATGAGCACGGTCAAAAGATGTCGAAGACCAAGGAGAATGTTGTTGATCCTGTGGAACTCACCGAGCGCTACGGTGCCGATGCCTTGCGTTTAGGGCTTCTCTTAATGGCTGGACCCGGTCGGGACGTTAAGCTCTCTGAGCAGCGGGTGGAAGGATACCGTAACTTTCTCACAAAGGTATGGAATGCCACACGCTTTACGCTTCCTTATCTTGAGGAGATGGAGCCGAGTCACCGGTCGTTAGCAAAGGGGCCTGCTGAACGCTGGATCGTTTCGCGGCTTGCCAAGGCGCAACAAGAGGTCGGACAGGCTTTGGAAGAATATCGTTTAGATGAAGCCGGCAATACGGTCTACGCCTTCATATGGCACGAGTTCTGTGACTGGTACATTGAACTTTCGAAGGGGCGTTTACGTGACGGAAGCGATGTCGAGAAGGCGACGATTGCCGCAACCTTGGTGACTGTCCTCGATGGAGCATTACGTTTACTGCATCCCTTTTGTCCCTTCCTCACGGAGGAGTTGTGGCAGCAACTGCCGGCCCACTGCCGTCACAAAGAGAGTTTGTCTCTCGTGGAATTTTCCGTGGATGCCGATCGAGATGAGGAAGCAGAAGCTCAGCTTGCTTGGGCTCAGCAACTCATCGGCGGAATTCGAAATCTCAGAAACCAAATGGGGATTAAACCTCGCCAGCCCCTGACGGTTCAAATCGAAACAGAAACAGAGGGGGTGGAGGACGTTCTCCCCTTGGTGATCGACCTTGCAGCCCTCGAGCAGGTCACCCTGGTTTCTGTGGGTAGTCCACGACCGGAAGGTTGGATTTTGTTGGCTGGAGAGGCAGCGAACGTTCTCGTGAACCCCGAGGGGACGGTCGATCTGGAAGCTGAGCGCCAGCGTTTGAGCAGTGAACTTAAGAAGATGAAGTCAGAGGCGGATCGGTGTCGTCAAAAGTTAAGCAATGAGAATTTTGTGAACCGAGCGCCTCCGGCGGTGGTCGACCAAGAGCGTCGGCGGCTTGAGGGTTACGAGAACCGGCAAGACGAATTGAGTTCTGCTTTGGCGCGTTTGGGTTGATGCATGGTGATTTCCTATTCGCCTGAATCGACGGCATTGATTCGTTTAGCCCTGCAAGAGGACCTAGCCCATGGTGATCCAACCTCGGAGGCTATCTTCTCATCTGCAGATCGGATGAAGGCGGTCTTTCGTGCTCGAGAGCCGTTGTCTGTGAGCGGTATTGACGTGATTCGGAGCGTCTTCCAGCAACTCGACAGCGACATCGTACTAACCCCTCATTGCCAGGATGGTGACCGGCGGGATCCGGGTGATGTGATCGCTGAGGTCACGGGGGCAACGATCTCCGTACTCGCCGGTGAACGAACGGCGCTCAACTTCCTGAGTCGTTTGTCAGGGGTTGCTTCTTACACCTGGCGCTGCTGCAGAGCTCTGGGCTCCGGGCGTGCTCGATTGGTGGATACACGGAAGACGACTCCGGGGTGGCGAGGCCTTGAAAAAGCAGCCGTTCGCCACGGCGGAGGTACCAATCACCGTCGGCATCTCGGGGATGGCTGCATGATTAAAGATAATCACATTGCTGCCGCCGGCGGAATCACTGCGGCGATCCAAAAGGTGAAACAGCAGGCACATCATTTGATTCGCGTCGAGGTCGAGGTGGACCATTTCGGGCAGCTTGCCGAGGTGTTGGAGGCTGGCGCGGATGTGATCATGCTGGATAACTTTACCAACGATGAGGTCGAGCAAGCCACTCGATTGATCCGTGCCGAGCGGCCTGAGGTGTTGATCGAGTTGAGTGGTGGAATGACGGTGGAGCGTCTCCCTTCGCTTCAGGCACTTGATATCGACTTCGTCAGTATGGGGGCCCTGACTCACGGCGCACGGAGTGTTGATATCGGCTTGGACTTTCTGACCTGATGACTGGGGTCTCTGTGCTTCGGTTTCCCTGCCTGGACAGCACCAACGCAGAGGCTCGGCGACGCTTAGCACAAGGGCGAGCCCCGGGCTTCGCTGTGGTTGCGGCTGAGCAGACATCAGGACGAGGGCGGCAAGGACGGACCTGGATCAGCCAAAGGGACTGTGGGATTTATCTCACCTTAACCCAGCAGGCTTGTCAGGAACTGGCTGAACAGGGCTTTGTTTCCATCGTTGCGGGGGTGGCCGTTGGCGAGTGGTTGGAGCGCTACGGCGTCCTTGTGGGCTTAAAGTGGCCAAACGACTTGCGAGTGAACGGGCGCAAGGTGGGGGGCATCCTTTGCGAGCGACAGGGGGAGCATTTGATCATTGGCGTGGGAATTAATTGGTCTGCTGCCCCAGAGGGGCTGGATCAGGCAACGACTTGTATTTTGACCGAGGTTGGCGAACCGTGCTCACGGGAGCAAGCTCAAGCTGAACTGATCGAGGTCCTGCACGAGGCTTTGGTACAGTGGCGAGTCGAAGGGTCGATGGACTTTGCACAGCGGTGGTGGCGGTTGGCGGAAAAGCAGCGTAGCTACGTCTATGAGGGGACTCAGGTTCAACCCGAGGGTCTGAGCGATCGAGGTGAACTCATTGTTCGCTCGGAGGACGGCCGTGTCTCGTCGATATCATGCGGGGAGTTGGAGGAGGCACCGGGATGATCTCCATGGCATTGATGTTGGGGCTGCAGTTGGGCGGTGAGCCAAGCATCGTTCCCGAGTTGATTATGCCAAGATCGAAAAATCGTCGGCTGCTTCCGGGCCGAGGTTGGGATGTCAAATTGCCCCGGGATTTTCAGGTTGTCGGTGAGGACCCTGGGACCCACACCTTGGTCTTGAGAGTCGTAGTGAATCAAACTCATTCTTGTCAGCTTCAGTTGATCAGTCGTCAGTTGCCGTTAGGCAACGCTGGGAGTCTGGCCCTTGCAGCGACCTCCCGATTGAAAAAGCTGCCGAACGTCAAACTCCAGGGCACTCGAAAACTTGGGCGTGGTATGCTTCGACAGAGCGCTGTCTTTCAGCCACTGAACAATCCCTCGCTAACGAGATTTGTGGTGGAGTGGTATCGAGTTGAGCGAGGCGCTGCAGTCATCGCTTCCCTGCAAGGGTCGATCGGTTTGAGCCAAGTATGCGAAGCCAAAGCGCTGGGGCTCATCGTTGATCTAAAACGGATGCAGGTCGCCGATCCATGATTCTTCTTGTCGACATCGGCAACACGCAGACCGTGTATGGGGTTCACGATGGAACCTGTCTGCAGCAATCATGGCGTCAGGCCACAGACTCGCGACGTACCGTTGATGAGCATCGAGCATTTTTACGCCCGATTTTTGAGGATGCGGAGATTCATCCTCGAAGTGTTCGAGGTATTTGCATTGCAAGCGTGGTTCCTGAAGCTCTTGGAGCAGCACAACAAGCCCTTGAAATGTTGACCCGGTGCTCGGCGATGGTGGTTGGACCTGGACTAAAGACCGGGGTGCCGATTCGAGTCGATAATCCACGGGAGGTGGGAGCCGACCGGATCGTCAATGTAGCCGGTGCGTGGAATCGGCATCGATGTGCATTGATTGTTGTGGATTTTGGGACGGCAACGACCTTCGATGTCATCGATCGAGATGGAGCTTATCGGGGAGGGGCAATCGCTCCCGGACTTCAAACCAGCTTAGACGCCCTGGTTCGTCGAACTGCAAAACTGCGACAAGTGGAGATCTGCGCGCCGCCCCAGGTCACGGGTCGAACCACTGAGCAAGCGATGCAGTCCGGTTTATTCTACGGCTATGCGGGACTCGTTGAGGGACTTGTGCAGCAACTTAAAAATGAAAATCCAGAGGTTGAACGGGTTTTGGCCACCGGCGGTTTAGCATCGACTTTGCATCCGGTCGTCCCCGCCATTCACGAGGTGGTTGAAGATCTTACCCTTCACGGCCTTTGGTGTATCTACAATCGAAATGAGCATGAAATTAATGACTGATGATCGCAGACCAAGACGCCGACGAGGCGGTTATCGAAATCGCCACCGACGGACAGCAAATAAAGAACCCGTTCCGATCGATCCAGAAGCCCTTGCAATGGAAGCGGAACACCGTTCAGAACTGGAAATTCCCCAGGCGCTGATCAGTCAAGACGCACTTCGGGTTGTTGAGAGCCTCGAACACGCAGGCCACCTCGCTTATGTGGTGGGTGGCTGTGTGCGTGATCTCGCATTAGGACGTTCGCCGAAGGACTTCGATGTCGCCACCTCCGCTCGGCCCGAGCAAGTGCGACGCTTGTTTCGGAACGCCCGCATCATTGGGCGACGGTTTCGACTTGTTCATGTTCGCTTCGGTCAGGATCGTCTCATCGAGGTCGCTACGTTCCGACGCAGTCCCGACCCTGATGTGGAAGGCGACCTGCTGGTCGCTGCGGACAATGTCTTCGGTGATCCGAAAGAAGATGCCTTGCGTCGGGATTTTACAGTGAATGGTTTGTTCTACACGCCTCGTGATGGTGGTCGAGTGATCGATTACGTGGGAGGCTGTAAAGATCTCGAAGCCAAGCTCCTTCGGAGTATTGGCGACGCAGATGTTCGCTGTCAGGAAGATCCTGTTCGGATGATCCGAGCGATTCGCTTTGCGGCGAAGCATCGGCTAAAGCTTTCTCCTGATTTGCGGAAGGCCATCAACAAGCACAGTGAAACGATTCATCGGTGTGCGGGGGCGCGCCTTTGGGAAGAGTTGCTAAAGGTGCTGCGTTCGGGCGCCTCGAAGCAAGCTTTCGCTCTCGCTCAGCGCACAGGATTCTTGACCGCGTTTCTTCCCGATTACGCGGCGGTTTATGGTGAGCGAAAATCAGCCTGTGAGCGACCACTCGCTGGATTGGATCGAATTGTTAAAGAGCGAGGTACGCCACCCTCTGATCACGTGCTTGTGTCCGCCCTGATTTTGCCCATGTTGCAAGCCCAACGCCCAAGAGCTCAAGCGGAGAAGATACTGAGCCAATGGAATGAAGTGTTCCGGATCCCGAACCGCTTGCGGGAGCAGGTCGTGTTTAGTCTCTTGGCAGTCCGTGGTATGGTTCCGGAGGGGCCGTGGGTCGATCCAGACTCCTTCTCCCGACGTGCTTTGTTTGCACCGGCTGTGGAGGTTCTGCAGGTCCTGGTGGCGGGACAGAGCGAAGGACAGGGGTTGTTAAAGTATTGGGATCACCGGCGCCAACCACACCCCGATGAGGAGGATGAGGCTGAATGAAACTCGATTTTGAAGCGTTCCGAGCCAGGCTCCCCTCCGATCTTCTTCCCCATTGTGACCCGGCTCGTCCTGGAGCACAGCGGTTACTGGCTGCTCGGGGGATGTTGCCCTTAGGGACAACAGGACAGTTGTCGGTTCTTGTGGCTTTGTTAGGCGATGCTGATGGTCCGGTTCGAGATGCAGCACAAAAGACATTGAGGGACATGCCAGGACCGATGCTGTTGCCGGTCATTCGGAATCCGGCAACCCCCGACTGGCTTCTCGAGGGCCTGGGGGTGGCGGTCAGCGAACGAGCGGATCTACTCGCTGAGCTGCTGTCGAATCGTCGCACGCCGGCAGCGGTTCATCTCTGGGTTTCAAAGGAGCACGGCGCTCAGGTTGTGCATGAGCGACTCTGCAACGACTTGGAGCGCTTACAGAAGCATCCAGAGATCGTTGAGGGACTCTGGCAGAATCCGAATGTTGATCGGTATATTTTAAGACCGCCTATTGAATTCCTTGTCCGTCAAGGCATCGTTATCGAGTCGATTCCGCTCTCCCGAGAGATCTTCAACAACCTTTCTGCAAAGGAGTTGGAAGAGGTTGTTGCCGAAGTCGAAATGCCTTCGGAAATCGACGCTTTCCTTGAAGAGAAGCCAGCGCAAGAGGATGGAGAAGCCACCGAAGAGGAGTATGAGGAGGCAGCCGAAGAACCAGCAACCGAGGAGCCGGAGAAGCCGGATGACCCGAATGTTGAATATGTTCTGATCTACGATGATGAGGGCAACGTCATTGGGCGTGAGGAGAAGAAAAAGAACCTACTTCAACTGATTCGGGAAATGACTCCGTCCCAAAAGATCGCTTTGGCGTTGAAGGGAAATAAGGAAGCTCGAACGTACCTGATCGATGACTCCAACAAGTTGGTGGCGACGGCGACCATTAAATCGCCACGGATTACGTTACCCGAGGTGGTGAAAGCCGCCGGTAGTCGCTCGGTTCATAGCGAGGTTTTGCGTGTAATTTGCGGCAACAGAGAATGGATGAAGCAGTACAAGATCCGAGTCGCACTGATCAATAACCCGAGAACGCCCATCGGACGATCAATGCCCTTGTTGAAGACGATGAACCAACGGGATCTGAAGGCGCTCACGAGAAACACCGGAGTTCCTTCGGGACTCCGAGGGGCGGCTAAGCGTCAACTCCGTTCAGGGAAATAGAACTTAGGGACCTCTTAGCAGGCGCCGTGCTTCTTTGCTGACCTTACTGTTTCGGGAGTGGGTGCAGATTGCCATCTCGAGTTTATGGCGCACTGAAGCCACATTTGCCCCTCCTTGGATCTCATCCTTCGCTTCGGCTAACTCGCTCGATCCATGGTTTTCAACCACCCGAAAACCGTTGGTTAGTCCGGCTATATTACGATTGAACCGAGCTGCTTTGTCGAGACTTTGTCGAGCTTCACATGGGCGCCCTGCCCGACCATGATCCTGTGCTTCTGCTTGAAATGCTTTGGCTCGAAGCGTGCGCAACTTGTTACGCGCTCCGGAAGCCGTTGGACTGATCTGCTTCAGCAATTTTAGGGCCCGCGCTGTTTGAGTCAGTGCTCGAACGTGATCTCGGCGTTGAATTGCCGTTTCGGCGAGCCCTGAAAGTTCCCGAAGCTCAGCGAGGTTTCCCTCAAGTCGTGCCGCTTCCTTCACGCCACTAGAGGCAAGATCTCGATTGATTCGGAAAGCCTCTTCGATTTGCCCGGAACGAAGCGCACGGTGAACTCGACTTAGGGGGCCCACCGGGAGTGCATTTGGACGTCGAACGGGCGCTCGTTTGTTTTGTGTCGCAAGGGGTAATTTAGCTTCCAACTCGCGCAAGATTGACTCTTCTAGACCCGCTTCTTTCAGGCGGGCGATCAGGGCCTTCGCTTCCTTGAATTTTTTCTCAGCAATATATTTAGAGACCGTTTCGATTTCACCTTTCATCCGTGCCTGACTCATGGAGTTCATCAGTTCTTTTGCTTTTGCTCGAAGCGGTTCCTCAGCATCCAGAGCGATCAGCAGGGCAGAAGCTCGCTCCAGTTCACCTGCTTTGATAAGCCTGGCAGCGTCATCGAGTTGTGCCTCTTGATGCACAAGCTTCGTCAAGACATCCCGATAACGACTCAGCATCGGATGAGTTGGGTCTTGTAGACCCGCCAGCTTGATCGCTTCCTCAGCTTTCTTGAATTCACCTTTCTGAAAGAATCCGACCCCCTCCATGAGTTTGGCATCGGCCTGATTGAGTTGGATTTGGGATTGGGACGCTTTCTGATGTCGAATCACCTGCGTCGTCAGCCCGACGATAAAGATCAGGCTCGCGACGGCAACAGGGATCCATTCTTTCAATCGTCGGTTCTGGTGAAAGCCGCTGACACCTTGGCCGTTGGTCGTCGAGAAACCAGCAGAGTCGGGCATCAGTGTTGGTCCCGAAGCCGACGCTCCAACCACTGTTGGCGGAGACTCTTCGTCGTCCGCTATCGGGGCAGCAGGTCCCTCGTCGCTTGGGATTTGAAAGCTAACTTTCAGGCCCAATCGAAGCCGGTCGCCCTTCTTGAGTTCTCCAGCACCGACGAGACGATCATCGTTGATATAAGTTCCGTTGCCACTGCCTAGATCGGTCACCCAGATACGGCTTCCCTTCAACTCCAACTGACAGTGTTTTCGACTCAGGGTACTTTCCAAAATGGTGACATCCGCCGCTTGTCCACGTCCCAGCACAATCGGCCGATCCTTCACATGAATCGGTGGCGCCCCCCCCTCGTCACAGAGAAGCGTGATGCCAACCTCCTCGTCGGTTGTTTCCGGTGGGATTTCCACAGCATCGATATCCCCCGTTTCGGGTCCTTCAAGAGACGGCAACATTGCTGTCTCTTCAGCCTTCAGAGGCTTCCGGTCCCCACGGGCTAAATCCTTGATCGAACTCTCAGCCCACAGGTCATCACTTTTGTCGACAGCGCTTGTTTGGGGGCGTGTGGGATGACTGGTCTCTTCGACCAAATCATCATCCTCGAGGCTGGCATCGGTGGCTACATGGGTCGCGAGCCCCGGACGAGTCGGCTCCAGACGACTTCTTGTGTTTCCTGGAGGGGTGGCTTCGATCGGCTCCCTCTCTTCTGTGGAAGCGTCGTTAAATGGGCTCACTTTGGGGCTGTCATCGGTTGTTGCGACCGGACTCAGATCTCGAGTGGAGTCATCATCTGAAGGCGACTCCGAGGGAGTCGTATCGATCTGTGGCTCCGAAGAGTGAATCGCCCGCAGGCTGCCGTCGGCATTTGAAGGGCGGTCATCCAACGATTCGTGTGAGGGTTCGAGGACGGGGTTCGTTTCCGGCTCTTCTCGCTCTTTGTTGACCTCGTCTTCAGGCGGCGGCGGGGCAGGTGCTGTTCCCGTGGTTTCGTCATCCTCCCATCCCATCGGATCGCTTGAAGCGGTTCCCGTCTTGAGAAGATCCATCTCAGCATCGCTTTGTTTCGGTACATCCAGGTCCAACGCATCGACAGCCGCCGCTTCTGGTTCCAGGCTGTCGGTTTGGTTTTCTATGTTCGGCGGTGGCGGTGGCGGTGGAGGGGGAGCAGGTGGAGCGCTGACGACGTCCTCATGGGGAGGGGGTGTTTCCTCATCATCCATATCGTAACCACTGGGAGGAGGAGGCGGTGGGACAGGAAATGCGTCAACATCGTCTTTGAGATTTTCCGGATCGAGGGGAGCTTCAGGTGCTGCTTCGGCGGCTTCTCGTTCTTCTCGTTCTCGCTCTTGGATGCGAGCGAGAAGGGACGAGTCGAACATCGTTCGCTCTTGATCGCCACGGCGCTCCTCGTCGCTCATCGGTTCCCCTCACAGACAGCTTGTAGCCCTGCCTGGGTCTGAGCGTACCGCCAATCGAGCTTATCAGGAAATCTCATCGCTAGTTGATTCAGGATCAGGCAGGAGGAATCGATGTTACCGAATCGTATTTCCTTCAATGCTGCCATGAATTCTTGACGAAATCTTACCGTTAACTCTCGGTCTGTCGCAGCGAAGCGTTCGCTTGCTCGCGTGAAAAGCGGAGGTCGAGGGTCTTCACGGTACACCAACAGAGCGGCGTCTCGGAAGGCTTTCGCTGCAGCGTGTAGATTTTCTGGGTGGACTTTGCGTGTCCTGTAGCGGCTCTCACCCAAAGTCATGAGTTCCCTTGCTTTCGCTGGGTCTGAAGTCGGTGGGGCGAGATGGACCCGCAGATGGATGTTGCGGACACCCCAACTGCTCGTTTCCGCATTGAGGCGTGCCCGTTCTGCTTTGGTGCATTTTTGTTGGGTTCCGCAGGTATCCGTTGACTGCCACGTTCGAGCCATTTGCCGATGGGCCAAGGTCAGACGATTCGTCCCCGATACAAGACCCCGATTCGGCAACAAAACCGAGTACCCTGCATTGAGCCAGCTTTTGATGGCGACAGGGGCAAACCCCAAGCTTTGGTCATTGAGCATGATTTCTAACTCACGCGTTGAATCGATCGAGCCCACATCAAAGGTCAACATCGCCAAACCGTTGGGCGCATCGAAGGCGAGTTCAAGTTGCCCACAATGGTTTCGAAACATCGGAGGGCCGTCGAGGCAGTGACCTCGGACTTCGTAGTCGACACTGCCGTATCCATAGGATGATTTGATCGCCCGATTGGCCTCTAAGTTCACTTTGAGCGCCTGAATGATTACGGGCTTGTCGCTTTCTTGGATCATAATGGCGGCCACGAGGAGGAGACAGAACATGGCGAGGAACGCGGAGATCCATCGCAAGCGCTTCACTTTGGGCGGGAGTCCTGGCTTCACCCATTTGCCGCTGGCTCGGTAGCTAGGGTGCGGAATCGGGACCTCAGGCAGACGATGATCTGCCTCGGGGCGGATCAGGTGCCGATAATCTTCAAGTCGACCCAAGCGCTCTCGTATCGGGAGTTGGTCTGATGCGGTGATTTCGGAGACAGCGAGTGTGAACTCGACAGGCCCCATCGCCACACGAACGCCTGCTTCCACCGGGCGCGTTTCAACGCGCTCTCCATCGATACTTGTGCCTTTGGTGCTGCCAAGGTCCCTTAGCCAGACACGGCCTTCGTGAATCAGTAATTCCAAGTGATGACGGCTCACCCCTTCGTCAGGGACGATTTCATTACAATCAGGCGCACGGCCGAGGACGATTCGGTCTTGATCATGATGCACCACGTCGCCGCGACGATGGCCCGTATGGAAAGTGAGCGTGAACACGGCTCCGAGGTATCGAACTTCCAGCAATTTTGCATCTTTAGATGCAGGGATACTTTTGAGAGTTAGAGACCGACGAAGAAAAGCCGAAAGACAATGGGACCGAAGAGAATAAGGAAGACCGTTGGGAAGATGAAAAAGAGGAGAGGAAAGAGCATTTTGACAGGTGCTTCATTGGCTCGACGTTCGGCATCCTGGCTTCGGCGTTGGCGAAGTCGTTCCGATTGGAGTCGAAGGACTCGGCCGAGAGGCGTTCCCATCCGATCGGCTTGAACCAAGGTGCGCACCCATGAGCGCACCGCCGGGACTTGAACTCTTTCGGCCATTTCCATGAGCGCTTCGGAACGGGTTCGGCCAAGGCGAATGGATCGCAGAACCAACTGAAGTTCATCGGACAGAGGTCCACCCCTTCCCTTTTCGACCACCTTCTGCAGTCCGCCAACGAAATCCAGGCCCGCCTCAACGGCAAGTGTCAACAGATCCAACTCATAGGGAAGGTTACGCATGATTCGAGTTTGCCGGTTCTTCACAAGGGATCGGAACCAGAGTCTCGCTGTGACCCAGCCGACGAGTCCTCCTCCAATCAGGCCCAGTGGCAGTGCGAGGAATTCACCGCCGATGACCAGTATCAGGCAGACTGCAGCGGCGAAGGCACCGGCGGTCACCAGACGGCCGGCGACCAAGGTTTCCGGTGTCATGCCCGCGGGCGAGCCCGCCAGGATAATTTGCCTTTGCAAATCCTCATAACTGGCTGGCTTTAGGCGCCCTGCAAGCCCCCGAGCCGTCACTCGAACAACCGCCGATCGAGCCGCATCGATCTGATTGCTCTCCTCGCTTTTGTTCAGTTCCTCTTTGAGTTTCGGGACCACTCGTTCGAGGGCAGGCTTCGTCAGCAGGTACACCAAGCCGAAGACGGACAGAATCGACAGCAGGAAAAGGAGATCGGAAAGGCTCATGGCGTCAGTATTCGATCGCTACGATCCGTCGGATCAAGTAAATACCGCCGATTTCAAGGGCGATAATACCGGCGACGAGAGCCCATCCAAAGGGGTGGCTCATCATCGGACCCATGAGATCAGGACGCATCCAGTTGAAGATCAAGCCGAGGATCAACGGCATGCATGCAACGACCCAACCCTGCAGCTTCCCCTGAGCGGTCAATGCTCGAATTTTACCTTCGATACGAAATCTTGCTTCCGTGGTGCGCGCAATCGACTCCAGCATCTCGGCCATGTTACCACCCAAACCTTGCGCCACTGCAGTGGTCGTCGCCACGAGATCCATGTCTTCGCTGCCTGTTCGTTGCGCCGCATTGGCCAAGGCATCTGGGATCTCGCGCCCGACTCTCAGTTCCCGGACAACAATCCGGAACTCGTGACTTAGGGGGGGATCACTTTCCTCTGCGACGCTTTCGAGGGCTTGAGGAAAGGAGAGGCCTGCCCGAAAGGCAGCGCTCATCGCATGGAGTGCATCGACGAGTTGCTCGTTGAACAGTTCCAGGCGACGCTCCGCCGCCTGGCGAATGTACAAGCCCGGAGCAAAGAGGCCAACCACGCTGAGAATGACGCCGGCAGCGAGTCCAAGGATGAGCGTTCCAAGCACGCCAAATGCCAGTCCGCTTGCCAGGTTGAGCAAGATCCTTTGTGAAGGGGTTAGGAAAAGCACTGCATCCTGACGGCGAACGCGATCCTCGGTGTATCGAGTTCGTTGGCGTCGGAGCGCCTTTCCCATGGCGAGTGCGGCGGCATATCCCAGGATCGCGGTTGCGAAAGCAGCGATCAGTGCGGCGATACCTTCGATCAACGACTTCGCCCTTTGATCACCTGAGGAAGGCGGCTCCGAGGTTTTCGATTGCGCTGCAACTGGGCTGCCCGTTCGCCGGTGAGGACGGTTTCAACGCTGGTACGGGCCCGATCCTCAAGGACATCTTGATCGTCCGGGTGCCGAAGTGTTGCGTAAAGATTGCCCATCGCCTGCGCCTGGACCGCCAATTCCGCTTCTTTCGCCTGTAATTCCACCGTGATGGTTCCATAGCGTCGCCGCTCTTGGTCGAGCATTCCGATGACCGCTCCACCGAGAATATCTCCGGTGGCGAGGACCACGACGTTCTCCAGTAACGTCATGGTAGTGACCAGGCGCGTGCTCGGGTCTCGGAAGGTCAGCAACAAGTCGATATGGTCGTTCGGTCGGACCATTCGGTTCACCGACGAATCCTGCCCAACTCGTAAACTGACGGCACGAACGCCGGGAACAAGCCGTTTCGAGAGGTTCTCAACCTGCCGCGTGCCTTGCAACATGTGGAAGTTCAAAATGTCTCCCAACTTCATTGGGTAGACGAGCTTTCCATCCACGACGTTGGAGCGGTGACTGGCGGGAACGATGGAGTCGGTCACGAATTGTTCCGGTATGCCTTGGACCTGAAGCATATCTGAGTCCAAAACGGTGCCTGCAGGTAAGTCGCGGCTCGCCACGAGCACAGCTTTGGGTTGCCATCCAGCGCTGATCTCTGCCTGTTTGCGTTTAAGGGAGCCCCAAGCGAGCGCTCCCGCCAGCGCGGCGAGGACACCTGCAAAGACGTAAACTCGGCTTGAATTCGAGGATGTCGACTCCACACCACGCTTTTCCTCTGGTCCTTGTTCGAAGTTACTCAAAGATACCTCCCAGCGAGCGTCCTATTGAACCCAATCTTCCCGCAAGATCCACCGTACATCACACACGTCGCAGGTCCAGGACTCGCTCACGTGACTAGCCGTTTGTTGTTGGCTCCAACCTTCAATATCCAAGGTAGCGCCGCAGTTAGGACAGTCAACCTCGGGTGCCGAACGGGGGAGCCCCGAGAAATAGTCTCGGAGCGCAGAGCGCAGAGTTGCGGCCGTACTCGGTAAGAATTTCATGGGCCTACCTTGGAGCCTGCCCCGTAGGGGCGCAAAAAACCAGCAGAGAGGCTTGGGGACTTGTGGAGGATTGGCCTGTTGGGCAAGTTAGTCACCATGAGTAACAAAGCCATGATTATCTCTGCGGATCGGCCCTTCTACGAGGCCCTTGCTGCTGTCATCAAACAAGAGGGCTGGACGGCTGATCGAATGGATCCGGCCGAAGAGGACGACGAGATCGCAGCGCCTTACGATCTGTTGATTTTTGCGCCGACAGATCAAGACGTGACGCAGATGGTGCAGTTTTCCTGTGTGGACAGTTTTCGTGACAAACCGTTGCTGTGGGTCGCTAACAATGCCCCGCCTGGGATGGGTGCAGGTCTCACACGCATCACTCGCCTCGAAGTTCTGAACCGACTGCCCACCATGTTGTCGCGGGCAGCTCTCGGGGTTTCGTTGCAGCCAAAAGCGGAACAACAAGCGCCAGCGGTTGCGGTGAAAGAAGATGGTGCTGGAGCAAAACGAGAACTCAAAATCCCGACCAATCTCACAGCAGACATGATCGATATGCGACCCGCTTCTGTATCTGCTGCTGCGGCGGCTGCTGCACCCGCTACATCGAGCGATGACAGCAGTGCTGAATCGCTGCTCGCCTCGGTCGTTGAGACCCAGGAGCCGGAGTCTGCAGCTGTTGAATCTGGCCATCCCGAAGCGACGCAAACCGCAGGAGAGACTGTGGATTGGGATAATCTTATTCCTGATCAAGCAAGCCAGGAGGAGCCGGACGATCGCCACTCAGAATCGAGTCGGGAGGCAATGTTTGGAGCGCCGGTTGATGCTGGACAGGCAGTCACGGGTGAAGAAGAGCAGCAAAATACTTTAGATGCTGCTCCTTCGACTGCTGCCCTGGGTTCGATCCCTCCGGGTTCCGAGGCTGCTGTTCGCGT
>MDTA01101442.1_pt1 | contig 16568 bp, 7 predicted proteins | sample 811151 | NCBI WGS metagenome assembly MDTA01 (sample SAMN05326648, study PRJNA326480) | marine metagenome | isolation source: seawater | place: Indian Ocean: South | collected 2010 | reverse complement strand
TGCGTAGATTTTTGGAAAACTTGGAGATAAATTGGCCATCTATCCCAATCACGAGTAACGTTGACGGTGGTTGGTATCCCGAAGATGATGGAGGCGATTCGAAAGCGGCAGTTTTGTCCAAACTGGCTCCACAGATGGCATCTAGCGTTGAATGGACTACCCAAATCAATACGATGTACGATGCTGGAGCAAGGTTATTTTTGGAGGTAGGCCCCAAGCGAGCTCTTACTATGTTTGCTTCACAAATATTGGAGGGTAAATCTGCAATTCCAATAATGACCAACCATCCAAAAGCGGGCGGTATTGCAACCTTCCTTACAGCACTAGGAACGCTTGCTTTAGCGGGTAGAATGCCATCGTGGCCTGCCCCGAATAGCTCTGAATTAACTGAAGCTTTCAGAGCAGGTCCAATAGAAGCGAAAACCATTTCTGTTAGGCCAGTAACACCATTGCGACAAAGAAGCAAACCTCTGCCAAGTAACGGTGAGACACCTGCCATACAGCAAGTACCAACCACAACAGAAACCTACGTCGACCCTGATGCTGCGAAGAAAGCACTTGTTGGCGAATTGATCGCTTCCAAGACTGGTTATCCTGCGAAATTCTGCCAAGGTAACGTAGACCTGAGAGAAGTGCTTGGTATGAATGAATCCCAAATTCAGGACGTAGTTACTGAAGTTCATGCAAGATGCAGTACTGACCCAGACTGGGATATTTCGGTAGCAAAAACCCCTACTGATATTACCCGTTGGATAACATCTGCACCATCAGTTCAGAAAACTAAACACATTATGAGGACTGATTATGGGATGGAAGATCCGTTTGTCATCACCGGTATCTCTCTAGGGTTGCCAGGAGGCAATAGGGTCTTCGATCAAGATAACTTCGAAAAACTAGTCAGAGGAGAAACCTGCATTACAGAGATTAGTGATGACTACAAGCAAAGACTGCTCGACAAGAACATTGTAAGATTGATCAAGGGAAGAGACGGCAGTGTTGGAATGGAGGCCGCTAAAGAATTTGGAGACATTCCTCAACTTGCTGGTTTGAAATCAGCATTTGACCCGGAAGAAGAATTTGGAATTGAAGCAAAGATTGCGGCCGCATGGGACATAACTACCCAGTTAGCATGCGCAGCAGGTTTGATAGCGCTAAGAGATGCAGGAATCCCTCTCACTCCGGTGGAACAGATTGGAAAAGGTGGTTTGAGATTGATTAGGTCTTGGCAGATGCCTTCTTCCTACAGAGATCGTACTGGAGTCGTCTTTGCATCCTGTTTCGCTGGACATCAGATGGCGGCTAAGCATGCAAAAATGGATGGCGATGATGGCGAAGGAAGATTTGACCGAAGATATCTTTTCCAAATATTGAATATGGGCCACTCACAATTCGCTCAACACGTCGGTATTCGCGGTCCAAATACTACCATTAATTTGGCATGCGCATCTGCAACAGCAGCCTTTGGTGTTGCAGAGGACTGGTTGGTTAACAACCGATGCGACAGAGTGGTAATTATCTCCGCTGACGATGTGACCGGGGATGATCTGTGGGAATGGATTGGCTCAGGATTTGCTGCTAGTGGTGCAGCATCTACTAACCGAGTGGTCGAAGAAACAGCGCTACCTTTCGACAAGAGGCGAAATGGCCTGATTTTAGGTATGGGGGCAGCCGCCTTCGTCGTAGAAAGAAAATCAGAATCTGATGCGAGAGGAGTAAATCCAATGGCACAGTTACTTGGAACTCAAATCTCTAATTCAGCATATCACGGGACTCGCTTAGATGTGGAACATGTCGCACAAACAGTGAATCAGTTTGTTGGTGAGATGGAAGAAAAATGGGGCTTTGATAGGTACGAAATTGCCCCAAGAACTGCTTTCTTTTCTCATGAAACGTACACCCCAGCTAGAGGTGGCTCTGCCCAAGCAGAAGTAAAGGCACTTCGTCAGACATTTGGCTCAAGCACAGATTCTCTTGTTATTGCTAACACAAAAGGTTTCACAGGGCATCCTATGGGGGTCGGAATTGAAGACGCATCCATGTTTTATGGACTATTGACAGGAAGAATTCCACCAATTGCCAATCATAAGGAGGTCGACCCCGAGTTAGGTAATCTCAACCTCTCAAAGGGTGGAGATTATCCAAATCTAGAGTACGGAATGAGGTTTGCAGCAGGGTTTGGAAGTCAAATAGGATTATCTCTGGTTAAGAAGTATAACTTCAATGGTGAAAGAATCGATAGGAACAAGTTACTTGCTTGGAACCAATCACAGGCTGGTACATCTAATGTTGAATTACGTATTCTGAAGAATAAACTTGTATCATACGTGGATGGTGATAATAATCTTCATGGCGGAATTCAAGGAGAGGAATATGCAACTCCTTCATTGAAATCTTCAGCCTCATCGCCTCCTCCTGTCATCAAACAGGCTCCAAAACCAGAAGCGTCTGCGAAAGCCGCTAAAGTATCGGTTTTAGCCCCTACTCCACAAACCTCTGCTTCTAAACCAATCGATGGCGACACAACACAGATTGTAATTCAGGTTGTAGTAGAGCATACTGGGTATCCTGCAGATTTCGTAGAATTAGACCAAGACCTAGAGGGTGAATTGGGAATTGATACAGTAAAACAAGCAGAGATAATGGCAGATATCAGAGAGAAGTTTGGCTTGCCAGTAGACGAGGATTTCGTACTGGCAGATTATCCCACACTTAATCACATGATTGAGTATATTCACGTAATGAAAGGCGGCAAGTCCGCAGAATCTATGCCTGCCGCCACTAAACCAGCACAGCATCCTGAGAAAGAGGAAAAACTCGAATCTACGGTTAACCAAAACGAACTACAAAGTCCAGTAGCAGTGGCAAATGTTTCGGATGCTGGCGATATTCAACCTAAATTAATAGCAGTAGTTGTAAAACACACTGGATATCCAGAAGACTTCATTGAAATGGACCAAGACTTGGAAGGCGAGTTAGGCATTGATACAGTCAAGCAGGCTGAAATTATGGGTGATGTCAGGGAAATATTCTCACTCCCCGTAGATGAAGACTTCGTTCTAGCCGATCATCCCACTTTAAACCACTTCGTAGCGTATATCCAGAAAATGAAGGGTGGTGTTTCTAGCACCAGTATCGCAAATGAGCCAGCTAATGAAGCGATTGAGAACACACAAGATGTTTCCAGTCCAGAACCCGTACCTAGTGTTGAATCAACCAACACAGTCCCGGTGGTTTCCTTAAGCGATAGCGGGGACATTCAACCTAAATTAATCGCAGTAGTCGTTAAGCACACCGGATATCCAGAAGACTTTATCGAAATGGACCAAGACTTGGAGGGTGAATTAGGAATCGATACTGTCAAACAAGCCGAGATTATGGGTGATGTCAGGGAAATATTCTCACTCCCCGTGGACGAAGATTTTGTTCTATCCGATCATCCTACTTTGAATCACTTTGTGGCATATATTCAGAAAATGAAAGGCGATTTTGAATCTCCTGTTATAGTAGCTTCGCCAGAGACAGATGACAAGATTGCTTCTGTCAATTTGGAAATGACAGAAATGGTGCAATCTCAGGTGCGTAGATGGCAGGTAGAGGTAGAACCATGTCCTGCCGTCGCTGAAGGCTTACCTATTGGAGGCACGATTGTTCTAACTCAGGATAGTTGGGGAGTAGCAGACGCGCTTGCAAGCAAACTCACTGAAAAAGGACTTGCTGTAGCAAAAATTGGGTTTGAATATGGGGCGAAATCAGTTACGGAGCAGGAAGAACTGTCTGGACACACCTATCGTGCAGATCCAGGAAATGAAGAACAAATCGCAGAGATTTGTTCGAGGATTAAGGATGTAGGCGGCATAATCCATTTGGCGCCACTATCTCTCACTGGAAGTTCATGGGAATCTGAAGGTGCGTCCAATCAAGTTAAGCTTGCAGCACAATCATGGTTCGGTCTTCTGAAAGGACTGGATGGTCAACTAGCAGCATTATCCTCGGGAATTGTAGGGAGCGTATCGGCGCTAGACGGACGACACGGTAATCGTGGAAAGAGATTCAATTCTCTCGCATGTGGAGCAAGTGGGGTCACGAAATCATATGCATTTGAAAGAGAAAATCTCCGATGCCGTGCATTGGACTTGCACCCTGAGCTTATCATAGATGCTGAAGGGGCTGCGGAGATAATTCAAAACGACATGTTCAACGCTGGAGGAGAGGTTGAGATTGGAATTGACAGAGACAGCCGCCGGTGGACTCTTGTGTGCTTTGCTGAGGACTTAGTAGAAGATATCAAGCCATTGAAGTCTGATGATTTGTGGCTGGTTAGCGGTGGCGGGTCCGGAGTTACGGCTGCTTCGATTATCGGTGTGGCCAACTCAAGCAAGAATTCTGGGGCGACATTTGTTCTTTTGGGACGTAGTAAACTAATCGAGGAAACATCGGATTGGTTGGGATGGGACGAAGACCAACTTAATGATAGGAAAATGGAACTTAGAGAACACTTGATTTCAGAATCAGAAAGCGGCAAGGTCACAATGGTAGAGTGGAACAATGCTTGGACTAAATTTACTAGGAGTATGGATATTTACCATACGATAAGCGAAATTGAAGCGTCTGGTAATTACGCAGAATACCATTCTGCAAACGTAACTGATGCGAAATCAATCGCTACAGCGGTTGCTAACAGAAAAGTAACGGGTATTGTGCACGGTGCAGGATTAGAAGAATCTAAACTCGTTGCAGATAAGTCTTGGAATATATTTGATTTGATTGTTAGAGTAAAGGTAGATGGCTGGAAAGCGCTTTGCGCATCTGCGAGCGATTCTCTACGATTTGCTTGTGCGTTTACTAGCGTTGCGGGTAGGTTCGGTAATGGAGGACAAACCGATTATGCTGCTGCTAATTCTATACTAGATGCGGAGATGGCTAGATTAACCGCTAATTCTGAGTGTAGAGCCGTCGCAATAGGTTGGACCGGTTGGAGGGATGTTGGAATGGCAACCCGTGGCTCAATAGAGGCTGTTTTTGAATCGGCAGGAATTGAGACTTTATCTGTAGAGGATGGAGTTCAAATCTTTGTTGGAGAAGCACTTGCTGGCGGGAAAAGGAGGGTGCTAGGTTGTGGCTCTCTCGGGTTGATGGATCGCTTTGATTCTTTCAGGGAAGCGCCATTGAAATTACCTATCGAGATGGTTGAGTCTATCGCAGATCCACGTCGTTTCCCTATGATTGACAAATTAATACAACTAGATGAGGGTAAATCACTAATTTCACAGTGTACGTTATCTGTTCAGGACCATCCATTCTTGAGCGATCACTCAATCGATGGAGTTCCGTATCACCCAGGCGTTATGGCCATGGAGATGTTTGCTGAAAATTCTCTACTCTTGTTGCCAGGTCATTGTTTAGCTGGTTTCGAAGATGTTACTTTCGGTCTACCGGTAAAGATAATGAAGGCTTCAATGACGGTTCGCGTCGAGGCTGAATTAGTGAACAGCAAAGGGGATTTGCGTTGGGTTAAATGCAGGTTGGTTTCAGATTTAGTGAATTCAAAGGGAGAGGTATTTGGTGAGCCTAGACTACATCATGAGGCCAAGGTAAGGCTAGTTGCAAGATGCGACGACATATGTCCATTCCTAGAAAATGAGGTAGAATCTATACCTGCAATTGGCACTCCACCTGACGGAGAATTAGAACATCATTCCAGTTTCATTTACTTGAGATATTTCCATGGACCACGATTCCAATCTCATGGAGGGGTTTTACGTGGAATTGAAGACGGCGTTGACGGAATAGCACTAATGCGCCATCAGTTACCTGCTACAGACCAATTCGCACTAGAAAGTGATGGTGAAGAGGTTCTGTTAGATGCCCTTCCAATGCTGATTGAAGCAGGATTCCAAAATGCTGGTCTGTCAGCCATGGAAAGCGACGGCTATTCCAGTCTACCTATAGGTATTGAATGGTCTACAATGCTCCGTGTACCTGAACCAGAAGAACGGCTTAGAGTTCGCTCTGTGAAGGTTGGTTCAGAAGACTCGGGGGTTACTATACATGACGTGGTAATTGTAGGCGATGACGACGCTCCTGTACTATCTTTGAAAGGCCTCAGGCTCAAAGCCATGGGTGAAGTGCCAGAAGAACAGCGGTTTAGTCTACAGAGGTGAAAAGATGGAGATAATGGACTCGATAGAGGGTCCTCGTATGTTGTTGGCAAAGATGCCAATAAGGGATTGTATTAGCAAATTCTCAGAAGACATTCCTAGAGCTTCTCCTAAGCGCCGATTAGATCACAATTCGGGCAGATTACTATTGGAATATTGCTTAAATCATTGGAAGTTACCAACCGACCTTATTGAAGTGCTAAGGACTGAGCATAGGGCTCCGTACCTATCATGGATAAATGGGGTGTGGAGAAATGAGCCTTTGCCGGGAATCAGTATTGGCCATTGCGAGGGCTGGGCTGTCTGTGCAATCATCGAGCCTGGTTATTGGATCGGTATTGACGCTGAGAAAGAAAATCGGCAAATTCAACCCAATGCTTTCGACATGATGGCCAAAGGTGATGAGTTAAATTTTCTAATTGAAAATTCAAAAAGGGCAATTGAAATCTGGACCGCAAAAGAAGCGGTTCAAAAGGCTGAAAAATTAGGAATGAATCTTAATCCGAGAGACATCAATTTAGCAAATTACAATGTCAAATCATTTGTTTCTGACGAATTGATGGTGTCTGTTTGTTGGAGAGGTGCAGGTGAAAATCCTAGAACACCGGAAGACGATTTGTTAGATGCAACAGCTAAAGCAATGAGAGAGAACCCCGACTTTTCTATTGGATGTAAAACAACAAGGAATAACATCTGACAGGCAACACAGTGTTTGATTAATGAGATATTACACAGGGGTTAGTATGGACAAAGGGCTGTGGAAGTGGATTTCATCCTCTGCCATTGTCGCATCGATGTGCTGTCTGCCCTCAGTTGTCATGGTTATGTTTGGACTAGCATCGGTCTCTACAGCCGCAGCACTCTCAGACACCCTTTATTGGGGTAAAGACGGATATTGGTGGTTTAGACCGACTGTGTTAGCATTAGCAGCAATCATGGTTGCGATAGGCCTAGTTTCTTATTTCAGGAATCAAGGAGTCTGTACCTTAGATGATGTAAAGCGAGAAAGACAGAAAGTAATCAATATCTCTCTCTTAGCTTTCACAATCGCAATACTCGGCTATCTTTTCTTTAATTATGTAGTCTTAGAGATACTCGGTATAGCTGTTGGGCTTCCGTGGGAAGACGACGCCTTCTGGAATTAGTAGTAGGCTGCCCAAACGTACAATCCAGATAGCATAGCGATAGGAACCAAATAGTACAAAACTCGAATAATTGGTGATTTTGTGTCTATCTTCTTGTCTAGAAGATCATCATCTGAAACTGCTGCTTGTCCTATACTGGTAAGTAATTCTCCAATTGCATCTACCATTGTATCACAATTCGTTTAGGTTGCGGATATCAGGTGTTTGGTCTGCAATGATGAACTCAAGCATGGCAGCCCACATTACGAACTCCATGCTCTTCTCCAACTCTTCTTGTCCACCAACTTCCTCAATCATGTTGTCTAGTGTATCTGTTGGGGAATGGTATGCTGAATAGTCTTCATCGTAAGCACCAAGATGGAAAATCGTTTGAGCACCCAATTCTCTGAAGGTTACGTGGTCTGAACGCCCAAAGGTGTCTTCGTGCACATCGAAGACTAGGTCTTCATGTTCATCCCAATGCTGGTCACATCCAGCGCCGTATGTACCGTCAATTCGCAAATTCATTGGCGCTTTCATAACGTTACGATGAACGTGGTCCAGGACATTTGTAATTGCAACGTCCTGCACGTCAGGGTTCAAATCAGGCCCGGACCATGCGTGGTAGGGGAATGGATCGCCTACTCCGTTTTTCTTTGCAGGCCAAGACATGCCCATCATATCCATATTGATGTAGAACTCTAATTCTTTGTCATGTGGTAAGCAGTAGTCGCATTGGTTATTCGCAAAAGCGTTTGAGCCGCGTAATCCTTCCTCTTCGCTTGACCATAATGCAAGGAAAGTGTCACACTCGAATGTTAAGTCTGCAAAGGCCCTTGCGTACAGCAACATAGCAACAGTGCCTGCTGTATTGTCATATGCACCCTCGTAGGTGCCGCCGCCTGGAGGTCCTCCTGGTGGAGCAATATCCATATGGCCACCCATACCTTGGACACAATTGTCATTTCTTCCCTGTTTCCAGGCGATAACGTTCAGGCTTTCAGGCTGGGCAAGGTTACCGTGATCGGTGACACGCAGAAGGTGTGTTTCATACCCTAGCCCCTCAAATTGGCCTTTGAAATATTCAGCCGCTCTTTCAAAGAAACCATTCCCAGCACCCATCCATCGGTTTACATATCCACCACATTTTGTTGTGTCTGTACATACACTGGTAATGTAGTCAATCTTTCTAAACCATTCTTCACCATTTACGATTGGGGTTCCTTCAGTAGTACTTACTTTCAGGACTTCAGACTGACCATTGTCAGACATGAAGGTGATATTTACCTCAGTTACGTATGGGGTTGTAAGTATTTGACCGAATACGGTTTTGTCCTCTACCATCACAGTGTGACTAACAACATAAGTCCCATTTATGAAAATCATAACGTCAGGTTCAGTTGCGATAGCATTACCTTTACCTTCAAGCGTAAAGTCATGAAACTCACCGGAACGTAGTACTGCATCTTGAGGGTCGACATAGTCGATTTGGAAAGATTCAGCAGGTTGGATTTGATTTTCCGCCTCGTCTTCACCAAAGCAACCTGCTAATGGTGCAATTAGGAAAAGAGTGGTCAGAACGAAGGCCGATACTCTGCGACTCATGCGCTTCGCGCATATTCCCAACCTATTCAAGATATGGGACTGTTGACATAATCTAGGTTATTGGTTAAATCAATCCAATATTCTGGTATGTGTCGCCGGAGATTATATTTTACAAGGCCAGTATTGGAATACATGCAAGCGGGCCGACCCCCAACCCAGCAAGTAATCGTAGGACAACCAGGGCAGGTAACTTATGTCAACCATCAAGGCATGCCCGTGGGTAGTACTGTTGTAATGGGAGGATTCCCTGCCACATCCGCCCAATTGGCACTAATCTTGTCTATTGTATCGATATTTGTTGGCGGATTTTGCTTGGCAATTCCTGCACTGATTATTTCTCAGAATGCGCTAAAAGTAACCAATATGTATCCTGGGCACCCTGACGCCGGTTCAGCTCAAACCGCGAGGGTTATCTCAATGGTGGTCATTGGGCTTTACCTCATTATATTCATACTCTACTTTGCATTATTTGCAGCAATAGCGTCCAATGCATAGAATTAGAATTTTGTCTTACTGAGATAGTTTTTAGCCCATAAATCAAGAAAACGACATCTTTTCTTGCAATGGTTGGATTTCCATTGGGAGTGTAAAGTGTTAATTTTAGTGAAAAAAAACATTCGCTTATAACCCCACCTTCATCTGATAGTATTATGAATAGAGTTCTAACATTCATGATGATTACCGTGCTTATTGCTTCTGCATATCCGTTGCAGGTTAGTGCGGACGCTAGCGAAGATATACCTACAAATGCCGAGGGAACTGGAGTACATGCCTCTCTTGTTGCTGCACTGAACCATGTTGATTTGATTTCAACTCTTGAAGGGACAGGACCATTTACGCTGTTTGCTCCAACAGATCAAGCATTTGCAGATGCGGGAATTGACCTAGCTAATTTCCAAACAGCAGAGGAAAATTCAACGCTGTCCGATATCCTACTCTACCACGTGATATCTGGTTCCGTCGCTTCGAATGCGATTACCGATGGAATGGTCGCTACAATGGTAAACGGCGACAAAGCGAAATTCGGGTTAAACAATGGTGTAGTTACAATCGGTACGGCAACAGTAACAACCGCGGATGTCCAAGCCTCAAACGGTATTATTCACGTCATCGACCAAATACTAATGCCTCCAGAGGACATTCCAGCAACCGCCTCCCTCACAGGCATCCATAACTCTCTGGTGTCTGCAGTATTACAGGCAGGCCTCCTAACTACATTAGAAGGAACAGGACCGTTCACTGTGTTCGCCCCAACTGACCAAGCATTCAGTGATGCTGGAATTGACTTAGCTTCTCTAGACAACCCTCAAGGGAATGCGGTTCTAGAAGACATTTTGCTGTACCACGTTGTTTCGGGTGAAGTCATGTCAACCGATGTAACGGAATGTATGGAAGCAGATTCAGCAAATGGTCAACCTCTAGCATTCAAAATCGACGACGGTGTCATGGTAAACGATGCAAATGTTACTATGGCTGACGTAATCGCTAGCAACGGAATAATTCACGTAATCGACAAGGTTCTCACTCCTACAGACAGCCCTAATGACATTCCAAGAACAGCTCAATGCACCGGTGTGCACGACTCATTGGTTGCAGGTGTAATTCAAGCAGAACTCCTTGAAACACTACAAGGGCCGGGTCCGTTCACAATATTCGCCCCGACCGATCAAGCATTTGCTGACGCTGGAATAGATCTAGCAGCATTGGATAATCCCTCAGGAAAGCAGACCCTTTCTGATATTCTTCTGTACCACGTTGTATCTGGAGAGGTACCAGCAAGCAACGTTACAGAATGCATGACTGCCACCGCAGCTAACGGACAAACCCTAGCCTTCACAGTAGGTAGCGGCGTAATGGTCAACGATGCAAATGTCACTGTAGCCGACGTTAACACCAGTAATGGCGTAATCCACGTGATTGACAAGGTCCTAACACCTTCTGACTCTCCCAATAACATACCCAGAACTGCTCAGTGTACAGGTATACACGACTCACTGGTTTCTGCAGTAGTACAGGCTGAGTTACTAGAAACATTGCAAGGACAAGGTCCATTCACTGTGTTTGCACCGACTGACCAAGCCTTTGCCGATGCGGGGATAGACTTGGCAGCACTAAATACTCCTGAAGGTAAGCAGACCCTTTCTGATATTCTTCTATACCACGTTGTTTCTGGTAACGTACCATCAAGCGCTCTCTCGGATTGCATGACCACAACTGCTGCAAATGGCCAAACATTATCCTTCAACCTAGGTTCTGGAGTAATGGTAAATGGAGCCAATGTTACACTAGCTGATGTTGAAACCAGTAACGGAGTAATCCATGTTATTGATAAAGTGTTGATGCCAACTGATACGCCAAATGACATTCCAAGAACTGCTGAATGTACTGGAGTTCACAATTCTCTGGTTTCGAGCATTGTCCAAGCCGAGTTACTTGCAACGCTGCAAGGAGACGGTCCTTTCACTGTATTTGCCCCAACAGACCAAGCATTTTCTGATGCTGGAATCGATCTAGCAGCACTGGACACCCCAGAAGGAAAGCAAACACTTAGCGACATACTGCTCTATCACGTAATTGATGGAACAGTCCCTGCGGCTAACGTTAGCGATTGTATGTCTGCTACGACCATCAATGGAAATCCTCTGTCCTTTACGGTAGGAGCCACAGTTATGGTGAATGGTGCTACTGTTACGGCGACTGATGTCGCAACTAGTAATGGAATAATTCACGTCATTGATAAGGTATTGATGCCAACACCAACTCCTAACGATATACCAAGAACGGCACAATGCACAGGGGTTCATAATTCACTCGTGGCAGCAGTAATTCAAGCAGAATTGTTAGAGACACTTCAAGGAGATGGGCCATTCACAGTTTTCGCTCCCACAGACCAGGCATTTACAGACGCTGGAATCGATCTTGCAGCGCTAGATACCCCGGAAGGGAAGCAAACTCTTGCTGATATCTTGACTTACCACGTTGTATCTGCAAATGTTCCATCTTCGAGCGTAACCGATTGTATGGATGCAGCAGCAGTCAACGGACAAACCCTTTCCTTTATGGTAGGTGATACAGTTATGGTAAACGATGCAACAGTGACGATTGCTGATGTACAAACTAGTAACGGAGTAATTCACGTAATCGACAAAGTTCTGTCTCCAACAGATACACCTAACGATATAGCGAGGACTGCACAGTGTACAGGTATACATTCATCATTGGTAGCAGCACTTGCTCAGGCAGAATTGGTAACAACGCTACAAGGCGAAGGTCCATTTACAGTCTTTGCACCAACCGACCAAGCGTTCACTGACGCAGGCATCGATTTGGCAGCACTTGACACACCAGAAGGGAAGCAAACCCTTGCAGACATTCTATTGTACCATGTTGTGATGGCTGATGTTCCTTCCTCCGATGTACTAGAATGTGGTAGTGCGACTGCTGCTAACTCTCAACCATTAGCTTTCACGGTCACTGCAGATTCTGTTATGGTCAATGATGCAACAGTTACTATGCCAGATGTAGCCACAAGTAATGGCGTCATTCACGTCATAGACAAGGTTTTGATGCCAACAGATGCGCCAAATGACACTGTCAGAACTGCAATCTGCTCCGATGTTCACACAGCCCTTGTTGCTGCATTAGTTCAAGCAGAATTAGTTTCAGCACTCGAAGGTGATGGGCCGTTTACTGTATTTGCCCCAACGGACGCGGCATTCATTGATGCTGGGCTTGCGCCCCTCGACCTCGCGTCACTGGACACACCTTCTGGTAAAGAAAATCTGACGAATATTCTGACATACCACGTGTATTCTGGAATGATAAAAACAGGAGATATGGTCAGTGGCATGCAATTACAGATGTTAAATGGTGATAATATCACTATATCCGCAAATATGCAGGTAAATGGTGTATCAATAAGCGGTGGAAATATCCTAACTTCAAACGGTGTCATACACGTAATTGACACCGTTCTAATTCCGCCTGTGGAAGAAGTGATAGAAGAAGACGATGATGAGGAAACTTCGAGTGATTCAGCATCCTCATCTGACGACGAAGATGATGGCGACTGGATGATTTACTTGTATGTTGGAATCGGGATCTTTATCGTAGCTGGTGTGGCAGGACTGTTATTCATGCGCAGAGGAGAATCTGACGGAGATATCTCGAAGGAATTCAATCAAGGAGGCATGGCTTCGCCTATGCAATCTGGTGGTGGTACAATCTTCACCGCGCAACCTACCACAACACAAGCCGCAGCTACCAACTACACCGCTCAAGCACAGACAACATATGAGCCACAACCGGTGGTATCAGAGCCGGTTTACCAGCAACCTCTGCCAGTACAACCTGCTGTCGTTGAACCGCAGGTGTTGCAACAGTGGACAGATGAAAATGGCCACACATGGCGTCAGATGGACAATGGGACTATGCTATGGTGGAATGGCACAGACTGGCAACCCGCCGCTTGATGCCTAAAATTTGCACAAGCCTCCCCTGCAAAAGGGGAGGCTTTGCAAAACAATAATCCCTCTAACTCGAAATTAGACCCTTTTGACTCTTAGACAAGACTCTTCAGGATACCGTGAATCATATACACATTGCTCCAATTTTTCTAGCCGCTTTGCAATTTCGTTCAACAGTCTAATCATCTCTTGTTCAGCCCAATCTGACATGGAAATTCGTTTTTGATTGAGGTATTTAATTCCCTTGCAGTACAACTGAGGTTCATCTAGGCAGGACTAAATAAAACGTCCTAGATTTCAGGTTATGTGCCAGAAACTGCTTGCGTCAATAATCATTTTCTTGATGTCAGTGTCAGTCTTACCTACTTTCAGTAATCATAATTTGATATCGGAGGGCGAAGAATCAATCAAGCATTTTTCACAGAGCAGTTCACAAACGACAGTGGTTGATACTTTGGACAATGTGGGTGCTCAGTCCGATTTAGCATTAGATTCACAAAACAATGTACACATTTCATATCGAGATTCGACCAACGGCGTATTGAAGTACGCTTATTTTGATGGAATTTCATGGAATACCACAGTAGTGGATGATTCTAATAATGTGGGATTCTCAACCTCTATTGTTCTGGACTCAAGTGACCATGTTCACATTTGCTACTTTGATGATACGAATAGCGATCTGAAGTACGCATATTTTGACGGTGAAATTTGGAACATAAGCGTAGTTAGCAATATGTCAGATATGGACAATTCGTTATCCCTGGGAATAAGCAGTGATGATAGGTTGCATCTGGTTTTTTATCATCACATAGACTATAACACTCCCAACATCAAGTACGCCGTTTATGATGGTGAATCATGGGACATTTCGGGTATATCCAGTGGAACGACCTCTGGCCAGACAATTTCGTTAGTTGTAGATTCAAACGATGATTTGCACGTTACATACACTGGGAGTGGGCTATCGTACGGTTACTTCAATGGAACCGACTGGCAATTTTCGTCTGCAGCATCTAGGGGTTACCTGAATTCTATTGCAGTTGCAGATAATGGTAGAATATACATCTCACATAGCTCAGGTTCAAGTTGGCACGGACATTCTGTAGACGTTGCAATGTTTGATGGAAATAATTGGACAACTCTACCTGCTCCTCCATACAATGATGACCAGTCGCGACCTAGTGCAATTAGCACTGATTCCAATGGAAATGTTCACATTGCTTACTACACAGGTTGTGGTGATTACTATCCATATGGATGTGACATTCGCTACGCTGCTTACAACGGCTCAGACTGGCAATCTTATCAAATCGAAACTAGGGTAAGAGAAAATGGGAGGAGTAGTCCTTCTGAGTTATCAATGGTGATTGATTCCGAGGATTACGTTCATCTTTCCTACAAGAATATGCTAGATGAAGAATTAATGTATGCTAACACAATTGTCGATTTTGATATGGATGATGTGAGGGACAAATTCGATGACTGTCTTGGAGTTTTAGGAACCTCTCAACATGATAGAGCAGGTTGTCCTGATGCTGATGGTGATGGATACTCAGACCCCAGTGATGATTGGCAATTAGCTGACGGTGCCGATGCTTTCGTAAATGAGCCAACTCAATGGGCTGATTCGGATGGTGATGGATACGGAGACAACCCGGAAGGAGAGAACCCTGATATGTTTCCAGAGAATCCAAATTGGTGGTTAGATTTGGATAGGGATGGAGTTGAGGACAGCCTCGACGATGATATTGATGGTGATGGAGTAAACAATGATTTGGATGCATGGCCGACGGATTTCACCAGAGGCGTAGACACCGACGGTGACGGTTTAGCAGACTTTGTTCAGGGCAAAGTCGACGGAGAATTAATTGATTTTGAGGATGCCAGTCATGGGGCAGTAAGTATGCATTGTGCAGATGATTTAGCTGGTTTTTGTATGCCAGATTACTCGCCTTGGATTATTACAAACAACTCAATTTCAGGAAGTTTCAGTCTTGAACAGCAATTGTGGGCTAGTGATACTGGACATTTTTCCGTTAGTTTTTCTTCTGATACTGATGATGTTGTAACTATGCAGGTTTACATCACCTCTTTCCTTGTTGATCGCCAATGTATTCCAATTCTACTTGACGGTGTTTCAGTAGACTATGGCTGTGAATCAGAAGGATTTGAGTATTATGATAATGTTACAATCAATGTAACTGAAGGTGACCATGTATTACGAGTTTACGGGACTGTCCTCGGTGAAGGAAACCGAGTCGACAATATACAACTCCCTGATTATGTGATATATTATAATGAAGATGAAGATGATGATAATGACGGTTGGTGGGACCAAGTAGAAACGTCTTTTTCCACAGATTCGCCATGTTATTCAGACCCGCTAGATCCAGAAATAACTCCGGAAAGCAATATTGGAGAATTAGTACGAAATGGCGGCGATGTTGTTGATTATATCATCGATTATGACACATGTTCCATAACTTACGATGCTGATGGTGACGGAGTATATGATTATTACAATGAATTTCAAGGTTATGTGTATAACGATATGTGTCCTGATGAAAAGACAACATCAAACTATTATGGGGAAAATGCAGGGTGTTTAGATGAGCCTGAAGAGACAGTTAAGGGTTCTTCAGGTGATGGCTCTTTGATGACTTATGGTGTTGGCATTGGAGTGATTGTAGCGATTGTATTAATCGTACTCTTTCTTCGCAGAAGTGGAAGTATAGTTTCAGAGGAATCTGGTGAAAATGATATTGAGTTACAAGAGAAAAATCAAGTGTTTGAAGACAATTCTGAGGCAGATATTTTCTCAAAAAGCCCTCCTGAAAACGCAACAGGATTGTTAAATGATGACGGATATTATTGGATTGAGTGGCCTATTGCGAGTGGCAAGTGGTACTACAGAGTACCTGATGAAACCAAGTGGATCCTTTTTGAAAATTGATTAATCTTCGCATCTAGGGAACCCCATGGCCGGAGATCTACGGCACATCCACGACCCCGCCAAAGCCGAGGCATTTGCCCGTGGGTTGGGCCTACAGATTGGCGGAGGAGGGCATCAATTTGCGGGCCCATGGGGTACAAAGGGTCTCTATGCATACAAGTCAGGAAAATACAATGGTATGGCTTTTTTTGGTACAGGCGGAGATGAAAGAAGTCGTCTCACGATTCCGCATGAATCTGACAAGTATCGTCCATGGAAC
>MDTA01029724.1_pt1 | contig 16571 bp, 10 predicted proteins | sample 811151 | NCBI WGS metagenome assembly MDTA01 (sample SAMN05326648, study PRJNA326480) | marine metagenome | isolation source: seawater | place: Indian Ocean: South | collected 2010 | reverse complement strand
CCCCATTCCTCTGCGCGAAGTTACCTTGGCGGAAGTCTTCAAAAGGGAAGGATACGTAACAGGAGTCTTCGGCAAGTGGGGCTTGGGGGGGCCGGGCACCGAGGGAGATCCGATGAATCAGGGTTTTGATCGTTTTTACGGCTACAATTGCCAAAGACATGCCCACAGTTATTATCCCGATTATTTATGGAGCGATCGCGATCGGGTCCCTCTTGGCAACAACCCCCCCGTTCCAGGACACGCTTCCCTACCCAAGGGAGCCGACCCCGCCGACCCGAAAAGCTACGAAGTGTTCAAGGGAAAGGATTATGCTTCGGACCGAATTAACGAACAGGCGCTCGCATTTATCCGCAACAACAAGGACAAGCCTTTCTTTCTTTACTATCCGACGATCATTCCTCACGTAGCTCTGCACGTTCCGGACGAAGAACTGCTGCCTTATCTTGAACTTGGTTGGACCGACCCACCCTTTACCAGATCCCAAGGCTATGGATACACGCCTCATTTCACTCCTCGAGCCGCTTATGCCGCCATGATTACCCGAATGGATCGTTACGTTGGCAATTTGATTCATTTGATCGATCGGCTTGGTCTGACTAAAGACACCATTGTGATTTTTACTTCCGATAACGGAACCACACACTTGAAGTTGGAAGTGGATTACGATTTTTTTGATAGCGTAGGGGATTTGCGTGGGCTGAAAGGCTCCCTGTACGAGGGTGGGATCAGGGTCCCATTGATCGTAAAGTGGCCCGACAGAATCAAAGCGGGTGAAGTATCGGATCAAATGACGGGTTTTGAGGACTGGATGGTGACCTTGCATTCCTTGATTGGAGCTCAGACGCCCCTTGTCCAAGAACATGATGGTCATGATCTTGCTCCTCATTTGGGAAACGAAGCCATGCCCAGCCGCCCTCATCTTTATCGGGAATTTTCAGGATATGGCGGACAACAGGCGGTCTGGTTGGGTAAATGGAAAGGGATTCGTCAAAAAATGATTCGCAAAGGGAAAAATCATGATCCGTTGAAAATCGAACTTTATGACCTGTCGCTCGACGAATCCGAATCCAAGGATCTTTCCGAAAAGCATCCGGATATCGTTCGACGACTCAAAGAAATTATGGAGGCCGAACATTTGGCCTCCCGGGAATTTCCAATTCCAGTGATTGATTAGGGGCTATTCCGACGCAGTCTTTCTGATGCAAGGATCAATCCTTGGCTTTGCTCAAAGGCTTCAGGAGTAGCAATGCGTGGGAAAATTATCTCTTGGCGGATCAATTCGGCTTTACGAGGCACCCAAGATTTCCAATGGTCAATCCTTCATGAAATTCCTATCTCTCCTCTTCCTCCTAATCCTTGGTCACGCGGCTCAATCGGCGGAACGTCCGAACATAGTCTTTATTTTCGCTGACGATTGGGGGTGGGGCGACCTCGGATGCCATGACCATCCTTACTTGGAAACGCCCAATATCGATCGTCTGGCCAAAGAGGGTACGGACTTCTATCGTTTCACCGTTGCCAGTGGAGTATGCTCACCGAGCCGGACGGCGGTTATGACCGGGCATTTTCCGGCTCGTTACAATATAGACGGTCACTTCGCCTGGGTCCCGAGCAATCAAAAGAGAAACATGCCTGATTGGTTGGATCCCAAGGCCCCCCTGCTATCGCGTTTTCTCAAGAATGCAGGATACGCTACGGCTCATTACGGCAAATGGCACTTGGCGAACGACATGATTCCGGATGCTCCTTTCCTGAGCGCCTATGGCTACGACGACTACGGGGCATTCAATTGTTCCGGACCGCAGATGTACGTCCATGACGACGTCAAAAGCGCCATTCCCTTCATCGAGCGCAGTAAAGCGCAGGGGAAGCCTTTTTTCATTAACCTTTGGATTCACGAACCGCACACTCCTTTCCACGTCAATCCCAAGCTGCAAGAGCGATTTGCCCAACTTGGCGAGCAAGATGCAATTTATGCTGCGACACTCTTTCATGCAGACCTTAGAATAGGTCAACTGCTCGATGCCTTGGATCGCTTGAAACTGACCAAGGATACACTTGTTGTCTTCAGTTCCGATAATGGCCCAGCTCGGGGAGCGCCGGACGCGCCCTTGACCCTTGGCTACGATTCAGCGACCGGTTTGGGTTATGGGATTGGGGCGGCCAAGGGAATAACGGGTGGACGCCGGGCTTTCAAGGGAGCCTTACTCGAGGGGGGCATAGGTGTCCCATTCATCGCCAGATGGCCAGGTAAAGTGCCTGCGGGAAAGGTGGACGAGACCTCCATCCTTTCGGCGGTTGATTTACTTCCGACCTTTTGCGAATTGGCGGGAGTTCAATTACCCTCTACCTATCATCCGGACGGCTTGAGCCAAGTCAAAGCCTTGACGGGGCAGGGCGAGTCCATCCGGAGCAAGCCGCTCTTTTGGAGAATCGGAGCCTCTTGGCCACCACGGGATTCCAAGCCCGATCATTGGGTTGCCTATGCAGTGGTGGATCGGCAATGGAAGCTTTGCCTGAATAGAGACCGGGACTTTTTCGAGCTTTTCGATCTTACGAAGGATCCACTCGAATCCAAGGATCTGTCCAAGTCCAACCCCAAGGTGGTTAAACGCCTGAGCGATTTATTGGACGACTGGCTGTCATCTCTGCCTGGGAAGCCCAGCGGCAGGGTATTCTCAAACTTACGAAACCAATAGGACTATTCCTTGGACACTCCGATTCGATAAAGGCCCTCTTCCGAACGAAGCAAAAAAGAATTCCGATAGGGAGTGATGGAAGCCATATGCGGGGAGCCCATCCGATTCTCCGCAATTACCTCAAGTTCCTTGCCCGGTCTTATGACTGTGGTTTTGCCTGCCCGGTCTGAAAAGTAAAGGAGCCCATTGGCAAAAGTCGGAGAAGAACTGAATTCCCCTCCAACCCTCTCTCTCCATTGCAATTCTCCGGTGATTGCATCCACACAGCTGAGAATTCCTCCGTCATTCATGACGTAGAGCTCTTTCCCGACCAACAAGGGAGAGGGCATTTTGGGGGCTCCCTTGGTCATTTTCCAGACGAGTTCGGGAGTGTCCAACCCTTCGTACCGGTAAGCATGGATTTCAGCCTTCATGAAACAAGTCGAAATGTAAAACATTCCATGCCCCACGATGGGCCGAGATACGTTGGAAAACCCAAGAATTCCGTATTTGATTTTCCAAAGTTCCTCACCGGTTCTCGGATCGTATCCGTACGCCCAGTCGGCGCCGCATGAGAGCAGCACGGGTTTTTGGTTCATGGTATGAATGATCGGAGTCGAGTAGGACTTTTGGAATTGGGGATTCTCCCGCATTTCTCCGGAACGCTCGGTTTGCCATGCGAGTTTGCCGCTGTCCTTGAAGAGGGCAACGACACTCTGCCGGTCGCTCCCGTCCAAATGGAAGATCATCAGGTTTTCCCAAAGAATGGGTGAACTGCCGGGACCATTCTCATGCATTACCCACAGTTCGGGTTGATTGTTTTTCCACAAAAGCTCTCCGTTTTCCGCATCCAGGCAGACGTTTCCATACGCTCCGAAATGAAGATATAGGCGACCGTCTTCGATCAAGGGACTTGGCGATGCGTAACTGTTGAGGTTATGAACCCATTGAGGTTGCCTTTTACGGATCACTTCGACGTTGAGCAGGACTTTTCCGGACTGCGGATCGATTCGCAATGCCCGCAAACTCACTTCGGACAGAACGTTTACGGTGGCCAAGCCTTCGTTTTCCTTAAGTCTCTCTGCTCTTTCTTCGGCGGAGGCAGGAGTTTCAATGGCAGTTGTGATCCAAACCAATCCATTTTCGTGTACGGCGGAGGAATGCCCTCGGCCCGGTATGTTTGCCTTCCATAAGACGTTCTTGTCAAGAGACCAGTGTTTTGGGAAATTTCCCTCAAAAGCATGGCCGGATGCATCCGGTCCGCGCCATTGAGGCCAGGACTTCGGTTTGGCTTGAAGGAGTGGAGCGAGCGTGGCAAAGAAAAAAACCGCACAGAGTGTCGATGCGTTCATGGCAGTCTCTTTACGAGCAGGTTTCGGAAAAGAACCGTGCTTCCCGGATCATGTCCTTGTAGGGCAAAGGTTCCTTCGTTCAAAATCCTTTCGAAACTCTCGCCCTTCTTCCAGTCGCTGGGTTGCGTCCAATCGACGATCGTCTTGTCATTGACCTTTGTAATGACCCGCTTGCCATCCACTTTGATATACAATTCAAACCATTCGTCATCCTTCGCAGGGGCATCGAGGCAATCGACGACTCCGTATAGGCTCGCAGTCTTTTTTGGGTCGTGGTAGGTATTGTTGACTTGGCATTCGAAACCGACCTTGGGCCACCCCTCATCTTGAAAACTCGTATGAAAATAGACTCCCGCATTCGAGTGAGGAAGGGTCATGATCTGGGCCTTGAACTCGAAGTTCCTGAATGGTTTTTCGGTTTCGTAAAACAAATGGCATCGACCCGGAGCGTTTGTCACTATGCATCCGTCCTTCACCCAAAAGGATTCTTGGTTTTCATTGGCTTTCCAACCCTTTAGGCTTTTGCCATCAAACATCGAAACCCATCCGCTCTGCGTAGGGTGATCGTTCCGGTAATGTTCGGCGAGGAGATCCCGACCGAAATCTCCTTTGAAGTCACGCCAGACCGCGTGGACGTGGTTTACGCTATTTTGGGTATTGGCGTATTCGAAGAGAAAGTCGGGAGTCTGGATTCGGTAATAATGTGGTTCTCCTTCCTGTACGCCACCCGACCAAACGAAAAAGGTTTGTTCGGGGTGGAGCAGCGGCTTTCTTCCGGCAACTTGTTCGATGACTTCGGAGCGATGTTTTGCGGAGTAGGCATGAATCACTTCCTCCAACCATCCTCGCTGTCTTGGATTCATTTTGGTTATGGGTAATCCCTGAGGAGGGAAGAAGGATTTTCTATCAACGACATTGTCCTGCCCGGAGAGAATTTCACGCGGCGGTTTTTCCGAAAGGATGGCCATTTTCCTTTGGGGTGAGTTCAGCGACCGGACCAATTTTCTGGCTTTGTCCTCTTCAGCGGAGAGGACTCTCATACCCGCATGCTTGCCTTCACTCACTTTCGCGGGACTGGCCCCGAAGAAACTTGGAGTGACGGAAAAGATTCTTCCGTTAAGGAAACTGAAATTCAACGACAGATGATGTCCTTCGAAACGCCAACCCCAAGTGCCGGCCTTGTCGGGCAGTCCAAAGATCGCGACGTGATAGAGTTCGACGTCTCGTATGGCTCGACCTTCCTTTTCGTAGAGAATCTGTTCGAGCAACATCACTTCGGATGCCTCAAGAAGGCCCCTGTGGCTGAGAGCCGAACCCAAGAGTCCGTGAGCCAATATTTTCTGTGAAGGAGACATTTCCTTAATTGACAAACCTTTCCTTCCGTCCGGTTTCACAAAGCTTCCGGGGAAAAAATGCCAATTTTCTCGTTCATCGGAGCCGAAGGGAAAGAAGGTTTTTTCCTTTTCCTTCGAACCAAGCGATTCCAAGAATCGAGTGGCTGCGGAAGCCATGTCCGATGCAGGGTCGTGGGCGAGTAAGCCTCTTGCTAAAAAGAGGGCGGCGAAGATAACTGTGGATAGGTTTTTCATAATCTGTAGATGATTGAAACTTGTTACCTTGTCGCAAGACGTCCAACCTAAACCCTTCAAATCCTCAAGAAAGGGAACTTAAGCCCGGTCTTCGCTAAGGATTGGATTGAAGCGAGAAATTTGTTATTTCTCATGGGTTGATGAAAAAAAAATCTCCAGAAAGATCAAGCTTAGTGGCCGGATCAATCTTCTCCGGAGGCGGTCTGGGCGACGTTGGCGTCGAATGGGGAGCGAAAATCCCGGTTTTGGCCGCATGTGAACTCATTCCGTCAAGAGCCGCCCTCATACGATCTAACTTTCCGGATACCAAAGTGTTTGAGGGAGACATATGGGATTTGCACCAAGAATACGTGAGTTTCTTTCGGAAAGCGCTGGAGGGAAGATCTCCTTGGTTAATTACCTTATCTCCCCCCTGCCAAGGCATGTCTTCGAATGGCGCGGGAAGAATTGCATCCTCGATTCGTTCGGGAAGTCGTCCCGTGGAAGACCAGCGTAATCGATTGATTCTACCTGGCATCTCGGTCTTGGAAAAATTGTCGCCGGATTGGTTTGTTCTGGAGAACGTTCGACGCATGGAAAATACGGTGATCAGAAACGAAAGGGGGAAACCGGAAAACATCCTGAAATGTCTTGGTCGCCGTTTGCATCCAATGGGTTACTCCATTCGTTCCTCGATTCTTGATTTCAGGGATTATGGGGTCCCGCACCATCGCGAGCGATTGATCACAATCGGATGCAGGATTCCGTCCCTGACTGGAAAGCATTCACCTCTTGAGGAAATCTATTCCAAATCACCAAGCGAATTTCATCCCGCTCCCACGCATGGTGGGAGTAATCGCACTTCTTGGATTTCCCTGCGAGAGGCAATCGGTCACTTAAGCTCCTTGGATGCCCGTTCTCGGCTTTTCGACCCACAGGACCCCTATCACTGCATTCCCAGTTGGAACCAAAGACAACATGATTGGATGAAAGCGACCCCAGAGGGTCAGACTGCCTTTGATAACGTGGAGTGTCCCGATTGCGGTAAACGGGCGGTCAATCCGGTCGATGTGACCTGCAGTTGCGGATCATCCTTGCCTCGTCCGCAAATTGGGCAGGGTGCGGATGCCCGACTAGTTAGGGGATTCAGGTCTTCCTATCGAAGGATGCGATGGGATCGGCCAGGAAGTACCCTGACCATGAATAGTGGAGTCATTTCAAGTGATCTCAAGGGACACCCGGATCAGCACCGTGTGCTTTCGTTGAGGGAAATCATGATTCTTTCCACCCTCGATCGCTCCGATTGGCCCAAAACCTACAGTTTCGAGGGTATCAAATATGGACGAATGAGGGAGGGGGAAATTTTTTCGAAAAAACTCATCAGGGAAGTGATAGGGGAATCGATTCCTCCTCTTGCTATGAAACGGATCGTGGAGCGTTTGATGGAATTGGACGACAGGCTCTAACGGAAAGACTCAGTCAGTCCGCGCAGAACTGCTCTAATCCCTTGAGCGCCGTCCGATCTTTTTTTCAAGGACTCCACCCCGGTCGTTCCCTCTTCACGACTGACCCGCCCATCTTGGTTTTGGTCAAAAAAGGAAAAAAGCCTGGGCTTGGGAAATTCGCTTTTGGAAAGAAAACCATTTCCATCCTGGTCCAATTTTGAGAAAAGGTCCGCGCTTGGTGATCGGACGCTTTCTTCATTCGCCAAGACATCGGTTTCATATTCGACGTAGCCAATCAACATTTCGTCATCCGACTGATCTCCCCAATGCACTCTTTCGTCAGGGTTTGGATTTGCCAAATTGCCCTTACTGTTGTCGAAAATTCCAGTGACTAGAATCCGGTTTTCCTTAGGCATAACCATCGGCTCTATGAGTTCGTATCTCATTTGCCAGTTGAAGTCGTAGTGCGGCACATCAAGTAGAGTAACGACTTCTTTGGATCCCGAGAAAAGCTCGTACCTTATGGCCTTCCCTCGCAAATGCATATGGGGCATCAAAGCCCGAACGGCAACTCCTTCGGGGAGCGTTTCCGATGCGGTTTCAATGTGATTGTCCGTTCGTGGGGGGATGTTGATTCGCTTGTTTAGGATGGGAAAGGTGCGAACCGCTTTCGAAGGTCGAACCTGGGCGAAACGCAGACCAATACGGGTACGGTCCTTGGTGGGCTTTCCCATTGGCGTGTAATGCATTTGAAAGAGAAGGTCTGAGCCCGAAGGGATCTTTTTAGCCACGCCGGGAGGGTATTGATAAAAGGAATTTCCGGGAACGTAAGCTACGAGAGGCTCCCTTTTCCTTCCTTGGGAGTCGGTTACGAAGACGATGACGTGGTGTACCGCCTCAAGAGCCGTTGGTTGCACCTCGGCCGCTTCGACCCAGCGATCTTCGTTAAATCCAGTGGGCACCTTGAAGTAGGCATAGGGCATTTGGCCCGTTGCTTTGACCGAAACCTCCTTGGGCAATGAAAAGAGAGCATCCGGTCGGCCAATGCTCCAATCTCCGGAACGCTTGGTCACCATGAGACTGTCGGCAGGGTTCCCAAGCGCTTTGCCATTTCGAATCCAGCCTAACAAATCATCCTTGTCCGCTTGAGGCATCGAGCGGTCGTTTGCCCATGGACTCGGATGCCCGGATGGGGGAGGAGCGGCAAACCAGGGAGGCATCAACCCGTCCCTGATTACTTTGCTTATCATGCCTGCGTTTTCTCGGACGTCGTCATAAGTTTCGAGGGGAAAGGGGCCCACTCCTCCGACTCTATGACATTCCACGCAATGGGACTGCATGATTCGTGAGATACGGTTGTGGTAGGTCCATTCGATGGTTGTTTCCTCCGGAGAGGAGAGGTCCAATTCGCATCCCGGAGCCCATAGGCTGGTTATACGAGTTTTCCGTCCCTGAAGATGGTCTCGGAGGGCAGTTTGGAGATATTGATTGCGGGGTGCTTCGATTTGATAACCAATCCCATATTGATCATCGACCGGACCATGATATAGGATCGTTCGAGCCGAATCCAACAGGAAAACTTCAGTGGTGGTGGTTGCTGCCAATCCTTTGGCAAGGGCTTTGGTCTTGTCTTGGACCACAGGCCCTTGAAAACCAAGACGGCCAACCATTTCCCTTAGCTTTAGGTTTGTGGATTCGGTTGAAATGGGGTCTACGAAAATAAATGAGACGTCTTTTTTCGCCCATTCCCTTTCCAACGCGGCCAAGGTTGGAGCGAATTTTTTACTGAGGGGGCATGACGCACCCACAAAAGCGATGACGAGGGCATTTTTCTTTTCGTAATCGGAAAGCTTTCCTCGCTCTCCGTCAATGGACACAAAGGATAAGTCCGGTACCCACCGGCCGGCGCGCTGCATCTCCAAGGGTAGCGTTCGGGGCCCCTGACGAATGGATTGGGCCGACAAATTTGCCTTTTGAATCGTCCATCCCAAAGCAAGAATTAGAGCCCAATGAACAAGTGCACGCGTCATGACTCTCCCAGAGCAAACGGTTCTGCTTCCTGAAACTGAATGATGGCCCATAACGAATAGAAACCCTTAGAGACTGAAGGTTCGTGCTTTAAGGGGCAATTGAAATTAACTCCATTTTTTGCCTAAAAGAAAGCGGCCCGTTCTCGGTAACCGAGAACGGGCCTAAAGCCAAGAAAGCCTACCCCAAAACTTCCTTGGTTGAATAGATTTAGAAATATGCCACGAGTCGGGTCAACTGATTTGCCAGAAAACTCCTTAAGATTGAGCAGGAAATCCCATAAACTATTGATTTAAAGAAGGAAGCGGAACTATCCAAATGCCAAAAAGTTATTCACCGAGCAGCGGATTCATTGTGAGCAATGAGCCTCTTGACCGAGGAATTCCCTAATACTCTCGGTTTTTGATCCCGGGTTCGGGAACCGGATAGGTTCCATCCGCTCTTGCAAGAAGTGGAGATTCCGAATCGAGGGTTAGGTTTGCCACGCCTGGTCCGAAAACGTGATCGGAATGGAGCATCTGATCATAGGTGACTTCGGTGCCAAGATGGGCGGACATTCTGCCCATTGAGGTTACGACACTGGCCTGGACTCCGCGTTCGACTTCGTTGTATGGTTTGTCGTTTTTGATGGCGTCCATCAACGATTCCCATTCCTCCTGATAGGGACTGTTCTCTCGGGTCGGACGCGAACCGCCTTTTTGCCCGAACATCCATCCGAGCTCGCCATTCGGTCCTTGGCCTTTGTGAATTCTTGCCTGTGAGCGATGTCCGCCGGGACCGGAGATCAGCGCATATCCCTTGGTTCCGTGCGCGTGACTGGAGAATTCCTGATGGCACCCAGCCATGTTTCGCCCATGGAAATAGAATTTGGTTTCGTCAGGAAAAGTGTATTCAACGGTGTAGTTGTCGAAATTCTGGTCGATTTTGTCACCGCGGTAATGTCTCCCCCCCTGAGCCTGGCATTTGACGGGCCACATGCCCTTCATCCAGCAGCATTCGTCGATGTTATGAATAAAGAAATCGCTGAATGAGCCGCCGCTGAGCCACAGAAAACTATGGAAACGGCTAATCTGAAACATCAACTCCTTCTCGCCTGCGGGTTTCTTTTCCGAAAAGCAGGAGGCGATTGCGCTTTGCATGCGGTAGGCTCGCAGATTGAGGATTTGTCCTAGTTCGCCGTCTTCGATTCTGGCTTTGAGCTCCTGCCGAGCTTGGCTGTGTCTGCACATCAGACCCACACCTACCTTGAGGTTTATTTTTTTGGCCTCCTCATTGAGCTCCAACATTTTCCTGGAGGAGAATCCATCCGGAGTGACTGGTTTTTCCATGAAAACGTTCAGTCCACGGCGGATGGCATATTCATAGTGCACCCAGCGAAAGGCACAGGGAGAGGTGAAGATCACGACATCGCCGGGATCGAGGACGTCCATGGCTTTTCGGTAGCCGTCAAAGCCGACGAAACGGCGTTCTTCCGGTACGTCGACCTTCTCCTTGTGCTTGTTGACCAACCCATTGTAACTCCGCTCCAATTTGCTTTGGTAAACGTCAGCCATTGCCACCAACTTGGTTGGGCCATTCGTGTGAGAAACGGAAAGAGCGTTGCTGGCGGCTCCCGTTCCTCTGCCTCCGCAGCCTACCAATGCGAGTTTGGTGAGGTCGGAACTTTGGCCATGAACGGTGGGTAGGGCCAAACCTGCGAGAGCTCCCCCGCCGGCAAACTTTCCTGAGTGAGAGAAGAACTGTCTTCGAGAGATTCCGGAGGATGTGGGAGTGGTATATTTAGTCATTTTATTATGGTTTGGAGACAAGATTGTCTTGCCTACGGGATTTGGCGTGATTGACGCGTGGAGAGGGTATGGGTAATTCCTTGAAACGAAGATTAATTTCCAGCGAAGCAATACAACTGATCGAGCGATCGAGTGTAAAGTTTTCCGGAGATTGGAGAGAGGGTTGATCGAAAGATTTCCTCCTGACTTTGAGAAAGTCGGTTCCTGGCAATAACCTTCAAATGCTTTCGGTCAGGTTCGATCACGAAGGTGACTCCGCTTTCGTTTTGAATATAATAATGAGATTTTGAAACCAGTGGAGATCCGGAAAAGGCTCCTTCCAACCGGTCAATCCACAGGGTCTTTCCCGTAGGCGCATCGTAACAGGTAATGACTCCGCCCATACTCGTGACAAAAACCATGCTTTCCAGCATTGCAGGCGAAGGAAGGTCTCTTCCTCCGTTTCGTTTCGCATTCCATATCATTTTGGATTTTTGTCCATCCCCAAGGGCAGGTTTCACCGCATAGAGATCACCGGGCTTTCCATTTACGACGTAAAGCAGTCCGTCTCCAAAGAAGGGAATGGGAGAACCTCGGCCGTTGAAACCCTTGCTGAACCACAACTCGGAACCACTGGAAAGGTCATACCCCCGCACTCCATATTCACCGTTGAGCACAAGCTGGCTCTTTCCATTGACTTCAATGGGAACGGGCGTGCTCCATCCGCCTCGTGGCTTTTCAGCTCGAGGGCTTTCCCATATGATCTTTCCTGTCTCAAGGTTGACTGCGATCAGTCGGGAAGGTCCCATCGAGTCACAGTTATGGTAGACGATTCCATTGAGGATGATGGGAGAAGCGGCGACTCCCCAACTGCCCGGGAAATCCCCAAGATTCAAGGACCAGAGAGATTTACCGTTCAAATCAAAGCAGTGTAAGCCTGCCGGTCCGAAAAAGGCAACGACCCGTTTCCCATCGGTTGCGGGAGTCGGCGTTCCCCATCCGTTCATCCGGTGAACACTCTCCGGGTTGGAGGAACGAACGGTTCGTTGCCAAAGAAGTTTTCCGTTATCTTGGTCAACGCATAGGAGATGTCTACGAGCGCCATCGGTTTCTCCGGAAGTGACAAAGATTTTGGACCCTGCTCCAACGGCGGATGATTGGCCTGTCCCGGGTAATTGGGTTTTCCATACGATCGAACTGGTATCCCATTGCAAGGGGATATTTTGGTCAGTGGTACCCATGCCGCTCGGACCTCGAAAGGAAGACCATTCCTCGGCGTTTGCCAAGTTCACGAGAAGAAAAAAGGAAAAAAAGCTGTGAATTCGCATCCCCTATTGAACAAAAACTCGGGCGTCAGGCAAAGCACATTCTCCAAGAATCATCTCTTTTGGAAGCGAGCTTTCCCCGAAAGGTAAATTTCAAGGCAAGCGAACAGGTGTTTTCGTTACTCCAAACCGATTAAAAAGCGATGGATTGCGTCCCGGCATTTTTCCACCTCTTTCAGGGAAACCCATTCGTCTTTGGCATGCGCTTGGGCAATGTCACCGGGGCCGTAAACCACTGCGGGAGTCCCACCCATGGCAATGGGAGAAGCATCAGTGAAATAAGGAACCCCGTAAGTCTGCCTTCTTCGCGCTGCCTTGAGAAAAGAGCGAACCAAAGGGAGCTTGGGATCGGTTTCCAACGCAGGACATGATGCTTCCCGAGCTCCTGTGTAACTCGGGAACAGTCCATTAAAAGCAAGAAGCTCGGTTAATTCTTTTTTGACCGATGCCGGAGTTTCATCAGGAAGAGTCCGTCGGTCCAAATCGATTTCGCAATGGTTGGGTATGACGTTTGGCTGACTGCCCCCAGTGATTCTTCCAATGCTGAGGGTGGGAGAACCCAAGAGCGGATGACTTTTTTTGGCTAGCATTTTTGAGTATTCTCCAAACAGGCATTGCAGAACTTTCGTCATTGACTCTATCGCATTCTTTCCATTTTCGGGAGTGGATCCGTGGGCGGCTTTTCCTTTGGTTCCAAGTCTAATCCACAGGTTTCCCTTGTGGGCCGAAACGACTTGAAGTTTGGTGGGTTCTCCGGCAATCGCCAGATCTCCCTGAGGGCCTTTTTGAGCAAGCGCTCGGGAACCCGCCTGCCCAAATTCCTCATCCACGAGGCCAACGAACACAATCTCCGTATTCTTCGGTCGTGGTCCGCCTTGAGCAAGCATGGCAAAGGCGCTGAAAAACGAGGCCACGGAACCTTTGGTATCGCAAGAACCCCGTCCGTGTAGGTTTCCCTTCCTGATTTTGGGTTTGAAGGCTCGTTTCTCGGCTGGCACCACGTCAAGATGTGGGGTCAAAAGCACCCTTTGCCTCACCTTCCCGGCCGGACGCAAGCGCAGGAGAAGGTTGCTTCTGCCTGGAAGCACTCTCATCTTACGAGCCGAAATGCCAAGCTTTTTAGCCTCTTCGGCAAGGAAGTCAACCACCTCGGCCTCTCCCGTCAGCTCCTCTTCGTCCGGTAAGAGCAAAGGATTTACACTCGGTATCTCGACGAGCTCGCAAAGCAGACGATGGACGGGGGAAAGGCGTGGCATACGCCCTAGGCTTTAGCGAACGAACAAAACGGCAAGCCCCAAAGACGTCATAAGCAAAGTGGTCGCGTCGACGGGTGGTTCGGATTTGCCGTTAGGAAGAACGAGACAAGGGTTACAGTTCCGTAACCGTGATCTTCCTGAAATCAATCTTCATGTTCCGGTTTCCATGCAGTTGAATCCCTATCGGTCCTTTTTTCTTGGCCGAACCGGATTTGTAGTTCATGACTTCCTGACCTTGCAGCCAAGTGGTGTAGTTGGGGCCAACTGCCCGAATCTTCATTTGATTCCAATCCTTTTCCTTCAAGAGCTGGGAAACGTTTTTGGCCTCAACGGGGTATCCCTTTCCCGGTATGTAGGGAGAGCAGGTCATATCCCTCTTCAGGGAACCGGATATGCCAATTTGTATCTGATCCGAATTTCGAAGATGGATGCCCGAGTCAATGACCCCATCGACGAAGCGGAATTCGAAATCTACCTCAAAGTCCGCATAATCTCTTTGGGTCCAGAGCACCGATCCTTTTTTCTTCGGACCGCTCCGCAAGGCAAGAGTCCCCCTTTCCGCCTTGTACCAACCCACTTGGTCGTTGCCGGAAGGGATTTTCCATCCATCCAAATTCTTTCCATTGAACAACTCTTTCCTTTCCGTGGTTACGTCGGGGGAGAGAATGCGATCGAACCGATGAACTCTGCCGGTGGTGCTCCATTCGGCAACAAAAATATCGCCTTTGGCGTTGCAGGTAATGCCGTGGGGCGCGGTCACGATACCATTTCTCCATTTTGAAGGGGGAGTTCGGTTGGTGCCAATCTCATCCTTTTGGGCATTCGCTCCGATTTGTCTGAAAACCTCGCCTTTTTTATCGAGAATGGTGACCCGTCCCCGTAATTCTCCTATCACAGCCCAATTTTCATGAACGTGCACGCAAGCCGGAAGCAAAAGCCCTTCTCGGACGACCCCAATGAAGTCTCCGGACAGACTCATATGAACCACACGGTTGTTGGCCCGGTCCATGCCCAGGATTCGGGCTGGCTCGAAGCGATGATCAAGAACAAGTTTGTGCAGGGTCCTAAAACCATAGGGAGCATCTTTCCCTCCGAAGGAATTGAGGTATTTTCCATTCTTGTCAAAACGGTGGATGTGGTCTGAGGAGTATCCGTCCGTTACGAATACGTCACCATTTTGAGCCACGTCCGCTCCGGTTAGACGAACCAAAGGCTTCCCGTTCTTGCCTTTGCGTTTGAATTCATCGGGTATGGAGGATGCTGTAATCTTAAGGACCGTTTTACCTTCAAGGGTCATCTTAAGGACCTCTCCGGCGTTAACCCGGGCGCCATAAATGAATTCCTCTTCGCCTTCGGTGCGAATGACGAAACCGTGAAGATCACTGGGAGCGTTGGGAAGGTTTCTCTTCCAAGTCCCGTCATCACCATAAACTTGAAGTCCGGCTTTGGCATCGCCTACGCTGAGGTAAAGATCGCCATTTGAACTTGTCGCAACGTCGCCGTGCATGTTTCCCAGTTTTTCCTTGCTCGAAGGCAGAACAAGCCAATTGGGATTCGACTTCCAGGTATCCTCTGCGGATCCGTTGAAGGCGTTCAGAAGGAATGCGAGGGAAAGGAGTGCTTTATTCATGGTTCAGGGTTTTTCGAATCGATAGAGGGAGTCCTTGGTTCTAACAAGTAGAGAGTCTCCGATCACTGCAGGGGAAGCCATGCAACCATCTGGAAGATGATTATGGGCCAGGATCTCCAGACCTTCCCTTTGGGCTTTGAAAACAAGGCAATCTCCTCCGCTGGAAAAACTGTAGATTCGTCCGCTTGCATGAATTGGAGAGGATGCGCATTGACCTTTGATTTTCAGTCGTTCGGCCCAGATCACTTCTCCGGTCAGAGGATCGGAACAGGACGCGATTCCTTCGTCCGAAACCATATACAGAAAATCGCCGAGCAGGAGTGGAGATGATTTTTTTGGCACCACTTTTCTACGGGACCAGGTAATGTGAGAATCATCGACGTTCCCGTTTCCGCCAGGTCGAATTGCCGACATCGAACCCATACCGCTGAAGACAAAGACATGCCCGTGACGATAAATGGGACGTGAGGAAGCGTTCATGCCACCGGTTCTGGCTGTCCAAAGAAGTTTCCCGGTGGAAGGATCAAAAGCCTCCGTTGCCACGGCGGCTGGGCTGATTAACTCAAACCGGCCCTCGTGGTTAATTACGCTGGGTGTGCAGTAGGCCTTCTTGTTGTCTCCGTTGTTTGTACGGAAATCGAAGGCTCGATTGGTTTTCCAAAGGGTTTCGCCGGTCTTTTGATCCAAGCAGACTACGTACTGAACGTCATAGCCGTCGAAATGTACGATCAGAGTATTGTTGTAAGGAATGGGAGAAGCTGCGGCTCCTCGCCAGTGATCGCACTTGAAGTCTCGCCGTTCCCAGAGTTTTTTTCCGGTGGTGGCGTTGAGCGCAGCGGTGCCATGAGCTCCGAAATGTAAAAATACGATGCCGTTTGCAAGGACGGGGGTGGGGGTGGCATAGCTGTTCATGGGATGACAGAACTGCGGATCAGGATTTTCGAAAACAAGGATTTTCTTAAGTTGACGACCCGTATTCCAGTCAAATTGGTGCGCCCATAGGCGTTTTCCTTCCTCCAAGGCGTTGGTAGCCCATATGATTCCTTCACTTACGACTGGGGAAGACCATGCCTTGCCTTCGAATGGGACTTTCCAGGTAAGATTTTTTCTTTCCGAGAACGAAATGGGAAGATCCGAGTCCTTGGCGTCCCCGTCCCCGCGAGGTCCTCGGAATTGATTCCACTCCGTTGGCTTGGCCATTAGGAGAGTCAGCAAGGGGAGGCAGGAAAGGAATGAGAGGGAGAAAGGGCGGAATAAGTTCATCTTCAAGAAGTAGGAGAGAATGGCTCGAATACGCAATAAAAAGAAGAGTTCCAGCGATCAAAATCTTACGGACAGAATAGGCATATCTTACATGATTAATATTGACTTAGCTAAGTTATAACTTAGCTTAGCAATATGTATTCCATTCATTTTTCCAAAACTCATCTATCCAAATTACTGCAATTTGCAGAAGATGGGAAACAAGTGGTTATTGCCAGAGGAAAGAAGCCGATCGTTCGACTGGTTCCTTGTTCTCAGTT
>MDTA01084777.1_pt1 | contig 16582 bp, 24 predicted proteins | sample 811151 | NCBI WGS metagenome assembly MDTA01 (sample SAMN05326648, study PRJNA326480) | marine metagenome | isolation source: seawater | place: Indian Ocean: South | collected 2010 | reverse complement strand
TATTATACTTGTCTTATCTAAAAGGAGAAAGACAATGTCGAATAAATGGATACCTGAAATTATGTACGAGGAAGCTGAAGAGGGATCAAGCAACATCCCATTTATCATGGTTCCTCCCGAAGAAACAATGCCTCACCTTCTCTACATGTTCGAGAGTAGACAAACAGGCGAAGAAGAGCCGGGACTAGATGGCAATCCGGTGCCAATTGTTGAATGGGATTTGCATCAATACGCTGATATGGCGGTCCTAAAAGACAAACTAGCGTTGAGTGTTTATGATCAGGTTCGTGAAGCTTTAGGTTTGGAGCCTATGAAAACTGCTGTCGAGAAAGGAAAGAACATAACAAATAAAATAAGAGATAACATCGAGAAATAACGTTTGTTGCTAGATAATTAATCTAGCAGTATTATTTTATTTTAGGAGTATAAAAATGCGCTTTGATGTTAATAGATTAAGCAAACTCGCAGGTCTTCCTGGCGGAAATGGTCGACGTAGTTTGAACGAAGCTTCTAACAGAAGTTATCACGAAGACCCATCAGTCTCTGATGAGGCAGCATATCGTTACGGAAACGGTCAACTTTCAGAAATGGATGATCATGGAAAGAAAGAAGGACATAGCATGCACCGAAAAATGATGGAAAAAGAAGATGTAGGCGAGACGAAATATGAAGAAGCTAACATGCCAGTTGAAGAAATGATGGGCAAACACATGGAAGAAGGTGGACATGAAAATCAAGCAGAGGCAGTCTATGAAATTGATGAAGCTGATCTCGTTTCTGAACTAAGACGTCTTCGTGTCATGACAAAAATTAATAACACCAAAAAGCGTCAACAAAGACGAAAAGCTTTACAAGAAGCACAACTTCGTCAAATTATTGAAGAAGAAGTAGATAATGTATTTAAAGATTTGGAAAACGGAAAATTAGACCTTAACATTTCAGGCGACTGGGTGTATGGTAAGAATAAGCCGAGAAATTCCCGTAGAGGAAGAATTGCGCGTGGATTTAAAAGCATAGGGTTTAAATAGTGAAGTTACATAATACTGCAATACAGAATTTAATTAGAATATTTACAACTTACGGTGGGTTTCGAAGTGAACACAGGCTGGTCACAGAACTATCCAAAGTTAATTTTGATGTGTACACACAACAGTCTGGTAATCAAGTAATTGTCTTGAGAGAAGATGTCGATAAAGCATTAAAAAAGTAAGTATAAAAAATTAAGTACTTAAGCAAGGAGCCTTTAAAGGCTCCTTTTTTATTGTATAATTCATAGAGTTTGTATATAATGTAATGTAAACGGAGGAAAAAATGAATTATACAGTTGGCCAAATACTTTATCTACTTAGCACAAAGTCAATGAAAGTCTTCCCGGTACAGGTTGTAGAGGAGATAATAAAGAAAACTATCGAAGGAACAGGAGTGAACTATACAGTTCAACTTCCTGACAAAGAAAAAACACGTGCTGACCTAGCTGACTTAGATGTAAAACCTTTCACTGATGTAGTTGAATGTAAAAAGTTTATGCTCCAAAATGCAGAAGCTTCAATTGATAGCGTTCTTAAGAAAGCAGGCGCAGTTGAGAAAGTTTTTAAAGCAAAGAATGTTAAGGAAATTAAAGAGCCTATTGATAAAATCGTGCAAAATGAGGAAAGTGATGGTATAATAAATGTTGATATTGGCGGAGGCTTAAAAGCACGTGTTAATGTCAGTGAATTAGAAAAACTTAAACAGTAGGAATGCAAATTGAAAATACTATTACTTGATGGCTACAATTTAATACATCGTGCTAGATCCGGATTTACTAAAGGAGACTATGCGATTATCTTTAATTTCTTTAGAGGGGTTAGACCGCTTGTTGAGAAGTTTAATCCTGACAAAGTATACTTCGTTCTAGAAGGATATCCACAGTTCAGGCTTAAGCTTGATGAACATTATAAGTCTGACAGGAAAAGACCAGATGAATCCTTCTTGAAGCAAAAACGAGCTATTATTGATTTAGTGAAGAAACACATGCCTTTTGTTTCTGTGCGTCATGCAGAGTTTGAGTGTGATGATGTTATTGCAACTTTAACAGCAATTCATGCTAGAAAAGGAGATGAGTGCACAATTGTATCATCTGATAGTGACTTCATACAGCTTCACAATGCTTTTGATATACAACTTTACAATCCTGTTAAAAAGTCTTTTGTAGAAAAACCTGACTACGATTACGTTGTCTGGAAAGCACTTAGAGGTGATCCGACAGACAACATCCTAGGTATAAAGGGAATTGGTGACAAAACAGCACACAAGTTGGTTAGAGATCCAGGAATGTTAAAGGAATTATTACAGGATGAAAACAAGCGCGCGATATTTGAACGCAATGTCAATCTCATACGACTAGTTGACTTATCACAGAGAATTGATGAGATGGAGTTTGATTTTGGCAAATACTCGTTTGATTTTCTATATGAGGCTTTTGATAAATTTGAATTCAGTTCAATGCTAAAAGAGAAGACTTGGAATAAGTATTGCGAGACTTTTCAAGGTTTACAAGTGACAGGATTTAATTAAAATTATCTCTATATGGAGATGATTTATGAAAACTTTACTGAGTGATGAAGATCAGAAAAAATTGAGAGAAAGCAAAGTCATTGGAGACAATGAAGTCGTGTTTAGAGTCGGTGACTTGTATATCGCTGAGGATATCATTAAAGGTACAAAGCGTCAGGTTGAGGTCGGAAAACTTTTGACTGAACATACAAATAGAAGAGTATTGCGAGGTTAATATGATCGATCAAGTAAAGCGTGTTGTAAAGTTTGATGAGACACTTAGGGAAGAGTTGCTTAAAGGCATAGAGGTTTTGACAAATGCTGTTAAGGTGACAATGGGACCCAAAGGTAAAAATGTTCTAATCGAAAGAAGGGGAGAGCATCCTATTGTTACCAAAGACGGTGTTACTGTTGCTAAGTCCATTAATCTGTCTAAGCAATTCCAGAATATGGGTGTACAAATTATTAAAGAGGCAGCGTCAAGAACCGCCGATGATGCAGGAGACGGAACAACAACCTCTACAGTTTTAGCGCATGCTATGTTTAGTGAGGGTCTAAAGATGATAGCTGCCGGTCATGATCCTGTCGAAATACGGGAAGGTATGACAAAAGGATTGCAGTATGTTCTAGATCAGTTAAGTAGCAGTGCCAAAACTTTAGATAGCGATGATGAACTCTATCAGGTTTCGCTAATATCAGCAAACGGTGAGGAGAGTATTGCTAAGTTAATCAGTGACGCAGTTGCAAAGGTTGGAAAAGAAGGAACTGTCACCGTGGAAAGTGCTAAAGGATTTGAAAGCTGTTTAGCATTTGTTGAGGGCATTAAAGTAGATAGAGGATTTTTGTCTCCTTACTTTGTAACAGACCAGGATAAGATGCATTCAGTTCTGGAAGATTGCATAGTTTTGCTATGTGAAAAAGAGTTAATCAATCTTAAGGATGTAATGAAGCCTCTTGAAGTAGCCTTGGAAACAAACAAACCTATCTTGATTGTTGCCAATGAAATTTCTAACGATGTTATGCAAGGGTTAGTGCTTAACCGAGTTAAAGGTTCACTTAAAGTTTGTGCAATCAAGTCTCCGGGATTTGGGCAGGAGCGAACTGAGATGATGGAAGATTTGGCAATTATTACCGGAGGTCGGGTCTTTACTGAAGCAGATGATTTTAAAGATTTTTCCCCTGAAGATTTTGGTGTCTGCAAGCGCGTGATCGTGAAACGATCGGTAACTTTGTTTGTTGGCAACGGAAAACAAGATGACAAGATCGAAGAACGTGTCAATTCTTTATACGACAGACTTAAGGAGTATGATGTAGACGCTCAAGAAAAGAACTTTATAGAGTATAGGATTAGAAGACTAGTCGGAGGTATCGCAGTTTTAAAAGTTGGAGGAAGCACTGAGGCTGAGCTTATTGAACGTAAAGATAGAGTCGATGATGCACTTAATGCAACAAAAGCTGCACTTGATGAAGGCATACTTCCAGGCGGAGGTATTGCACTAGTTAGGGCTGTTAGTGAAGTAGAAACTCTATTTACAGAAAACGAAAGCTTTAATGCTGGTCTCAAAATAATTAAAAAAGCGTGTCATGCTCCTATGCGACAAATTGTCCAAAATTCTGGCAAATCACCAGACTTAATTTTCGAGCAAGTAAAAACCCTAAAAGGTAATCAGGGTTACGATGCACGTCATTCTGAATTCGGTGACATGTTTGATCTAGGAATACTAGATCCTCATAAAGTTGTAAGGTGTGCTGTAGAGAACGCAACGTCAGTGGCGTCCATGTTGTTATCAGCCGGCGCAGCAATGATAGAAGAAAAAGCAGACACTTTCTAAGATTGCTAGATAATTATATGCATGTCTGATAATATCGAAAATTTAGTTATTGAATCCCTGTACAAACTCGAAAGAAAGCTTGATAAGACTATACTAAGCCTCAAGCTTGAAAGAGAGACACACGTTCCCGACCTAATGACACGAATAAGAATCCTTCCGACAATTGCTGTCGTGGGGCAGAAAGCGAAAGTCAGAAGATTTTTTGATGGTGATGCACAATTATTCATAAGTGTAAAATACTTACCAAAGTCAGACGACATTATGCAGAGCTTGTCTTCACTTAGCAATATGATCAAGACACTCCCTGGAGTTAAATCAGTTGCTATCATCATGCATAACAAAAATAAAATTACAAAAGATGGTAAAAAGTTAATTTTCTAAGTATACTAATATAGCCCACAAAATTGGTTTTTAAAATTATTAGTTAGGAGTTCAACATGAGTTTTGTGATTACTGAATATGATTTGGCTAAACTAGATAACAAGTCATTGCAAGAATTATTTCTTAAAGTGCGTGCTAAATTAAATGCAGCTGTCAGAAAGAAAATAGATAGCAAAGCTATCAAAGATTTGCAAGTTGATATGTGTTATTTACAACGTGAAATAGAATTAAGATCTAAATAATAAAAATTAATTTTTAAAATGAAAATGCGTGCACATTTCTTGTTCTCGCAGTATAATAATATTGTAAATTGTAAATTAGGAGTTAAAAAATAAAATGAGTGATATATTAACAAGTTATTTTAAAGAAGTGTCAAAGTATCCACTGCTGACAAAAGCAGAAGAGGTAAGTTTGGCTAAGCGAATTGAGGCAGGTGATAGTTTCGCACGTGATAAAATGATTCAATCTAATCTAAGATTAGCAATCAGCATTGCGAAAAAGTATCATAAGTCAGGTTGCAGTATGGAGGATTTAATTCAAGAATCTAACATCGGCTTAATGCGTGCTGTTGAAAAATTTGACTGGAGGCGTGGTTTTAAATTTTCGACATACGCTTGCTGGTGGATAAGACAAGCAGTCACAAGACATGTAAGTATGCAAAAAAATACTGTTAGAATACCTTCACATGCAAATTCACTTAGCTGGAAGATAAAAGTTATGGTTGATGAGTATACTGAAGAGTTCGGTACACAACCTGACAATGAGGAAATTTCACACGCGTTAGGCGTATCTGTTAATCTTATTGAAGCTGCAAAGCAGTCTTTAAAGCTCCGTAACATTATTTCAATTGATACACCGATTGGAGGTGATGATTCTTCTAGAACAATAAAGGATGTTATTCCTGATGATGCACAGTCTGTTGAAGATAAACTCGACAACGAAAATCTAAGAGATTTAATTCGTCAAAGCTTACAATCGTTATCAAAAAGAGAAGAGCAAGTCTTAAGACTTCGATTTGGAATTGATGACATCATAGATACAAAACACATACACGAGGTAAAATAATATGTCAATGCCCAAAGGACACAAAGTTGATAATGGATACGGTACAGTATCCAATTTAGGTGGTAAGAGCTACAGTGAAATTTCAGAAATCATGACTTCTCGAGGACATGAAATGAATCACTCTACAGCTAGAAATGTTTTCATAAGTTCATTAAAGAAAATTGCTGGAAGCGCATGCCGGCTTTATGGGCTTAAACTTGATGACAAAGCGATTAAAAAAATTGCTTGTGATCCAAGGTTTCAAGAAAGCATATCAGAAATAATGAATGGAGATTAGGATGTATCAAGAAGCATTTAGACATATAAAGAATTTAAACTTGCAGACAGAGCTTTTAGAGGCTTTAGGATGGGATCAAGATCTAGTTGACAAGTTCAATGTGTGGTTTATAGAGTGTTTAAATGCTTCACACACCCCTGATATACTCTTAGAGAATGTAGAGAATACTTGGGGTGAAGACATCGTTGACATTGCTAAAAAGATAATTAAGTCTGAGATAGATAATATCAATGATGACAAAATAAAAGAAGCGAGAGTATACAATGAAGACTAACTATAATTACTTCCTACAACGCAGGAATTTGACTACAAAAACTATTATAGAAGCAAATCAAATTAAAAACTACGCAGAGTTCTTAGTTCTTTTAGAAGGACTCAAAGTAGAACCGCCCCCTCTGAAAGACGTTGAAATTTACTTTATAAAGGCAGAGGTTAAGAATGCAAAAACAAAAGTCGCGAGAAAGAAGCAAAATAATACCAGGGACTCTAGTAAAAAGAAAAGAGCTAGATCGAAAACACCCAACGCAGGTAGCAATGTTTCTAAGAGAGACACAGGATCAGATAAAGCTAGCTGATGCAACTAGTGCTGATTTTTTTGATGTGCTTTATAGAGGTAGAATTGTTTGTTGGCACGTGTCAAACTTAGAGTTAGTAGATGATATACTATGAACCTGGAGATATTGTTATTTACAATACGATTGCATTAGCCGGATATGATGTTCGAGTAGAATGGATCGATGAGGAAACCATAGGAATGGTTGTCAAAAGATTTGAGTTTGGTGAGAATGCGTGTGACAGAGCGTGGTTCAATAAAAATAAACCGGATATACAATTCCCTAAATTTGTTTATACTTTACTCAGTCTAGGGGAGACAATAGAAGTTTTAGATATTGATATCTTAAGAAAGATTTAAGGAGATAAAAGTATGACAAGAATGGTAGCAGTTTCTGGAGGATTTGATCCTATTCATGTTGGGCATGTTAGGATGATACAAGAAGCAGCAAAGCTCGGTGAGTATGTTGTTGTTATAGTCAATTCAGATGAGTGGCTAAAAAGAAAAAAAGGATATGCATTCATGACATTTGAAGAGCGCGCTGAAATACTATCAGCACTAGAAGGTGTCGATAGTGTTATTAAAGCTAATGATGCTGATGATACAGTTTGTGAAACCTTGCTTAGGCTTAAGCCTGACGTGTTCGCGAATGGGGGAGACAGAAAATCAGGTAACATACCAGAATATAAATTATGTGATGAGTTAGGTATTGAGATGATATTTGGTGTGGGAGGTAATGATAAACCACAATCTTCATCATGGTTGGTGAACAAAGTAAGAGGTCAAAAATGAAAACTATTTTATTCGATATGGACGGAACACTTACTCCTGAAAGATCTAGAATGACTATAAAGATGGTTCATAGTCTAGCTGCGTTGTCGAAAATTGCAAACATCGGCATCGTTACAGGGTCTGACATGAAATACATTCGAGAGCAATGCGGACCGCTATGGGATACAATCACCGGGATAATCACAGATAATGTATTTGTATTGCCATGCAACGGTACAAAAATGTATGAGTATACTGGTAGTAAATATGAGAAGACATATGAAGTTTCTATGGAAGAAGAGATGGGTGTTGAGCGCTACGGAAGAATTATTCATAAGCTTTTAGAAAATCAGATTAGATTAAGGTATACATTATATGGCAAGCGCTTTCCTTTGACAGGTAACTTTATTGATTGTAGAGGCTCGATGATTAACTGGTGTCCAATTGGAAGAAATGCGAACAAAGAACAACGTAAGATCTGGCAGAATCTAGATCGCCAGTATGGGATCAGAGAACAAGCACTTTCTAATAACTTTAGAGATCCTGCTTTTGAAGGCATTGAAATTAAGCTTGGAGGATCAACCTCGTTTGATATATTCCCGTGTGGGTGGGATAAAACTTATGCTCTTAATCATGTCGACGGTGAGCAGTGTTATTTTATCGGAGACAAATGTTTTGGACCTGGTAATGATAGACAGATATATGAAAGAGTACAGAAGGTAGGCTTAGGTGCATACAGTGTTTCGTCTCCCGAAGAAACAATAAAAATATTAGAAGATAAAATCATACCCGAATTGGAGGCATAATGGAAAAAGAAAACTTGGATAAACTGCTTAACTTAAGAAAGTTTTTGATTAAAGAACACAACTCTTTGGATGGTAAGACTAGTCCAACTACTGCAATAATAAGGCAAATAGAAGTTGCTAGAATTATTGAACATACGATCAGGCAGATCGATGATGTGTTAAAAGATCACGTAAAATTTGAATAGGTGAAGACAATTGCCTGCTCTTTCGAATACGTAATTTAAAGGAGGTAACATGGCATGAAAAACTTAATACTACTATTATTATTTACACTACTTGGGTGTAGGGACGACGGTCTTCACTATGTCAAAGAGATAAAACCTGAGATTATAGTTCATCCAACATCGCTAAATTTCGGTCACCTGCTTTCAGGTCACGAAACAAAAACCGACAGAGTTACAGTCATAAATGCTGGTAACTCTGATCTTTTTTTAGATGAATTTTTAATTGACAATCCTGACGGCCGTTATACACTAAGTTATGATCCCCTCGAGGTTTTAGAGCCGGAGCAGATCATGGATATTGAGGTCACTTATGAACCAGCAACCTACGAAGACAATCCAGCCACACTAACGATAATTTCTAACGATGAGGAGACTAGTCATGTTGATGTTGATATAACTGGGTGGGGGGATGCTCCTGTGCTTAAAGTATTTCCAGAAGACAATGACCTAGGGCAACTCTTTATCGGTTGTGACGCAGAAGATCAGATTACTTTCATGAATTTAGGTAATTTAGATTTAATCATTGAAGACATTACACAACTTACGTCACTGCCACAAGAGATATTCATAGATTACGGTAGCTTACCCGTCTTTCCTTGGAATTTAGTACCAGGTGAAATCTATAAGGTTGACGTTAAGTATAAACCCAGAGACATTGGCAGTGACGATTCACGCTTAACAGTTGTCAGTAACGATCCTATGCGGGAAAACTTTGAAGTCAAACAATACGGTGACGGTGTTATTGAAGAGTGGTTTATCGATTCTTGGGAACAAGAAGAAATACCAGTACTAGATATACTTTGGGTAATAGACAATAGTGGTTCCATGAGCTCTCATCAGTCTAATCTAGCTACAAACATAAGCTACTTTATGAATAACTTTATCCAATTAGGCGTTGATTATAATATGGCAGTTATAACAACCGATGATCCTAGCTTCTCACAAATCATAACAGACCAAGACGCAAATGCAGTTACGCTTCTTGCACAATCAGTTGTAACAGGAACTTATGGCAGCGGTATTGAACGTGGAATACAAATGGCATATGAGTCACTTTCTGATGCAAATTACGCAGGACCTGGAGGAAGTTTTTTTAGACAGGATACAAAGTTAGTTGTTATATTCGTCTCAGATGAACCAGATCATTCATATTCTACTTGGTCTTCTTATACATCATTCTTCGATCAGCTTAAGCCGGCCGGCTATTTTATTCCGTTTGGTATTATCGGAGACCCTCCTTCTGGCTGTGGTGGAGGTTGGCAAGGCGCACAATATGGTGAAGGTTACTATGAATTGATCAATCACTATGGTGGTTCTTGGTATTCAATTTGTGAGACGGACTGGGGAACACAGATGCAATCGCTAGGTAATCAAGTAGTTACACAGTCTAGATTTAGTCTGTCTGAAGATGATCCGGTGGAAGAAACAATTTCAGTTTTTGTGGATGGTCAGCAGTTTGAAGAAGGCTGGTCCTACGATTCTACTACTAATCAGGTAGTTTTTGAGACAGATTATGTTCCTGAGCCCGGACAAACAATACGCGTTGAGTACGCCTTATGGGGTTGCTAGAAAAACTAAAGATACCTACAAAAATAGTTTTAAGCTTTATCTTTGGCATATTATGCGGAAAAATAATATTAACACAGTATGAAGCTGTAACATTCAAACCTTGGGTGTGGAACAAGCCTCCTGTAGTGTTAAATTGCTATGGGCCTATGTTACGTCCGGCTTACATCGAAAGGTCTGTTCAATATTGGGAGGATCTAGGAGAAAAAGTGTTATTTATAGAGTATATTCCTATACACAAATTATGTAAGGACAAATACAAAATAACTCCCGGGTTTATAAAAATATATCAAGGTAGTGACGCATCTTTCAATTCTGAAGCAACTTTAGCTTTTACCAAAAGGAAAGCATCGACAACGACTGGAATACTTGGCGCGAATATAATTATAAGACCGGGAACATACACAATAAAGAACCTACTTACACATGAATTTGGTCATGCCTTTGGCTACACACATGTAGAAGAACTTGGCCACATAATGCACCCAGTTACAGAAAAGATGGGTGATAAATTCTGGATACCTTAGCGGTGATATATGATTAGAGAGTTTGAAAAGAAGATAGAGAAGTTTATATCAGAAAAAATACCAGACCCGATAAAGCTGGTATTTTTTTATGGGTTAGCCTTTTATGCTGGTTATATAGTCGGTGACTTTGGATATAATAATTATGAAGATGCAATTATCATGATGTGTCAGGTGCACTAACCACAATGATAGGTACATGCAATTAAATATTTTTTATACGCCACACCTTCGTGATCAATTGTGTCCGTAACTGAATTCCAGTCTACAGTTTGTGTGCACTTAGCAACTGTATAGTTGTGTAGTATATCATCATCTTGAAGCATACCGTAACCTGCTATATTTGAAGTGGTGATGTAATCTCCATTTTCTATGTTTCCACCAATGTTTGTCACCCAAACTTTACCTTCGCCAATAGCATTAGCAATCACACCTGTCCAACCTTCAGGAACTTTTTTAGCACGTCCGCTCATTAGTTTATTGCTTTGTACCACACCATAGACAGACTTTGACTTGGCAGAAGAAGACAATCGAGATTTTGGAAGTGCACAAGTCGATATAGCTATATCTTTATCTATCCATAACTCACCTGTTGATTCAATAATCAAACCTCGTGCATAAGAAGCTTGCGTGACAGTATCGTGTGTACCGGTGAATGAGTCCACAATACGAATTCCGCCTGATCCATCACCTGAAATGACGCCAACCAGTTCAACATCATCAGGGTTGTGTGTAGGGTTAGTTCCCCTATCTTTGTCGTAGAAAGCAATAAAATGATTATCGTGTCCTGCTTCATCTTGGTGACTTATTCCATTGTGAGATTGCCCTTTACCAATTATTATATTTATACCCGAAGATCCTGTCGTGACTGACCGGTTGACAAATGTAGCCACGCCTTTGTTACTTGAAACATCGTTCGCATTTAAACCAGCGTTGTTTGCTACGTACAAACCCCCTGCATTCAATAAGTAATTTGAGTACTGTACGTCTCCTGTTGTATTGAGTCCAATCATTGCTAACCCTAGCGCTGAACTTGCTTTTGATCTAAAAGCTGTATAGTTATTATCTGTCACTATGCGTACATCCACATCAGATTGTGCAGCATTAAATGTCAAACCGTTCGAAGTGGTATACTCAGCCAAAAATTTTAGAGAATGATCAGCTGGATGTGCAAACCACTGAGAGGATTTAACCCTATCAACAACGATAGCTGCGTCTTGACCTCCGTTTATAGACCCAGTTATGTGCACGCTTCCAGATACTATGGCTTTAAAGTCTGTCGAATATTGTGTTCTCGCAGCACTCGTTGGATTTCCTATCGAGAACGCTTGGTCTTGTATTCTAGCAACTTCTAGGGGCCCTGTAGGGTGCCCCGGTGAAGTCTTAAAAGTTAGTTTTCCTTTCCTCCTGTTGCCTGAATTCGCATCGTCAACTTGAGCGTCTATGACTACTGACTCATGCAGACCGTTGGAAACATCATTTGCTTGACAATTAAAAGATAACTTTCCTATACTTTCACCGGTGTCAATGCCCGGCGACAGATTATATCTTTGAAAGTAAAAAACAGGTGAGATTCCGCCATTACCGTCAAAGGTTTCAATAGCTGCGCTACTAGACACAACTAAGTTGACATCGTTGTGACTACCTCCTTGTCCTATAAATACCCTTCCTTCGTCGTCAATTTCCACGCGAGTTAAACTGGTTGTTGAGTTTTCAGGTGTAGTTTTGAATACTAGTTTCCCGGGCGTGCTAGCTCCGTAAGTCCAATCTTCAGTTGCAATACCATTTATGAAAGCACCGTAATTGTATGTAGAGTCGTTCGCAGTACCTCCAAATGCAATGCTTCCGAATTGATGATCTTCCTCAATGGAGCTTCTATGGTTTGCCATTGTTATCTGTCCGCCACCGGATCCCTGCTTATTAACATGCAATTCTGATTGTGGGTTCGTGCTACCTATACCAACCTTTCCGTCATTAGCTATCGTCATTCTTTGATTTAGATGTTGACTACCATTAGGTGTGGTCCAGAACTGCATTTCAGATCCTTCTGAGCCTCCTGGTGTCCAAGCTTCTGTTGCCATTCCTATGACTGCGACACCAGGGTAGAAGTTTGTATCGTCTTCACTCCCGCCAATAAAAAATCTACCCAATTCCATGTCACTAGTAATTGATGCCTGGTTTCTATACAAGCCTAAATCTGCTGAAGTAGTATCTCTTATAACAGTTTCACCTGATATGTGCAAAGGAAAACCTGGGCTAGCTACGTGAATACCTACCCGATCATTTGAAGAATTGTAGTTAATGTTTGCTGTTGCTCCAACTACTCCGTTATTGTTGTAAAGAATCTGACCATTTGATCCGGGAGCAGTAACGCCAGAATTTGAAAATATACCGCCAGAAACAACTAAGTCACCTCCAACTAGTGTAGTCCCTTTTATAGCAGTGCCTCTAGAGTTAAGTGAACCTGAGATAAAACAGAATACATCTGTAGCATTCTCATTAGGTGGGCCTGATTCTCCAATGTTCACTCTATCAGTAGAAGCATCTATAAATAAGGCATTAGGCTTGTTTTGTGTTTTTGCAATGAAATGGTTTTTGTTAGTACTGTTATCATTTATTATAACACCTCCCAAATTCACCTTCAAAGCCAAACCATTTTGCCCGTAGATTTCAGTTTCAACCGGGCTTGAATCTTTATTAATTTTAAAAGAATCAGTTGAAGCTTCTTCGATCTGTAAGAATTCAGTACCCCCTGCAGTTAAAGTTATTTTATCTTCTTGGAATCTTAAGTTTGTGTTAGATCCGACGTCATTCCTGTGGTGAATGTATTCACCTACTGACATACTACCTCCCACTTCTAATTTATAAGCGGGAGTATCAGTTCCAATACCAACTCTTCCGTTAGAAAGTACGTGTACAGTATTGATTTGTGCTGCACCTGAGACATGAAGATCTCCACCAAAAACAGATGTACCTTTGACTGTTGTACCCATTGAGTCAATTGTACCTGATACAAATAAGTTTGTGTCGGTAAAATTAGACGGGTTAGGGCTAGTTGCGCCACCTGTTGTACCTGATAAGATCATAACTGCCTTATCTTCACCTGATCTGATGTGAACTTCTTTAGATCCACTAATTACTAAATCGTCATCAGTCTCAGTAAAAATAGATGCTATTGTTTCTTGTGTTGTTGTTGGGCTTCCCGAAGCTGAGCCTCCCGTGAAGGCTTGTGTATTATTGGCTAATACAGTTAAAGTACTCATTGTTGATAAGAAAGTAATACTATTCCCACCAGTTCCAGCTACATTCGCTGTTAAAGTAATTCCTCCGGTAAAGTCTGGATTCACTGCGGCGGACACAGCAGCACGATTACTAGAATCACCATTACCTGTGTATGATCCTGCCATGTAATATTTTGCTTGTGACAGCGTTGCAGTCCCATTGATGGCAGCAATAATATTATCTCTCATTGTTGCAAAGTCTGTTGATCTCACAATAAATACTTTGTCTGCACTGTTTGGATTGTTTGGTGAATCAAATATTCGATATAAGTACAGTGTACCGTCATTAATTCTGAACTCAGAGCCATCCACCGGTAAATTACCAGAATCTATCCTCAAACCCTTGGACCCATTACCAAGTAACTGCGCTGCCTGAGCTGATCCACCTGATGTGCTTAAGGAATCAAATACCATTTCACGCTGAGCGTCGTTAGAAATAATTCTAATAACTTGATTATTTGTACCATTAGCAGCGATCTCCACAGATCCTGTTGCCACTATTGCGACCCCTTCTTTGGATGCATAATTTGTATCTATAGAACCACTTACAACAATACCTTCGTTGAAACGCATTGTCGAGGTTCCCATATTTCTTATTCTTCCCATAATATTCTTCCTGTAAATTAAGCGTTAACAGTGTATAATTATCCCGTATTGTGTTAAAAGAAATGAATTTATCTATACCTCTGACAATGTTGTGTCTTATCATAGTTGCCTTATTAATGTTGGTCAGAAACTTAAAGGCACATAAGGTGACTGTCGCCAAAAAACAGATACAACGGATAGATCAAGAGATAGAAAAGATTAATGATCATTATAAGATTAAACAGTTATTAAAGTTACGTAAGAAAATAAGCAAGAAGATCGATAATTATTGATAGCTGTAATAAGAGGTGATATATGAAAATAACTGAACATCAATTGCGTAAGTTAATAAGCGAAGCTCTCAAAGGTTTGCGTTACGCTTCTAAAAAAACTGATGGGGGCTATGACTTTTTAGATGCTCCTCCTGAAGATATGGAGTCTGCATACGGTAAAAAGTTGTCATCCGGTCTTGGCGATGTTAAAGCAATCAGCAGTTTTTTTGAAAACTCTATTCAAGATGTTAATTTAATTTTTGTTCCTGATGCTGTTTTTTATGAGATAGGAAAAATATTATGGGATCAAAAATTAACAACTGATGTAGTTTTTAAAGCCAGCGACTTTTTTGGTTTTCTAGATACAGCAAAAGCTGCTATCAGAGGAATGTCAAAAGAACTGGAAGATGTACGAAGTCTCGTTGATGGAAATGCGATCAATGTTGTTGTCCAATATACCGGTGATAAAGACCCAAATACATTTCCTATTTCTCCTAGCTGGTTAGCACATGATGTCTTTGGTCATGTAATAAATAGATTCGGCGGGTTTATAAAGCAATTAGGCTACTTGCTAGATAATATTAAATATGGTATGGGTGATATTGAACAAGGTGGCAGTGTTGATAAGAAGTTAGGGTTAGAATACATGGATGGTCTTTTAGGAGTAATTAAACGTGGTGAATTAAGCGCGCCTCCAGGAATACCCGAAGTAATGCAAGGATTAGCAAAAGATTTTAATGATGCTGGTTTTACGCCCACGACAACAAAAGATACCCCGGGATTATCAACTTTCGACTATTCAGCGTCAGTTTTTGCTTGGTATTTTGCTTTTGGATCTTGGCCTCCAACAATTCAAAAAGCTAGCAAGGAGGGTTTAATAGACGCTGGGTTTCTTAAGAAGCTAGAGACTTATATTAAAGATGAATTTAAAAAGTTGTTAGGGCGTGTACTAGTAACTTCACATGGTGACTTTGGATAAAGTATATGAAATTAACAAGAAAGAATTTAAGAAAATTAATCATTGAAACACTCCAGGAAGGAATAGGATTTGGACAAGATCCCTATGCACCTACAGGAAAACTTATCGTCACAAAGAGGTCAGATCCGAGATACTCAGCTTACGTCGGTTACGAGATACAAGGTGTAATTAGAAACCTCATAGATGGGAGCTCTATAGACAGACGTAATGTTACACTTGATTTTGGCGACCTAATGCCTCCTTTGACTCACCACTATGTTTTAGTAGGCAACACAGAGTTTGATGCTGACTTACAGAAATTTAGTGACAGAGGCTCAGAAAGAGACATATACGACAGACAATTAGGAATGATGCTCAGACCGTGGATGGAGGCAAACAATGGAGAAAATGAACAACGATTTATCCGTGACTTAGTTAATACGAAGCTAAAGGAATTAGGTTACTTGCCAATGAATGACGAAACATTTAATAACATTTCAATACAATATCTTGAACAGCCTGTTTCCCTAGACAAGACAAAAGCAAAGCATCCGCAAACAGGCGAAGATGTTTATGCTGCAATGGATTTTCCAGGTGATCCGGATGGTTTAAGAAAAATAGGGTTTAAGACTGATTTTGATTAATGTATAATATGTTGTACAAAGAATAATAATTCTGTATAATTAACTGAACAAGGAGGAAAATATGTCAGATAAAAAATGTAAATGCTGTAAATGCTGTACGTGTAGCTGCTGTTCTTAAAAATGGTAAGAGCATTGACTATAGTCAATGCTCTGTTTTATGGGCCCGTAATGGTATCGACGGGATAGAATCAAGGGGAGAGTGCAACTAGGTGAGACGCGACCTTAACAGTTCAAAACTTTATAATTGCCAATAATAATTTGCATTTCGAAGCTGTAGCGTTAGCTGCATAATCGGGTGGTTTCCGTTA
>MDTA01013805.1_pt1 | contig 16586 bp, 15 predicted proteins | sample 811151 | NCBI WGS metagenome assembly MDTA01 (sample SAMN05326648, study PRJNA326480) | marine metagenome | isolation source: seawater | place: Indian Ocean: South | collected 2010 | reverse complement strand
TATACCTTGAAGATAGTTTCTGTTTCCAATTGATAAACCAAAAGGTGTTACATCCTTAAGCACTCCTGTCATTCCTCCAATCATTGCTAATCTCCCAATTCTTGTAAACTGTTGAACAGCAGAGTTTCCACCAATGACAACTGAGTCCTCGATAGTTACATGTCCACCTAATGGCACGTTATTGGCTATAATAACGTTATTACCTATTTTACAATCATGAGCTATATGTGATGAAATCATAAATAAACAATTATTGCCTATTATTGTTTTAGATCCACCTCCCTCCGTACCAGGATTAATAGTGACATATTCTCTGATAATATTTTTTTCTCCTATAGATAAGTTATTTTTTTCATTATTGTATTTTAGGTCTTGAGGTTGCGTACCAATACATGCAAATGGAAAAATTTTTGTTCCTTTTCCAATTTTCGTATTTCCTTCAACATGAACATTTGAAACTAAGACTACATCATCTGATAGCTCTACGTTCGGACCAACATAACAAAAAGGACCGATTTTCACTGAATTAGAAATTTTTGCATTTTTATCTATAACACTTGTGCTATGAATCATTTGTTTCTATCCACTATTGTGGCTGACCATTCTGCGTCGGCCATTCTTTTTTCATTTACTTTTGCTGTACCTTTGTACTTCCAAACCCTGCCATGAGACCTGATAGCTTCTATTTCTAAATGCAATTCACAATCAGGTATAACAGGATTTCGAAATCTAGCTTTGTCTACTCCCATCAAATAGACTAGTTTATTTGCATATTCTTTTGGATCAATTCCATAAGCTGTTAAAGCTGCAGCTGCTTGACCGAAAGCCTCAACAATAAGTACGCCTGGCATCACTGGTTGATCGGGAAAATGTCCTTGTACATAAAAACTATCTTTTTTTACATACATAATAGCTGTCGCAGATTTTAAATGTACAATATTTGTTAATTTATCGATTAACAACATTGGTTCTCTGTGAGGTAGTAAAGATTGTATTTTTTTTTTATCTATTTCCGTCTCACTCATTTTTGTTATTTTTTTTAATAAAATCTTTTAATGACACAGCAGGATATCCCATTACAGTTTGATTGTCCCCTATATCTTTTACCACTCCACTTCCACCGCCAATCTTTACATTATTTCCAATTATTAAATGTCCAGAAATGCCAGCTTGACCTCCAATTGAAACATTGTTGCCAAGTCTGGTGCTACCCGCGAATCCTACTTGACCAGCAATCATACAATTAGAACCTATTATCACATTGTGTGCGACGTGAACTTGGTTATCCAAATAACTGTTTTTACCTATGACTGTGTCACTCACCGAACCGCGATCTATTGTGCAACCTGATGCGATCTCTACGTTTTCCTCTAAAATTACTTTACCAATATGAGGAAATTTAAAATTTTTATCTTTTAAAGGAATAAAGCCAAATCCTTTCTGTCCTATCTTGCAATTATCTTGAATCACCACGTTTTTATTTATTATTGTATTTTTGATAACATTGCTTGAGCCAATAATACATTTATCTCCAATTTTAACACCTTGTTCAATGATTGTATTTGCTCCAATGATTGAATTTTTACCTATTTTGACATTTTTTCCAATTAAAACATTATTTCCAAATTTTACATTTGTATATTTTTTTTTTGAAGGTTTTCTTAAAGTAAGATCAGGGTAATCAACGTCGGCATAAGGATAGATTGTTTTGAGTGCCTTAGCTAACTCAAAAAGAACGTTCTTTACTATTACAATTTCTAAGCCTGGAGGTAAATGTGCTTTCAATTTATCTGTGGTTATACAAATTCTCGATTTTGTATTTTTTGCATATGTTTTATATTTTACAGAATCAAAAAAAGTTAAATCATTTTTTTCCGCTAGATGTAAAGGTTTGACACTTTCAATTTCAAAATTATTTTTAATTTTTTGTTTAGGAAATAAAGATTGTGCTTTAATTTTTTTTTTTAAAAAAAAATTAGAAGTCATATTTAATTTAAATTTACAGACTTTAATTTAAGGTTTAAAGCTTTCATTATATCTTTTGTAATATCTAAATTTTCATCTGCGAGTAAAATACTTTTTTTATCAATTACCATTCTAATTTTTTTTTCTTTCATATAATCGCTTATTACCGGATTAAGATTTTTTAAAAGAGTGTTTCTGGCTTTAGATCTTTGTTTTGCGATACTCTCTAATAATTGACTTCTCTCTTTTTGAAGGTTTGAAACATCTTTTCTCAAATTCGTAACTTGTTTTTTATATTCTTCTGCGGAGATCACCTTTTTTTGTTGGATTATTTTTTTTTCTTCCTCTTGAAGTTTTTTTTCTTTATCTTTAATACTCTTTATACCATTCTCTAGTTTGTTTTTTAAAAAATTCTGAGCTTTTTTTCCAGCTTCACTCTCATTTAGAATTAATTTAAAATCCACATAATGAGGAACTTCGGCTTTTAAAAATGTCTGGAAACTTAAAAATGAAAATATTAAAAAGATAATAATTTTTCTTAAAGGAGTCATTAAAATGTTGTTCCTAAATTAAAATTAAATGACTCAGTTTCATCGGTATCTGCTTTTGAAATATTTTGTGAAAAGGTAAAAGTCATAGGTCCAATTGGCGACATCCAGCCTGCACTCACTCCAGCGGAAGATCTAATTTTATTACTTTCATCAATTGAGCTATCATAATCAACTCCCCATACATTTCCAAAATCTAAGAATAAACTCACATCTGTATTGGTATCTTCAGGAAGAAAATTAGGCAATTTAGACTCAAAATTTAGTGCAGCTGCATAATTTCCACCAATGTGATCTGTCCCATCTTTTGGTCCTACTTTATTTTTTTCAAATCCCCTTAATCTTGAAGAACTCAAACCTTTTCTTTTACTTAAACGCACATCATCTGAGCCTAGCCCATCAATAGTTGAAAGATAAAATTTTGCAGCACCGATTATATTTTCGTTATTGAAAGATTTATAACCACTTGCGGCAAAGAGATTAGACAAATACGATTTATCAGCAATTACTGGGATAGATTGTCCAAAAGTAACAATTGAACCACTAGTCGGATTGAATGATCTGTTTCTTTTATCATAAGTAAAACCATAATCTCCCGCTAATTCTTCAAATGAACCACTTTGTTTTTTTAATGCGTCTGAGGCTGTATCTAAAGTTCTTAGATCATCATAACTAACACTTAAACCTAATTTAGCATTAACATCTCTATATTGTTCAAACGCTGTTCCAGCACGAGCACTGAAAATTGTATTTTCGTAGCCTTGGTCTGGTTTGTCATTTTCCTCACTAGAAATCGAATAAAATATTGAGTTTCCTAAATAATTATAATTAGGATCATTATAGCTTAAAGTTCCTGTTAATGACTCTTGATCAACCTCTATATCAAAAGACACTGCTTTTCCCTCTCCGAGCCAATTATTTTCTCTAATATTAAAGGCAAAACTTCCTCCATTTGTTCCCACTCCGGCTCCAGCACTTATTTCTCCAGTAGCTTTTTCTTCCACTGTTATATCAATGATCCTAAGATCATTTTTACTTCCATTAGAAATTTTATAATCAACTTTTTTAAATATATTTCGACTTCTTATATCCGCGATGGATCTTTCGAAGTTTACTTTTGTGAATGGATCTCCCTCATCAACTTTTAATTCACCTCTTACTACATCCTCGTTGGTTACGTTGTTTCCAATTATATTTATTCTTTCAACTAATATTTTATTTCCCTCAAAAATATTGAACACTATATTTATCGCATCACCTTCAATAATTTCTTCCACATTATGTTCAACAAATTGTAAACGGTTATTTTCTATAATGGTGTCTATCTCATCCAGGATCTTTTTAACCTTGAAAGGCGAATAGTATTCACCAATATATTTTTTATAGACTTTGTTTACAGGAAAAAAAATCTTTTTATCAAATACATCATCTAAGTTAGTTGAGATTTTCTTAATAATATATCTTTTTCCCTCTTCAATTGAGTAGATTAAATTAGCGGTATTTTCATTTGAAATTTCAGCAAGATTAGAATTTATTTTTACATCATAAAATCCAAGAGATTTGTAATAATTAGATAAAAGTCTTATATCAAGTTGAATCAAATTTTCACTTAAATTTGTATTTCGCGAAATAATTTTCCAAAATTTGTCCTCTTCGCTGGCAACTATTTCTCTTAATCGTTTACTTTTAATTTGTTGATTTCCAACAAATTTTATAGACTCGATTTTTGTTTTAGTTCCTCTTTCAATCTCTATCAAAAGATCATAAGTATCACTGTCAATTTTTTTTAATTTCGATACAACTTTTGTAGAATTATAACCAATCGACGAATAAAGATTTTTAATATTGTTAATGTCTTTGGCTAAAAGTGATTTGATATATGGTCTTTTAGATTTAACATTCATTATTTTTTTTATTCTATCTATATAATTATTGCTCTTCTCTCCTACAATTATTAATTGATTGATTATTGGGTGCTCAGTGACCTCAACAGTAAGTATATTCTGTTCAACTTTTATTTCTATATTTTCGAAAAAATTCGTATCATTCAAATTTTTTAAAATTAGGTCTATGTCACGCTCAGTATAATCTTTTTTAGTTTCTATATTTCCATAGATTATAATTGTTTCGTCTGAAATTCTTTTATTTCCTTCAATTTTTATTTCATTAACAATTTCCGCTTTTAGCGTTAAAAAGAGGAAAAAGCACAGAAGTGTTATAAAAAAATTTTTAAACATAGAGATTAAATTGTTTCAGTTTTTCTAAAGTTCTTTTCTTTGCCCAGTTATTAATTTCATTGATAATCTTTATAGTATTGGGGTGTTTTACAGCATTATTTTTATAATTACTATCTTTAAGAATCTTTTTTAGAACCAAAGAAATAGAAAAAAATTGAATGTTTTTTCTCAAAAATTGATCAACTAAAACTTCATTCGCTGCATTAATAATTATTGGTGTTGAAGGATGCTCATTAAGTCTTTTTTTTATGTCAATAATGGGAAAAATTTTTTTTTCAACTTTTTTAAAGTTTAAATTTTCAATCTTTTTCCCTGATTTTAAAAATAAATTAATATCTATTTTATTATCAAAGATAGCATTAGCTAAAGGTATAATCATTGATGTCTCGTGATAAATAAATTTTTTTAACCCATTTTTAAGCTCTAATATTGCATGAACCAAAGACTCTGGATGAATTAAAATTTCTAATTTTTTCATTGGGATATTAAATAATTTTTGGGCCTCAATTAATTCTAAAATTTTATTCATTAAAGTCGCGGAGTCCACAGATATTTTCTTTCCCATTCTCCATTTTGGGTGTTTAATTGCATCTTTTGGTTTTACTTTTCTTAATTGAGAGTGTTTAAAATTTAAAAAAGGACCTCCAGAAGCTGTGAGATATATTTTTTTTATCTCACTTTCTTTATGATTTTCTAGGAGTTTCGAAATAGAAAAATGTTCAGAGTCAACTGGAATAATTTTTGTTTTTGCTTTTAATGAAATTTTTTTAATCAAACTCCATCCACAAATTATTGACTCTTTATTTGCTAAAAGCATTTTTTTACTTTTTTTGATCATTAAAATAGTAGGTGAAAGTCCCTCTATTCCCGGTATAGCTAAAACAGTTATATCTGAGGTTTTTTTAAGGTGTTTGGTTTCAAGAACTTTAATTATTTTGATTTTATGATTTCTGAATTTTTTTTTAGCTTTTTCATAGACCGTTTTATTATTTATCAAAAAAATTTCTGGTCTATATTTATTAATTTGTTTGCAAATTAACTTATAATTTTTATCTGCCGAAAAAAGATATGGTTTAAAATGACTCTTTTTTAAGTCTAAAATTTTGAGTGTACTAAGTCCAATTGAGCCGGTAGATCCTAATATGGAAATTAATCTTCTCATCTAATTCAAATATACTAAAGTAAAAAAACCAATGGGAACCCCTAATAAAATTCCATCAATTCTATCTAGTACGCCACCATGGCCAGGTAAAATGCTGCCAGTATCTTTTATTTTTGCTTTCCTTTTTAAGTAAGAAAATATTAGATCACCTAATTGACAAAAAATTGAAGTTGTTAATGCAATTATTACGACACTATAATTTAAGAACTGAATTGAAGAAAATAAAAAAATTACCACGGTAAGCGTAAAAATAATTGACCCTAAAGAACCAGCGTATGTTTTGTTCGGACTAATTTTTGTGAGTTTTGGTCCTTTAAATATTCTTCCAAATATGAAACCACCAACATCTGATGCTATGCATCCTAACAGCAAGATATAAAGTGTTATTTTTAAACCGTCTATATTTGAAAAAAAGAAGAACATGAAACAAAAAATTGAAATATATATTATAAAAAATGAGTTTATAAAAAATTTATTAAGTTTATTAGTAAATATATTTTTTGTAAGGTTCAAAAATTCCAATATAGACATGACGCCAACCACGATTAGAAAATAAAGTAAGATTAAATTAAAATTAAAAATAAAAAATAATAAACTAAGCAAAATTAATGAAGTAAAAATTCTTTTTTTTAAATTATTTGAAATCATATATTTCCATAGTTTCTTTGAATTTTTTTAAATTTTTTAATAATAGCTGATAAATCCTTGGTATTAAAATCTGGCCAAAGTTTTTTTAGAAAGAAAAGTTCAGTATATGCAAGTTGCCAAAGTAGAAAATTGCTTAGTCTTTGATGGCCTCCAGTCCTAATCAAGATATCTGGATTTGGCATACCTTTTGTATATAAGTTTTTTTCAAAATTTTTTATAGTAAGTTTTTTCTTTGTTTTTTTTAATGTTTGAAAAATTTCTATTTTAGAACCGTAATTTAAAGCTAAATTTACAATAATCTTTTTATTTTTTTTTGTAAGTTTAGTGGTGTTTTCTAAAGTAAATTTTAAATCCGATGAGAATTTCTTTATTTCTCCGAGAATATTTATTTTAATTCCTTGATTAATTATATTTTCAATTTCTCTATTAAAATAATTTTTAATAAGCTTAAATAAATAGCTTCTTTCGTGTTTTGGTCTTTTCCAATTTTCTGATGAAAAAACATAGAAAGTCACTATTGGTATATTAAGTTTTATTGCACTCTTTACAATTTTTTTTACTGTCTCTACCCCTTTAAAATGTCCAAAGTTTCTACTTTTTCCTTTTTTTTTACCCCACCTACCATTGCCATCCATGATAAAGGCAATATGGGTGAGTTTGTTCATATCTGGCTTATCTCTTTTTCTTTTTCAGCTAATATTTTTTCTATATTTTCTATATTTTGATCTGTGAGTTTTTGTATATTTTTTTCATATTTCTTATTATCATCTTCTGACAATTTTTTTTCCTTCAATTCCTTTTTTAGTTCCTCATTAGCTTCCCTTCTAATGTTTCTTATAGAAATTTTACTTTTTTCCCCCATAGTTTTTAAAACCTTAATTAATTCTTTTCGTCTATCCTCTGTTAAATCTGGAATTCTTAGTCTAATAATTTGACCATCATTTTGTGGGTTAATGCCTAACTCTGATTTTTGGATAGCACTTTCTATCAAAGAGATATTTGTTTTATCCCATACCTGAATAGATATTAATCTTGCTTCGGGAACACTTACAGTTGCAAGTTGGTCAATTGGCATTAATTGACCATAAACATCAACCTTAATAGTATCAAGCATATTAGTATTTGCTCGACCGGTTCTTAACGTAGATATATCTTTTTTAAAAGATTGTATACTTTTATCCATTTTGGATGAAAAATTTTTTTCGTTAAAATTAGTACTCATTTATTAAACTCCTTCTCCAACTTTATATTATTAAACTCCTTCTCCAACTTTATATCTTATAAAATCTAAAATTTGTAATGGTACACCTGATGAGTTTTCTTTTAGAACATCAGAAACCTTTTTTTTAGGATCCATTATCCATTCTTGATTTAAAAGTGAATTATCATTTAAAAATTTTGATATTTTTCCTTTGGAAATTTTTTCAGCCATTTCTGCAGGTTTGCCAGTATTAATTATTTCCGCCTTAATAATTTCTAACTCCTTATTTACTAAACTTTTTTCTATTTTTTCTTTTTCTATCGCTAATGGATTTGATGCAGCAATATGCATTGCTATTTTTGAGCCAATGTTTTCATTTTTTCCTTTAATAATTCCACTTAATTTTACTACAGATATAATTTTACCAATTCCTTTTTCAATTGCGGAATGTACGTAAAAAAAATTTGAACCATTAGAATTGTTAAAAAATTTTGCTCGCCTAATTGTTATTTTTTCTCCAATTTTAGCAATTAAATTTACTAAGTTGTCTTCTACGGAGACTCCGTTCTTCATTTTCATTTTTTGTAATTTATCTAAATCACTTTTAGAATAAAAATTAATTTCAGAAAGTTCTTTGCAAAAATTTATAAAATCTTTATTTTTAGCAACAAAGTCTGTTTCGCTGTTCACTTCAATTAATGAAATATTACCCGAGTCTTCTGTTACCAAAACTAAACCTTCAGATGCGGTTCTGCTCATTTTTTTTGATGCTTTGGCTATTCCTTTTTTTCTTAAAAATTCAATGGATTTTTCTATATTACCTTTTGTTTCGTCTAAAGCTGCTTTGCAGTCTTTAAAACCAACGCCGGTCATTTCTCTTAGTTTTTTTATATTATTTAGCAAATCTTTATTTGTCATTGGGCTTGTGATTTAGAGATTATTTTTTTTTTGTATTAGTTTTCTTCTCTTCAGCTTTGTCTTCTGATCCCTTAATAAATTTTTGTGCATCTAAAATTGTATTTTTTAAAAGTTCACAATATAAACTTATAGATCTTCTTGCATCATCATTTCCTGGTACAGGAAAATTTATACCGGTAGGATCTGAATTAGTATCTAGTATAGCTATAATTGGAATCCCGAGTTTTTTTGCCTCTGCAACAGCTAAAGACTCGATGTTTGTGTCTATTATAAATATTAAATCAGGCGTCTTCTTCATTTCTGAAATTCCTCCTAGAGATCTTTGTAATTTTTCTTTTTCTTTACTAAATTTAAGAATCTCTTTTTTTGTAAAACCAAGGTTTTCTTTTGATAATTGATCTGTTAATTTTTTTAATCTCTTTATGGAATTTTGAATTGTATTCCAGTTTGTGAGCATTCCTCCAAGCCATCTATAATTAACGAAATATTGTCCTGTTTCTTTAGCCAAATCACTTACTTGTTCAGAAGCTTGCTTTTTTGTAGAGACAACTAATAACTTTCCTCCACTTGCTATAACTTTATGTACCTGGACTAAAGCGTTCTTAAGAAAGTCAACTGTTTGCGTTAAATCTATAATATGAATTGAATTTTTTTCTCCAAAAATATATTTTTTCATCTTTGGATTCCACCTCAATGTTTTGTGCCCGAGGTGTACACCAGCTTCTAATAATTGTTTTATATCAACTTTAGGTACGTTCATAATTTTTTCCGGTTAACCCACCACAGTAATTCCAATTAAATGGACCGGTAGGGCATTGCCCTTGAAACTGTGTGCGAAATTAGGACCACATATATACAATCGATTTAAAAAATCAACTGCCTAAACTGATATTTTTTCAACGTATTTCTTAGCTTTTAGAGCTTTAAGGTGTTTTAAATCGAATTTTCTATTTTCTTGAAGAGAATAATAAGCAAGCTTATTATTGTGTTTCACTATTATATTAATTTCAGTCTCTCCCTTATTTGACAAAAGCTCTTTAAGATCCTCCAAATCATATTCATTTTTAAGCTCTATTGTCACTTTGGAATAAGGTTTGCTAATTACATCTTGAAGATTAAGTATTTTTTTTACATTTATTCTCTTTTTTTCTTTCTCTCCATTAATTTTATCTTTTTGAAGAGTTAAAACAAAGGACTCCGATTCTTTTAATTTATCTCTATTGGTGATTAGTATCTCCGCAAATAAAAAGAGTTCAAATTCAGCTTCTTTATCACTAAACTTTACTATTGCATAAGGAGTTCCTTTTGCGCTTTTTTTCTCATGAATTGACATAATTGTTCCGGCCACTAAACCTTCACTAGATTGATTTTCATAAAACTGATTAAATGATTTAATATTTAATTGTGCAAATATTTCCTTGAATTCATTTAATGGATGATCAGTTAAATAAAAACCAATCGATTTAAATTCTTCTGATAAAAGCTCTTTTTGTTTCCAAGGTGTTGAAGGTAAAAAATCAAAATCAGTTTGATCATTTTCGTTAGCATCAAATAGATTTGATTGACGGCTTGCTTTGTCATCATTAATATTCTTAATTTTCTGTATAATTTTAGGTATTGAATTTAAAATTTTATTTCTATCTTTATCAAATTCATCAAAAACCCCTGCCTTTGTTAATCCCTCAAGTTGAAGTTTATTTACATCTTTTGAATTTACCCTGCTAATAAAATCTACAATAGACTTGAATGATCCATTTTTTACTCTCTCTTTTATTATATTGCTTATTGCTTCAAAACCTACATTCTTTATAGCTCCAAGACCGTAAACCAATTTACCATTTACAGCTCTAAAATCAGAATAACATTTATTGATTGAAGGTTTTACTATTTCAATTCCTAGTTTTTTCAACTCCTCAACAAATTCTCTTAATTTAGAAGTGTTTGTAAGTTCAGTAGACATTGTTGCCGCTATAAAATCTTCTTTATAATAAGTTTTTAAAAAAGCGGTTTGGTAAGCAATTAAAGCATATGCTGCAGCATGGCTTTTATTAAAACCGTACTGCGCAAAAGGTTCTATTTTAGTGAAAACAAAATTAGCTACATCTTTTGTAATACCATTTTTTAAAGCTCCATTTATGAACCTTTCTTTTTGTTTATCTAGTTCTGCTTTCTTTTTTTTACCCATTGCTCTTCTTAAAATATCTGCTTCGCTAGCAGTAAAGCCCGCTAATGTTTGAGCAATTTGCATCACTTGCTCTTGATAAATTATAATCCCATAAGTAGGCTTAAGTATTTCCTTTAAAGTTGGATGTATATAATCTGGTTCTTTAAAACCATTTTTACAATCGTTATAAATAGGAATATTGCTCATCGGTCCAGGCCTGTATAAAGCTACTAAAGCAATAATATCATCAAACTTATTTGGTCTCATTTGTTTAATAGCGTCTCTCATCCCGGCACTTTCTAATTGAAATAATCCAGTTGTTTCACCAGTGGAAAGTAAAGAGAAAACTTTATTATCATTTTGATCAATCGTACTAATATCTAAATTAATTTTTTTTAGCTTCAATCTTTTTATTGTATTGTCAATTACAGTTAAAGTTTTTAGCCCTAGTAAATCAAATTTTACTAAACCTGCATTTTCAGAAGAATACATATCGTATTGAGTAGATGGCAAGGTAAGATTCGAGCTGTGATCTATATATAATGGAAATTGTTCTGATAGCTTATCTCCTGCTATAACTACACCTGCAGCATGCGTAGCCATATTTCTGTTTAAACCCTCTAATTTTAAAGATAATTCTAAAAGTTTTTTTACTTTTACATTATTTTTAACTTCTTCTTTAAATCTTGGCTCACGATCAATTGACTCTTGTAAAGTAAGTGGTCTAGACGGATCAAAAGGTACCATCTTACAAATTCTATCAACATGTCCATATGAAAGGCCTAGTACTCGACCAACATCACGTAATACCATCCTAGCTTTTAATTTACCGAAAGTAATGATGTGTGCGACACCATTTTTATATTTTTTTTTTAAATATTCAAATACCTGATCTCTTTTTTCCTCACAGAAGTCTATATCAAAATCCGGCATTGAAATTCTGTCAGGATTTAAAAATCTCTCAAAAATTAAATCGAATTCAATAGGATCTAGATCTGTAATGTCCAGACAATAAGCAACCAAAGATCCTGCTCCTGAACCACGACCAGGACCTACTGGTATAAAATTTCTTTTTGCCCATTTTATATAGTCAGAAACTATTAAAAAATAGCTAGCGTAATCCATAGAATTTATAATATTAATCTCATGGTCTAATCTATCTTTATAAATTTTAAAAATTTGGTCTTTAGATTTATTGATATTTTTTTTAGAAATAAAATTTTCAATTCTATAATTAAGACCCTTTATTGCTTGAAAAGATAATTCCGCCTCCGGTGACTTGCTTTGTTTATTCGCTATTGACGGTAGAATAGGCTTTGACTTTTTGGGTTTAAAATTAAATCTTAAATGGAAATTGTAATTATTCTCTAGTGCTTCTGGAATATCTGAGTATAGATTTTTAAGCTCTTCATGTGACTTTATAAAGTGCTGATCACTGTATTTAAGTCTATTTTTATCTTCTATAAAATTTTTTTCTCCAATACACAATAATGCATCGTGGGCCTCGTACATATCTTTGTGAATGTAAAATACTTCTTGAGATGCTATTAAAGGTATATTTAATTTTTTTGACACATTAAGTAGATAATTTTCAAAATTTTTTTCTTGAAATTCATTATGGCGCTGAATTTCAATGTAGAGTTTATCTTTAAAATTTAATTTTAGAGAATTTAATAAAATTTCTATATCTTTTGTTTTGTTTTTAAAAAAAAGTTTTCCGAAAAAATTTGTGTAATTACCAGTTAACAAGATTAGATCTTCACAATTTTTTTTTAAATCTTCAAGATCACAAGCCGCGTCGGTGGTTGCATTATTATTTAAATAGCTTAACGAAGAAAGTTTAGTGAGATTTTTATAACCATTTTCAGATGTAGCATATAATGTAACTTTTCCTGTTACATCCATAGCATTTAAATTTATTTGTGTTCCAATTATAGGTTGAGTTCCGACTTTAGATAGTTTCTCAGAAAATTCTAATGCACCACATAAATTATAACTATCCGCTAAACCTATAGTTTTTACCTTATTGGTTTTACAATATTCAGCTAGTTCATCAATTTTAACGGCACCTTCACATATCGAGTATTGAGTGTGGATTTTTATGTTATTGAACTTTTTTTCATTATCTGACATTCACCCGTTTTATAATACCATCTGAAATAAACAACTTGTAATCAGCCCTGTTGGCAAGTTCTCTATTGTGAGTTGCAAAAATAATCGTTTTTTTTAATTTTTTTAATTTTAAGAAATACGAAAATATTTCTATAGATGTTTTGCGGTCTAAATTTCCTGTTGGTTCATCGGCTAAAATTAGATTTGTTTCCGCTATTAAAGCTCTAGCAATAGCGACTCTTTGTTGCTCTCCACCTGAAAGCTCGTTAGGAAAATGGTTAGATCTTTGTAAAATTTTCACTGACTTTAAAATTTTCTCTGCTATTTCCCTAGCTTTTTTTTTGTTTTTACCTTTTATGAGTAATGGCATCATTACATTTTCAATAGCAGTAAAATCTGTCAATAAATTATTATCTTGAAATATAATTGATATATTATTTCTTCTTATTTCATCTTTTTTTTCGTCTTTAAATTTTCTTGTAAGTAAATCATTTATTTTAATATCTCCTTTTGTTGGCTCATCTAATAAAGCTAATAAATGTAATAAAGACGATTTACCTGAGCCAGATGGCCCGACTAAAGCTACTAAATCACCATATTTAATTTTAATATTTAAATCTTTGAAAAGGGTTATATCGCCATTTAAGTGCTTATAAGTTTTTCTTAAATTAATTGTTTCGATTAAATTCTTATTCATATTTTAAAGCTCTAAAGGTTTTCATTTTTGAGATGCTTTTTGCTGGTATATAAGATGCAATTGCTGAAACTAATAAGGAAAGTATAAAGATTATTAGTATTGAGTTTAGATTAATTTCACTTGGAAGCTTTTCTAAAAAATAGATATCAGAAGGGAATATTTCTAAATTGAAAACTGAAGATAAAAACAATCTTAATTTCTCTATGTTCAATGAAAAGATAATCCCTACTATAATACCGCTTATAGTAGCGAAAAACCCTATGGTGAAGCCAGTTAGAAAAAAGGATTTTTTTATTGAAGAATTGTTTAACCCCAAAGTTTTAAGAATTGCTATCTCTTTTGTTTTATTCTTAATTAATATTGTTAAGCCAGAAATAATATTAAAAGCTGCAACTACTATTATTAATGTTAAAATAATAAACATTACATTTCTTTCAACTTTAAGAGCGCTAAAAAAAGATTTGTTAAGATCTGCCCATGAATATATAAAAAAGTTTGGATTTAATTTCTCTATTTCATATTTAAATTTATTTGCTTTTAAAGGATCAGTTAAATATATTTCAATATTCTTATCATTGGAATTTTTATCAAATATTGATAGAGCATCTTCCAAATTTAAAAAAACAATATTTTGATCAAATTCGATAAAGCCTGTATTAAATGTTCCAGCTATTTTAAAATTCTCCTGTTTGGGCAAACTTCCTAGGGGTGTTGCTACGAAAGCTGAGGACATAAGATTAATTGTATCCCCCACTTTTAAATCTAAATTAAAGGCAAGCTCAGTGCCTATGAATACATAATTTTTTTTAAAACTTTCTACGCTTCCACTTGTTTTGTTATTTTCTAAAAATTCTTTAACTTTTTTTTCATCCTTATCAACCCCTTTTAAAATTAAACCTTTTGCTTTATCGTTACTTAACACAATGCCCTCGCCAGAATAAGTTTCGCTTATAATTATATCAGTATATTTTTTTTCTAATTGATTGATAAATTTTTTATCTATAACAAAACTATTTGGCTGGATAACAATATGGGGATTTAAGCCTAAAATTTTTTGTGTTAATTCATTTTTAAAGCCGTTCATTACAGACATCACGATTATTAAAATTGCAACACCTAACATAATTCCTAAAAAAGAGAAAATTGATATTATTTTTAAAAAGCCTTCTTTTTTTTTAGGCCTAAGATTTCGTGATGAAATTAATCTTTCTACTTTTGTGAACAAGGTTAATTTTTTAATTTCGATTTTATATTTTCCAAGCTTAATAGCTCACTTTGAGAATTTAATTCTTTAAATTCAAATTTATTTTCTTCGGATTTTGATCCCAAAATAATTTGATAAGGTATTCCTATTAAGTCATGTTTTTTAAATTTATTCGACATATTCTCATCAACATCGTCCAACAATACGTCAATATTTTGTTTTTTTAAGTCTTCATATATTTTTTTTGCTTTATGCAAATTATCTTGATTATTCTTATTTATACTAGGTAAAATAACTACATCGAATGGCGATATTGACTTTGGCCATTTCATGATACCATTTTTATAATTTGCCTCTATAGTAGCGCCTACAAGTCTTGAAACGCCAATACCATAAGAGCCCATTTTAACCGAAATCTTCTTTCCACTTTTATCATCAATTAAACAATTCATTGGTTTAGAGTATTTATCTCCAAAATAAAATATATGTCCAACTTCGATCCCTTTTGTTTTTAATTGATTTTTTTTATCAACATTTTCGTCAAACTTTTTTTCATCAAATTTTTCGTCAGTAACAGCATAGAAGTTTGTAAAATCTGCTCTCATTTTAGAGAGGGAAACTTCACTAAAATCATATTGACTCAAATTTATTTCAAAAATTCTTTTATCTGTATAAATCTGACTTTCGCCTGTTTCTGCTAAAATAACAAATTCATGAGAAAGATCCCCGCCAATTGGTCCAGTGTCTGCTGCCATCGGAATAGCCTTTAATCCTAATCTTTCAAATGTTTTAAGGTATGAAAAAAACATTTTATTATATGATTTTTTTGCATCATTATCATTTAAATCAAATGAGTAAGCATCTTTCATAAAAAATTCTTTACACCGCATCACACCAAATCGAGGTCTTATCTCATCTCTGAACTTCCACTGTATATGATAAAGAATTTGAGGTAGTGATTTATAAGATTTGACGCTTGATCTAAAAACATCAGTAATTAATTCTTCGTTTGTTGGCCCATAAAGCATTTCTCTCCCTTGACGATCTTTAATTCTCAGCATTTCTTCCCCATAATCGTCGTACCTTCCGCTCTCTTTCCATATTTCTGACGACTGTATTGTAGGCATTAACATTTCTTGTGCGCCTATAAAGTTTTGTTCTTCTCTAACAATTTGTTCTATTTTTTTCATTACTTTAAATCCTAGTGGTAACCAAGAGTAAATACCTGCTGAAGATTGTTTTATCATTCCAGTTTGTAACATTAACTGATGAGATTTTATTTTTGCTTCAGCAGGTATATTTTTTGTTATCGGAATAAATAATTTTGAAAGATACATTTTATTGTAAATAATCTCTTAAATTTAATAAATTAGACTCAACTAGATAATATATTACAATGAAAATTATTGAAGTAATTATCGTTGTTATTAAAAATTTTTTTGCAATTTTTGGATTATTTGGGGCTCCTGGATCAGTTCCACCTATTTTTTCTTCAAATTTTTCTTTCTTTGATTGAATTCCAACTGGAAGTAAAGAAAAAAAAATTATCCACCAAATTAAAACAAACACTATTATGGAACCAGTAATACCCACTAAATTCTCGCTATATTAATATTTGTAAATGGTTTTTTTCCTGTTTTTTCTCTGACGATTCTTCTACAATTTTGTTTAATAGTTTCTATTAAATTTTTTTGTTGGTTTTTATTATCTAAAGAAAAAGTTCTACATAT